>PVMN01003305.1_pt1 | contig 13652 bp, 17 predicted proteins | sample 1853401 | NCBI WGS metagenome assembly PVMN01 (sample SAMN08533510, study PRJNA380276) | Human gut metagenome, whole genome shotgun sequencing project.
GGGGCGGAGGGGAAGATAAAGTCTGCGGATGCCGCCTAAATCCATCGCTGATTAGCGAGGTCCTGTCGAGCTTAGCAGCGCGATGCATTTCACAGAGCGGGAGCGTGCTCCGCAGACTTTATCTTCGCCCGCAGCCCCAAACCACGACAATCTTCCCCCGGGACGAAAGACTCATAAAACCACCCCACCCGTCCGCTGGCCGTACCGGCGGCGTCCTCACCTGCTTAACTAAATCTAAAAACCCACACATAGCGGCGCGCTATAAACAATAACCTATTCAGAAACATGTTCGGAAACACCAGATTCCCGTTCTATCCGCTTTTCCTTCTCCTCCTGCGCCCTCCTGTTCTCCTCCAGAGCCATCTCCTGAACCAGTTCTTTTACCCTGGTTTCCAGCTGTGACATCTTAATTGACATATGGAACATTTTTACAATCAGCAGGAAAATCACCGACAGGAAAATAAAGTTCGCTGTCGTATATGTCCCCGCCAGCCGGGCCAGAATCGCCGGTAACTGCGGAAATATACTGAACAAAATCAGTATAAAGGAAAAACCAATCCAGAAGATGGAATCCTCTATCTGAAGTTTGGACTGGCGGATCCGCCTCATAATAAGAATCGTGGTCGCCACAGAAACAACAATTAAAACAATCCGAAGCATAAGCGTCATCATCCGTCACCCTCTCTTCCTGAAATTCTGTATCAGCAGGATTGATATCAGCATTTTGATCATATACCGGGATGCATTGACCGGGGTCAGGTAGCTGGCTCCCAACAGGCGCTCGTCCATAATAACGGGAACCTCCGCGATTCTTGCCCCCTGTTTAATAAGATAGGAAACTGTATCCGGCTCCGGTCCGTAATTCAGTCCTTTGGCGAACTCCTCTATCATCCTGCTGCTGAACATTCTCATTCCGGAGGTCGGATCCTTGATATCCACACCGGTTGTCATCCGGATTGCTTTCTCAATCAGGTTGCTACCAAGCATCCTCATCGTAAATGGTTTCTTCTGGCCGACAAAGCGGGAGCCGATTACTATCTCGTAGCCCTCGTCCATTTTTTCTTTCATCGCCGCAATATATTCCGGCCTGTGCTGTCCGTCTCCGTCCAGTTGAACCGCATAACGGTATCCATACCGGGCCGCATACTTAAGCCCTGCCTGAAAACCGCCTGCAAGTCCCAGATTAACCGGCAGATCCAAAAGATTATAGCCATTGCGCCTGCAAATAGCCGCCGTCTCATCCCTGGAACCGTCGTTTACAATCACGTAGTCATACTGCGGAAACTCTTTTATGAGCCGGTTTACTACGCGTTCAATATTTTCTGCCTCATTATAAGCGGGTATTACAATTAGCAGCTCTGCCATTTTTTCCTCCGTCAATGTAACGCTTATTATTATTCGCAGCTTTGCTGGAAAGCGCGGTTCTTCGAACAGTAACCAACAATTATTCCCAGTACGACTGGTTCATTGTAAGCTTTTTAATCAGCCGGACCGGAAGTTTTTTATATGCTTTTCCCAGCCGGTATCCAATATATTTAAATCCGCTTTGGAGCACAAGCTCCGGAAGCAGATACCATTTCCCATTCTTTAACAGCCATCCGGCCGTTGTCCTGACAAGACGCATCCCTTCCCCTTCGGAGGGAAGTCTGCCGAATACTTCCGGATGATCCGCCTGGGAAACTGCCAGATCAAAGTTCCGGTGAAGCTGTTCCATTGCTTTATAATTATGGGAATGAATCACCTCCGCGTTTGCCGCATAGGCTATTTTATATCCCGCCTTTACGGCTGTGGCCGCGTAAATCATATCTTCATTAAATACTGTCTTCGCCGTAAAGCCTCCCAGTTTCAGATAGATGTCACGTTTATAAGCGGCGCAGACATTGGAACAGAAATACGTCTTAATGCCAAGTATTTCTAAGTCTTCCTTCCCCTTTACCCGGCTGATACCCGGATAATTAAAATCTCTGGTAAAACGCTCAATCACTCCGCAGTCCGCCGCTGGAAGCTGTCTCGCATAGGATGCCGCAATATCTTCCCCGGCCATCAGGGCCGAAACCAGATTTTTTACCAGCTCCCTGTTATGGGGTATGGCGTCCTGGGTCATACAGATGCAGATTTCAGCATCCGATTCAAGAATCCCCCTGTGTCTGGTACCCCCGTGATCAAAATCCTCCTGAGCCAGATGGATTAAGGTCAGCTCTGTCTCACTGCCCTCAAACAGCGGCTCGTAACGCTCTGCATTCCAATACTGGCGTTCCGTATTCATGATAATGATCCTGTTTGGACGCCAGGTCTGCTTTTGCAGCCGCTTCAGAAGCTGCTCCAGCTTGTCACCCGGCCTGAAAGCAGGAATGATCACATCTATTTTTATTCTTCCGTTTTCCGGTACTTCTGCCGAACTCATCTCGTCCTCCCGGCGCTTTGCCATCCCGTACTTATTGTACTAATTTTTAGACCTGTCTCAACTGTTACAGCATTCGGCTAATTGAAATCGCTTCGCGATGAGCCGAATGCCTGCTGCCACTATCTTTTCGCACGTTCAGCGCAGCCAGTGCGCAGACCTGTCTCAACTGTTACCGTATTCGTCATAGGCCTTCACGTAAAAATGCATCAGAATCTTCACAAGCCATCCGGGCCACATTTTCTCGAACATGGCCATCTCGTCCTTTGTCCGCCTGTTGTCTTCAATGCAGGCTTTCGTCGTCGCCCCCTCATGGACCCTGTATGCAATCAGCGGTTTTTCCACGCAGATAAATCTGCCCTTTTGTCCTGCAAGCTCATAAAGATTATCCCAATCCAGAGCAAAATCATACCTGGAACGGAACATCTCTTCCCCCGCCAGCTCCTTCTGATACGTACAGGCCGGACAGCAGAGCGAATTGCCGAAGATAACGCTGCTTCGTTTTACCGGCCGCAGACCTGACAGCAATTTCAGCCGGAGCGGCATCCGAAGTATCTTCTTCACCAGCCATACCTTGTTGAAGCACTCGGTCTTCATCCCTCTTTCCGTCATCTTTAACGTCATGTAATCACTGACAAAAACCGACATGTCGGGGTATTTCGCAAACGCCTGATAAAGCTCCTTTGTATAATCGCTTCTGTAAACGTCGTCCTGATGGGCAATCGTCACCAGACGGCCACCAGCTTTATGCCAGGCAAACAGCCAGTCCTCCCTGATGTTGCTCTCTCCCTCCCGCACATAGAGAGGAACCGCATATTTCTTTGTAATTTTTTCGATGTAAGGGCTCGGAGTGGAGGTACAGCAAATCACATCTGTCTTTACCTGCTGCTCCGTAAGGGAGCGGATGCAGGCCTCCAGATAAGGCGAATCCTTATAGGCACAGACTGCAAAGGTATGCAACGGCTGTCCTTCTTTGTCTGCGCCGGTTATAATGCCGGACCTAAGCAAACCTCGTTTCTGTATCTTCATCCTGCCACTTCCTTTCAATTTAAATGTTACAGACAGAACTTCTGCAGCACATTCACATAATACTCTGACAAAAGAATTCCTCCTGCCAGCGCAAGCACCACTGCGTAGTAATCCTGATTTTTAAGGTGTACGGTAATCCATTTCGGGTTAAACACCAGCCATACCAGGAACAGAAGCGGAATGTAGTAACGCCCCTGCACGCCGTCAATATAAGTATTGCCCGGTGTTGTAAAAACAAGATACATAGATGTCCAGACAAGGACAACTGCCGCCGATGCGAGGACGAATATCCACAATTTCTGCTTCCAGTCAAGACGTTTTCCACAGGAAGACTGTCCACCCGTGAGGATAACTGCCGCAGAGCCTGCATAAATCAGCCAGGGAAACGCTGCCTCTCCCTGATGTCCCAGCAGTCCCAGCGATTTTTCGCCCATTACATAAGAAGGCAGGGTATTAAAGATATTTTGGAGCAATATCTTTGCATAAGCGACTGGATGTCCAAGTATATAGGACATCTGTCCTGCCTCGCTGGTATTCTCCCCCCTCAAATCTCCTGTCTCGCTGGGTGAAAAGATTGCCGGCAGTGCAAAAGAGGCCATCAGTCCAAGGCACAAGGCTATCATTCCGCCCTTCATGATAAGACGCTCTTTCCGGCTTCTGAAATGATCCGCAGGTATTAACAGGCCAACCAGGAGCAGCGGCGCATATACCGCCTTGATTCGGCATCCCCAGAAGAATGCCAGCATCATCACGGCATAGTCCGTCCAGGTTATCTTTTTCTCCGTATCTAAAATGGCCCGGAGGATGCAGGCAAAGGATAAATACATAAAAGCCGTCACAGTCGGGTCGTAGGAATATACCCCGGCCAGCATCATCGGCTCCGGCATCAGCCCGAGGAAAGCCATAATCCCTTTTCCGACCGGTGTTTTCCTGATGGCCAGACAGAGGATGATACAGTAAATATAAAGGTTGCCCAGCCTTCCCAGCTTATATACGAGGGAGAAGGGCAGACGAAACATCTGTCCCGCTTTCAGGAATAATGCCTCGCCGGCATATCCGGTAAAAATTGTTTTATTTAAATCAGCGCTCCAGGTAATTCCCCCGTTCCGGTAATCGCCCGCAGTGTCCAGATAATTGTCAAGCTCTCTCTGTTCTTCCACTGTTCCCGGCTGATTATAAGGCCAGGTGTCAATCCCGGCAATAAACTTCTGGGTGACGGCAGGGGAAACCGATACCGGCGTTCTGTAGTTGGACAGCCAGAAGCTCTGTGAAAAATGAACCTCCTCATCCCAGCTCACCTTATTGGCCGGCAGGGACAGGGAGAAAAGCGTCCCTATGGTGACGGAAATAACCAGGAATCCCACTTCAATCCGTTTTCCAAAATACTCCCGGAAGAAAATCAGCATGGCGGCAATTCCAAGGGCGCACCAGAAGAAGCACAGCCTGTACCAGTTGACGGCAGGGATTGTGACTGCCTCAAAACCTGAGATTTTTAACGGAAAACCGGAAAAATCAATATAAGACAGCCCCGGCTCGTCAAGAGCATCCCGGAAAATATAGATTTCCGCATACTCCGCCCTCTTTCCCACAGGAATCCAGGAAGTTTTTATATTCTTGCTGTTTCTGTCTTCCACCGTCAGGATGTCACGCTCCCGCAGCTCGCCGTACTCATTATAAACTCCCACCTTCACCGTGGCATTCAGCAGCCCCTCATATTCGTAGGAATAACATAACTTGTCCACATAACGTCCGCTAAGCGGCACTCGTATCTTGCCGCCGTTCCCGTCAAATACCAGTTTTCCTCCGTCTTCATGGAATCCCTCATAAGTAGTCTGACTTATGTCAACTGAAAAACTGCCCTGGTTATTCCCGGAGTTCGCCCGGATCAGCGGAAGATTACAGAATATTTCGAGAAAAATGCCTGCAATAAGAACAGCCAGCACGGTCAGAGCCAGCTTCTTTTGGTTTTTTATAATTTCTTTTTGAACGTTCTCTTTCAAAGTCCACACCTGCCTGCTCTATTTATCGGGTAAGCTATTACAGTTCAGCCTTTGGCCAAACTGCAATAAACGATGCACAGAAACGGGAAAACACCTCGCGGAATACATCATGACTGAATTGTTACGGTATACTATCTCACGATTTTTTCCACGCCTCTGTGTTCCAGAATCCGCTCGTAATCCTCGATATAATCTACTTCCGCCCAAAAATGTCCGTCCACGTCCTCCACATAGACCGGCATCTCTTTTGTCAGTCCGTAAATCACATTCTCCCACCAGACGGAATGCTCCTGCCGGTTAATCATCGCTTCCATCCTGCCGCAAAATTCGGGAAGGAACGCTCTGGCAAACCGGCCGATTCCGATATATTCACCTGTAATATCGCTGCCCTCCAGCTCTTTCCCGTATTTTTTTAAAATCCCGTCTTCATAGAAAAATTTATAATCGGCCGTCTCTTTCCGGCTCTCATCGGCAAACATCACCGGACTCTTCTTCTCCGCCAGAATCCGGTCCAGAAGACGGTCTTCCAGGTAAACATCCCCATTCATAATCAGCAGATCGTCTCCTTCGAGAAAATCCCTGGCAAACCAGGCGGAAGCAATGCTGTTGGTTACATCGTAGAACGGGTTATAGAAAAATGAAACCTCCCGGCCCTCAAGAACGTCGCGTATCACCTGGCTCTTATATCCCAGAACAATCCCGATATCGCGGATTCCCCTGGATTTCAGCAGATCCACCGTATACTGGATCAGACATTTTCCTTCCCCGATATCCACCGTACATTTCGGGTTTCCGGAAAGATAACGCGATATTCTCGTCCCTCGTCCTGCCGCTAAAATCAGTGTTTTCACAAAAGCCCCCTGTTCTGCATGTCTTTCAATGCATCAATCAGTTTTTTATTATCTTCTGCCGTAAGATGCCCTATATGGCCCACGCGGAAAACCTTCTCTGCCAGTTCACCGCCGCAGGGGCATACAAAGATCCCGTATTCGTCTTTCAGTATCTCAAAAATCCGGTAAGCCGATACCGGACTTCCGTCGGGAAGCGTTCCGGTGGGATGAAGGGGCGTTTCCGCCGCAGACAGCGATTCGGATACAATTTCAAACGGCATACCGGAAATCTGGCGCCGGAAATCTGATGCCAATGATTCTATCTGCTCCCTCTCCCTTTCCATTCCCTTTTCGTCTATCATTTTAAGCCTGCGGTTCATCTGGATCAGGATGCCGACAGCCGGGGTAAACGGAGTCTGTCCCCGTTCCCCGTCTCTTAAACAGTCCTTCAGGTTAAAATAGAGCGACCTGGGTTCTGCCTTTTCCACCCGTTTAACTGCTCTTTCATTCATCACAACCGCGGCAATCCCCGGAGGCAGGGCCAAAGCCTTCTGTGATCCGGTCAGCACCAGATCCACGCCCCATTCCTCCATCCTGAAGTCATCGGCCAGAAAAGAGCTGATGGCATCCACCACAAGCCACATCCCGTTTTTCCTGCAGAAACGGCTGATTAAGTCCATATCATAGAGAACTACGGTGGAAGTTTCGTGGACATTGACGAGAAAACCCGTATATCCCTGGCCTGCATAGGGAATTAAATGCCCGGCCGTTAATTTCCGGCCGCTCTCCAGTTTTATTTCATCATAAGGAATCCCATGGACAGCACAGATTTTCACAAAACGCGCGCCGAAGCTGCCGCCATTCACCACCAAAAGCCGGTCATCCGGGGTAAAAAGGTTGATTACCGCCGCCTCCATGGCCCCTGAGCCGGAGGCTGTCAGAAACACTGTTCTGGCCTTATCACCGGCCTTCATAAAACGGGTCATCAGGGATTCATTTTCCTTCATCAGTGCGGAGAATTCCGGCGTGCGGAAATACGGTATCTCTTCTGCGCCGATTTCCCGTATCTCTTCCTCCATCTGAACGGGTCCAACTGTAAAATTAATCATTTCGCCATTTTCCTCCCATTTCGGTTTTCTTTCCTGTAAAAATAGAGGGCCGTCAGCCCAAAGCAGACTGTCAGCGCAAACATCAGCATCAGGTAGGACAACGCTCCTCCCAGAATTCCCATCCACCTCACAAACGGAGAGGAAATCAGGAAGGCGGCCCCTGCCACCAGGGCATATATGACAAATATGTGCCTGCGCTTCTGCATAATAATCAGTGAATAATAGAACAGGTTAATATAGGCGTTAAACGCTCCTCCCAAAATGATCAGAAGCAGCGGCAGGCGGCTGTCTGCAATCGCATATCCTAACTTCGGATACAGCATGCTCAGCACCGGTATTCCCAAGAACCATGCTCCGCCTAAAGCCAGCACCGTAAGTCCGGCAATGATGGCAGCCAGACGGCCGACCACCTTCGCGAAATTCGCAAATTCGCGGTTTTCCCAGACCAGGGACAGCTTTGTAATATAAGGCCTGATTACGAAACCGGCCACCAGGTTAATGACGCTGGTCGGCATAAAGATAGCTCCGAAAATGGCCTGATCTTTGTTCAGCATATTTCCCTCAATTGCATATTTGGATGCGGAAAATACATAGAAATCAATAATCGCCGAGAGAAACAGCAGGAAGTTTTCCTGAAACAGCAGCGAACATCTGCCTTTCCGGCAGCTCCAGTCCACCTGGGGAAGCTCTCCAATTATGGATATATTAAATATCAGGACGCCCAGAATCTGTGCAATCACCGAAACCATACAGGACAGCACCAGGTTATGGCTCATAACAAGGCAGGCGATAAAGCTGCCCGCTGAAAAGAGCGTCCGGAAAGTATTGGACTTTCCTGTCAGATAAAGGCGGCCGTCTCTCTGAAACTCGGCTTCGTATACATCGGCAAAGCCGTCTATCACCTTATAACAAACCATTAAAATCACCGTCATGGTCTTTACGTAAGTATAAGTATCCTGGTTAAAGTATACATACAGCAGGCCAAAAACAAGCGCTCCGCCGCAGGTTACAAAACGCAGGCGCAGATATTCCCCAAAGGTGTAACTCCTTCCTATATCCGTAATATGAAAGGGACGCATTCCGAAATAGGCGACCATAAACATATGCTGTCCGAATGCGGAAAAGGCGAAGCTGAATATTCCACCTTCGTCCTCTCCCACTACCTGAATCACCACGATAGACAGAACCATCGATGCGAACGCATAGAGCAAGCTTCCCAGCATGTTCCAGACCATATTCCGTTTTTCCAGATTATCATCTCCGCCAATCAGGAGTGTTCTGAGTAGATTCATCACGGTTACCTGTCTTTCATTTGTTGTCATATTTTTCACGGCGACGTACCTTATACCCCGGGATTCTCTCCGCCGGAAAAGGACAGTTTATAAGGATAATGCGTTTTGCGTTTTTCCGCAGGAGGAAGCTCCATGAAGTCTCCGTACATGTTGATGAGCATCTCTTCTATATTGCCGGGAAAATTAATCCTTCTTCCCTCAAATTCTATTTTTCTGAGAGGATGGTATTTCCGCTTGTCCACCAGATTCCAATAGGGGCTGGTGTCGGGAAGGAATGCCATCCGGTCCGTATCTATCTTCTCATACCGCCTGCATACCGCCTCGCACCGCCTTCTCAGGCCTTCCGGCGAAATGCAAAGCAGTTTCATGCTGCTGTAAACCAGGCCGCAGACCGACCAGATCAGCTTTGCCTTCCATCCCTTCTGTGCCAGTGTGGGTTTCGGAATGGCCCGCAGGATCATGAGCTTGCTGAAAAACCATGCCGTCCAGGACTGCACCTGATACATAACCGGGTTGTCGGAGACATTGTCCAGCACATAGAGATCCAGAAAAATTCCGAACGGGCAGTCAACGTCCTTCATCACTTCCTCAATAAATACGGTTCCCCGTTTTACAAGCCGGGTCGTCATCAGAGGATATGCCGGGCATGTTTTTGCATTCAGAACAAGATATTTATCGCCCATCTTCTTCTGCACAATCTTCAGAAACTTCTCAAAGTCTTTTCTGGGCATGGCAATATCGATGTCATCATCCCAGGGGATAAACCCCTTATGTCTGATGGCACCGATTCCCGTCCCGGCAATGCCGAAATATTCCAGATGGTACGTTTCACAGATTAGCAGAAAATCATCAAGGATTGAGAGGATTTCCTGCTGCAGGCGGCTTAGGATTTCCGGTTCGTAGAACCTGCCCTGTGCCTGCGGATGCGGCTCAGCAGCGGGCCGGCCGGCCGGTATCTGCCCGTGGGTTACAGTTTTATTACTGCTCATCTCCAAATTCCTCTTTCGCACGTTTCAGCGCAGATTCTATTACCTTATCCATGTCATAGTACTTATACTCTGCCAGGCGGCCGCCGAAAATCACATTTTCCTCACCGGCTGCAAGTCCGGCATATTTGCCGTAAAGCTCCTGGTTCTTCTCATCGTTTACCGGATAATACGGCTCCATGCCCATCTTCCAGTCTTCGGGATATTCCCTGGTAATGACAGTCTTTGGCTGTGTTCCGAATTCAAAATGTTTATGCTCGATGATTCGCGTAAACGGAGTTTCCCTGTCGGTATAATTGACGACAGCCACTCCCTGGTAATTGTCGGTATCCAAAAGCTCCGATTCAAACCGCAGGCTTCTGTACTCCAGATTGCCGAAGCGGTAATCGTAATACGCATCTATCATTCCGGTGTAAACAATCTTTTCTGCTATCCCGTCGTAATCTTCCCGGTTCTCCAGATAGTCTGTTCCGGTCCTGATTTCGCAGCCCTCAAAAAGCTTTTCTATAATAGCATTATAACCATCTTTCGGGATTCCCTGATAAGGATCGTTAAAATAATTGTTATCATAGGTAAAACGCACCGGCAGACGGCGGATAATGAAGGCGGGAAGCTCCCTGCAATCACGTCCCCACTGCTTTTCCGTATAGCCCTTTACGAGTTTTTTATAGATATCCGTACCGACCAGCTTGATCGCCTGCTCCTCCAGGTTCTCCGGCTCTCCGGGAACGGCTTTTTTCTGCTCCTCTATAATGGCTTTCGCCTCTTCCGGCTTGGAAATGCCCCACATTTTACTGAATGTGTTCATGTTGAACGGCATATTGTACATCTCGCCGTTATAATTTGCGACCGGACTGTTGGTATAACGGTTAAACTCCGTGAATTGATTGACAAAATCCCATACTTCCCGGTTGGAGGTATGGAAGATATGGGCGCCGTACTGATGTACCCGGATCCCTTCCGTTTCTTCACAGTAAATATTGCCTCCAATATGCTCTCTCTTTTCTATCACAAGACATCTCTTCCCGTGTTTTCCGGCCATCCAGGCAAATACGGCCGCATACAGGCCGCTTCCTACCAGAAGATAATCATACTTTTTCATCCGTTAAGAATTCCTCCATTATGATTGCAACAATTACAGCATCAGACGCCCTTTAACGGGTGTCTGCCATTGCATTTTAGTATGGTCGGCACAGTAAGTGTGCAGGCCTGTCTGAATTGTTACTTACTTGTTACTGTCCGCTAAACCGCGTTTTTCAGCGGGGCTGTGAATAGTAACACTTATTTTACTATACTTTAAGGGAAAAGTAAACAAAGGCGTTGTAGCGGCGGCGCAAATCAGGTATACTCTAGATAACAGTTCATGCTGTCCGAACTTTACTTACACAATTGTATTCTTATAACGGGTGTGACCTCACCCGCAGCGGAAAGAGGGGAATTTTGAAATGGATATTTTAGACGACCTATTAATGAAAATGATTAGCTACAACTCCGGCGATCCGAAACGGATTCAGCACCTTATCAAGGTTCACAGCTTCGCGCGTCTGATTGGGCTGTCGGAGAATCTGGAGAGCGATACCCAGTTTATTCTGGAAGCCGCCGCAATTGTACACGATATCGGGATTAAACCTGCCGAAGAAAAGTATGGCTACTGCAACGGCAAGCTGCAGGAACAGGAAGGACCTGAACCCGCTGAAAAACTGCTCCGTTCCCTCGGTTTCCGCGCCTCCGTTGTCGACCGCGTCTGCTATCTGGTCGGTCATCACCACACTTATTCCGATGTGGACGGCCTGGATTACCAGATACTGCTGGAGGCCGATTTCCTGGTAAATCTGTTTGAAGAAGGACTGGAACCGGAGGCTGCCGATGCGGCTTATCATAATATCTTCCGGACAGAGACGGGGAAAAGGATTTGTGAGGAGATGTTTTTTTAAGAGGCTATAAAGTGATACGTTTCATTTATTATGATCCCGGTTGTTCTCTTACTATAATTGAGATTATAATAAATATATAAAATATACCAAAGAGTGGGGATATTTTGATAATAATTTTCAGTCCTTTTTACAATCTAAAAAATATCTTTTATCTATTCCTGATTACCAAAGAGAATATAAATGGGATAAAACGAAAGTTAAAACATTTGCCCTCGATATATTTTCTAAAAGCAAGTTTTTAGGAATCATTACTGCTGAGGTTTCAGACAAAAATTATCTCTCAGTCGTAAATGGCCAACAACGTTTGACTGCCATAATGCTTATCTTTACTGCATTAGATAACGCATGTGCGGATGATGGTGAGACGGAAACACAAATAGAAATAGAGGATATGATATCATGCCAAGTTGATGGAAGAACACATTTTCAGCTAAAAAATGGAAGTGTAGGAGAATACCTATGCTTTGTTGATGACACTGATGGAAGAAGAAAAATCAAATTACAAGTTGACTGTTCGCAAGATATTTACAGGCAATCTAAAAAGTTTGAAGATTCCTACAAAATCATCGCGGATACTCTGGCTGAAGTGAGCAGGAATAATCCCACAATTTCACTTGATAATTACAAAACGCATTTGTTAGATTGTAGGATTCTTTTGTTTTCTCAAAAAAATACCGGAAATTTGCAGCAAGGATCCTCTGAAGAAATATATATTGATATTAATGAAAAATCGCAAAGGCTGGATCCTGAAGACATATTCAAAGGACACTGTTTTGCGATATGTAAGACTCCAAACCAACAAACACAAGTTAAAAATCTTTGGCGAAGTATTAAACAGCATTATTTTGAATTGAATCAAATATTTAAATAGGCCAGTATGGATTCTGTTTTACACTATTACCTATTAACCGAAGAGGCTACCAAAGCGACACGTGAAGATATTACAGAAAATCTAACTGTTAATGGAAATAGTATTGTTACATTCTAGATATAAACGTTTTAACTACTATGCTTACAGACATTATCGATTGCAATCAGAATTTATTTAAGTTGCCACTCTTTTATCTTATAAATACGTATTGTCAAAAACCACAAACGAATAAAATATCTTATCATGAATTGACTAATTTTGTGTATTTATATTATGTAAATGTGTACTATTCTCTAAAATGGGAGGAACAAATCCCATTCAGTAGCATGACAATCAAAAATGTGAATAAATATGAGTTTTCAAAACAGGATTTTAGTAACTATCCTGCGTGGGTTGAACCGAACAATAATTGGGCAAATTTTATATGGATCCGCAATTGTAAATCGAAATGCACCCCCTCCGATTCCTAATTGAGTTATGTTTGTTAATAAAAAATATATATGCCAGTAGGTTGCATTTTGGCTTACAAAAAGATTGGTATTGCTTCATTGATAGTCGAGATCATCTGTAAACTCTGTCAGGTCCTGCAATTCCAAATGTACAGACTTCCTGGAAGAAATCTGTATGGCGAGATTTCGGGTGTCATCTCCGTGCACATGAAAAGATTTCTTCCTCAAGTAGTGGTCTGGGTGTATCAGAAGAAGTCAGCAGACTGAATAAAATCATTACGCCTCTTGTGAAACAGGGGCAGTCTGTTAACCAGAGCTATATCAATCATCAGGATGAGTTGATGTGCAGTAATCTACAATTACATTGAGGCTTGTCTCTTCGATGTCAGAAACATTGATCTGCCCCGAAAAGTAAAGTTCCGGGAACGATACAAAAAACCGGAATTCAAGGTAGATAAGGGCTGCCGTATAGACCATAATTATAAAAATTTCTGTGAGTTCCTTGAAAAGAATCCTGACATAAACATTGTGCATATGGATTCTGTCATCGGGGAAAATGGTGAAAAGGGAGGGAAATACCTTCTTACGATCAGAGTGTGTGAAGAAAAGTCTGTAAATACGATCTTCTATGATATAACTGGGGAGAGTATGAGAAAATTTCTGTAAATAAGATTCTTCTATGATAATGAAGGGTGGGAAACTTCTAAATCAGGTTTTTCACCCTTGTTTTATATATAACAGGTACTTCCAT
>PVMN01003310.1_pt1 | contig 13618 bp, 11 predicted proteins | sample 1853401 | NCBI WGS metagenome assembly PVMN01 (sample SAMN08533510, study PRJNA380276) | Human gut metagenome, whole genome shotgun sequencing project.
TAGATGTGGCTTTGATTACAACAAACCGGGCAGGAACGCTGATTCGTCTCACGATAGGCCAAAAGCCGGAAACAGATGATCCACTTCTTGTTTATTCCAAGATCGAGAGTATGGAGGATGTCTCTGTAACGTTGGATACAACGGTTCCGCAGGGTGAACTTTATTATGTTTATGCTTATGGATCTCTGGATTGTATCTATACAGATCCGGCAGCAGCTGTGAAACGTGCTGACGATCAGACCGGTGTTGTACTTAACCGTGCACAGCAGTATGTCTGGGAGAGGGGAAATAAGAAAACGAAGATCCAGCTTAATATAGAAGATGTACCGGAGATCATCCGCACAGCGAACTGGAAGAAACAGGAACTTCAGGATGGACTTGGCGATGCGGGAACTGTAATTGATCTTACAGGCTGCAGACTTGATAATGTTCTTTACGAGGTAAGCGCGCAGCGTCCGGTAATTGCAAAAACAGGGGATAATTCAAGTGTTGTGATCGTAGGTTATGATGAATACAACACATATCTTTATGATCCGTCAACAGGGCAGACAAGCCCATATGGAATGAATGACAGCACGGCATTGTTTCAGAGTGCAGGAAATGTATTTTTGACCTATATAGAAAACGTTACAGAGTAACGGGGATCCTGTGATCCGGGTATGGATAATGGGATGAAGCAAAGACAGCGAAACGGAATTATCCGTTTAGCATAAAAGGCGGACAGGCTGAATACCTGTCTGCCGAAGCAAAAGCGCGACAGGAAAGGGGAAAATGCAATGTTAAGTGAAAGTATCAAAAAACTGGTGCAGTATGGAGTAGAAAGAGGAATCACACCGGAGTGTGAGAGAATCTATACGACGAATCTTCTTCTGGATGTTTTTGGTGAAAGTGAGTATACAGAACCGGAAACAGAGTATGCTAAAATTGACTTGGAAGAAGTATTGAATGAGCTTCTGGATGAAGCTGTAAAGAGGGGAATTATAGAGGACAGTGTTGTATACAGAGATCTTTTTGATACAAAACTTATGAATTGTCTGATGCCCCGTCCGGCACAGGTTCAGAAAGAGTTCTGGGATGCTTATAAGGAAGACCCGGAGAAGGCTACCGATTATTTTTATAAGCTGAGCCAGGACAGTAACTATATCAGACGCTACCGCGTTAAAAAAGACCAGAAGTGGACAGTTGACAGTGAGTATGGTAAGATTGACATCACCATCAACCTTTCCAAACCGGAGAAAGACCCGAAGGCGATTGCTGCTGCTAAGCTTGTAAAATCCAGCAGTTATCCGAAATGCCTGCTTTGTCCGGAGAATGAAGGTTATGCAGGAAGAGTCAATCATCCGGCGAGAGAGAACCACAGGATCATTCCGATCACTGTTAATGACAGTCCGTGGGGATTCCAGTATTCACCGTATGTTTACTATAATGAGCATTGTATTGTGTTCAACAGCCAGCATACACCAATGAAAATCGAGAGAAATACATTTGTGAAACTGTTTGATTTCGTAAAACTGTTTCCACATTATTTCCTGGGCTCCAATGCAGACCTTCCGATCGTAGGCGGATCAATCTTAAGCCATGATCATTTCCAGGGTGGTCATTATACATTTGCCATGGCCAAGGCTGAGATTGAGAAACATGTGACGATTCCGGGATATGAAGATGTAGAAGCCGGTATTGTGAAATGGCCTCTTTCTGTTCTGCGTATCCGCAGCAAAGATGAGAAGAGACTGATCGATCTGGCAACGCATGTACTGGCGAACTGGAGAAGCTACACAGATGAGGCAGCATTTATTTTTGCAGAGACAGACGGAGAGCCGCATAATACAATTACGCCGATCGCACGTAAAGTCGGAGATACTTTTGAGCTGGATCTGACATTGCGTAATAACATTACAACAGAAGAGAACCCGCTGGGTGTTTATCATCCACATGCATGCTATCACCATATTAAGAAAGAGAACATCGGACTTATCGAGGTTATGGGTCTGGCTGTTCTTCCGGCACGTCTGAAAGAGGAGCTGGAGCTTCTGGAAGAGTACATCTTAAGTGGCAGAGATGTCGCTTCCAATGAAAAAATCGAGAAGCATGCGGCATGGGTTGCAGAATTTCTGCCGAAATATGAGAAACTTGACAAAAATAATATCCAGGAAGTTCTCCGCAGGGAAGTTGGAAACGTATTTGTTCATGTTCTGGAGGATGCCGGCGTTTATAAATGTACACCAGAGGGCAGGGATGCATTTATGAGATTTATCAACACTCTGTAAGGCTTCAGAGGCAGACCGGTAATCTGATATCTCCGGCTGTGGCAGCCGGAAAGAGAATTTCCTGTATGAAACATGACAGATGTATATTTCAGGAGGAGCATTTATATGAAGAAAACAGAAAGAACCGGAAAAGCCTTTCGTATAAAATGGCTTTTGCTGGCGGTTGTTGCAATGGCACTGATCTTTATGCCGGCAGCTTCACAGAAGGTATCTGCAAGCAAGCTTGTATATACAGTGAAGTTCAATAACAACTCAGGCACCAGTACAAGCAAGACGTATACGTCACTGACAAGAAATGTTACGCTGAATACCAGGATCAAGCTTCCGGCAGTTCCGAAAGCTGTAGGCTATCAGAGTCTTGGATGGACCACGACCAAGGGAAGCAGCAAGGTGGTATATAAAGCCGGAGCCAGAGTGAAAGTCAAAAAAGATATGAAACTCTATGCTGTCCGGAGAAAGAGTAAATATTATACAGTAAGCTTTTATCTTGGAAATGGAAGCAGCAATGCTGCATATAAGAAGCTTCAGAAAAAAGTAGAAGAAGGTACGTACTATACATTGCCGTCAGTTCCAGCAAGAACAGGTTATGTAAACCTTGGATGGTCCACCAGTGTAAACGGTAAGACATCTACAGCGAAGAAGGCCGGAACCAAGATCAAGATTGCCGGAAATATCAAGTATTATGCAGTACAGATGCAGTCGGTAAGTGTGAAGCTCTGTAAGGCAAACGGAACAGTATGGAAGACAGTTACTCTTGGAAAGGGCGGTTATCTGAAACTTCCTTCAGCATCTAACAGTACAGGATATACGTTTATGGGATGGGCCAAAACCAAACGGAGCGGATCTTCGGCAGCACCGGATTATGAAGCAGGAGAGCTTTTGAAGATCAGCAAGACTACTACGCTGTACGCAACAGTGTTTAATCGTGCCACTGAGAAGGATATCAGTTCAGAAACAATGGCGCGTCCGGCGATCAACATGAAGTACAGCAAGGTGATTTTTGTCGGAGATTCCCGTACAGTGGGAATGAATGCAACGCTGAACAAACAGATGAGCAGTTCTGTTACCAGCGGAGTTTCATTTATTGCCAGCGCAGGACAGGGATTAAGCTGGTTCAAGAGTGAGGGATATTCACAGCTTTTGAAAGAAATCAATAAGACGGAAGGTACACTTCCGATTGCGGTCGTCTTTAACCTGGGTGTGAATGATATGGCTAATGTAAGCAATTATGTAAGCTATATGACAGATATTGCATCAACGCTGAAGAGCAAAAACTGCAAGCTTTTCTATATGTCAGTGAATCCTCTGAACAGTACCATGATCGCAAAGGCAGGAAAAGGTGCCCGCACAGAGGCACAGGTGCGGGAATTTAACAGCAAGATCCATTCCGGTCTTTCTTTAAATTACAAATACATTGATACTTACAATGTGCTGATGAAAACAGGGTATGGAACCAATGCTTCCTATGTTGGTACAGACAGAGATTCTGATGACGGACTTCATTATACAACCAGGACCTACAAGAGAATCTACTATTACAGTGTGATATATCTCAATACGGGAAGTATCAACCAGATTTACTATTAAAAGAACAAAAGATTCCGCATGTCGGCACATTTTCCGGCATGCGGGATTTTTTATGTCACAGGAATTATACCAGGGCAGCTAATTCCTTCCAATTACTCCTTGCGCGAACCATAAGAATAGTCTATACTTAATTCGATACGGACATTTATATGTCCGAAGGGACGGGAAATCCTGAATTATGAGGAATGAGGTATAGATTATGAAACTGACAACAGTTAAAGAGATTTACAGAAACCGTGAACAGTATCTTGATAAAGAGATCACAGTAGGTGGCTGGGTGCGCAGCGTTCGTGATTCCAAGGCATTTGGTTTTATCGTGCTTCATGATGGAAGTTTTTTTGAAACTCTTCAGATTGTATATCATGATAACATGGAGAATTTTGCAGAAGTTTCCAAATTAAATGTAGGTGCAGCCATTATCGTTAAAGGAACACTGGTAGCAACACCGCAGGCGAAACAGCCATTTGAGATCCAGGCATCAGAAGTATTCGTAGAGGGAGGTTCTGCTCCGGATTATCCGCTTCAGAAGAAACGTCACAGTCTTGAATATTTAAGAACTATGACACATTTAAGACCGAGAACAAACACTTTCCAGGCAGTATTCCGTGTACGTTCTCTCTGTGCATATGCGATTCATAAATTCTTCCAGGAGAGAGATTTTGTCTATGTGCATACACCACTGATCACAGGAAGTGACTGTGAGGGCGCAGGAGAAATGTTCCAGGTAACAACACTGGATCCTAAGAACATACCGATGACAGAGGATGGAAAAGTAGATTATTCTCAGGACTTCTTCGGAAAAGAGACTAATCTTACAGTAAGCGGTCAGCTCAACGGTGAGACATTTGCACAGGCATTCCGCAATATCTACACATTCGGACCAACTTTCCGTGCAGAGAACTCCAATACAACACGACATGCAGCTGAGTTCTGGATGATCGAGCCGGAGTGTGCATTTGCAGATATTCAGGATGCTATGGAGCTTGCAGAAGCTATGCTGAAATATGTGATCCGTTACGTTCTTGAGAATGCACCGGAGGAGATAAATTTCTTCAATTCCTTCGTAGACAAGGGACTTCTTGACAGACTGAACCATGTGCTGAACTCTGAGTTTGCACATGTAACATACACAGAGGCTGTTGAAATCCTTGAGAAAAACAACGATAAATTTGATTACAAGGTATTCTGGGGTTGCGACCTTCAGACAGAGCATGAGCGTTATCTGACAGAGCAGATCTATAAGAGACCTGTATTTGTTACTGATTATCCGAAAGAGATCAAGGCCTTCTATATGAAACTCAACGAAGATGGTAAGACTGTAGCAGCTATGGACTGTCTTGTACCGGGAATCGGAGAGATCATCGGAGGAAGCCAGAGAGAGGATGACTACGGTAAACTGAAAGCACGTATGGACGAGCTTGGACTGAAACCGGAAGATTACGATTTCTATCTGGATCTTCGTAAATACGGTTCTACCCGTCATTCAGGATTCGGACTTGGATTTGAGAGATGCGTAATGTATCTTACAGGAATGGGCAACATCCGTGACGTGATCCCGTTCCCGAGAACTGTAAAGAACTGCGATCTTTAATCTGCTCTGATATCAGCAGCATGAACATTTTGTGCTGTAAGCGGCAGAGCTGAAGAACAGGTTCTGTAACACTGATTTTGAGTAATATACAACAAGGGAGAACATTATGAGATTTATTCATCTTGCAGACGTGCACCTGGGAGCTGTTCCTGACAGGGGATGCCCATGGAGTAAAGAGCGGGAGGAAGAAATCTGGAACACTTTCCGCCGGGTTATTGCGGGCATCCGCCAAGACCCGGTGGATTTGCTATTTATATCCGGAGATCTGTTCCACCGCCAGCCGCTAATGAGAGAACTTAAAGAAGTAAATTATCTGTTTTCCACCATCCCGGATACAAGGGTATATCTTATGGCCGGAAACCATGATTTTATCAGCAGGGATTCTTTTTATAATACATTTGAATGGAATCCCAACGTCACATTCTTTAAGAACAGAGAGCTTACTTACGTTAAAGATTCGAAACTGGATGTTTATGTATACGGACTCAGCTATTATGACAGGGAAATAAAAGAGGGGCTTTATGACAAAGCATCTCCGATCCAGGAGGAAGGCATTCACATTCTTCTTGCACACGGCGGGGATGAGAAGCATATACCGCTCAGTGCTGCATCTCTGGCAGCAGCAGGATTTGATTACATAGCACTTGGACACATTCATAAACCACAGATCCTCATCAGGGATCAGGCCGCTTTTTCAGGGGCACTGGAACCGATAGACAGAAATGATACAGGTGATCATGGATACATGGAAGGAAGGCTTATAAATGGCAGAATCCGTACGGAATTTGTGCCTTTTGCATGCCGTTCCTATCAGCAGCTGATACTGACACTTCACGAGGAAACCACGCAGATATCGCTGGAAGAAGCTGTGAAATCGCAGATATTTCGCAGAGGCGGAAGAAATATCTACCGTATTATCCTTCAGGGAATGCGGTCACCGGATCTTCTGCTGATCCCGGAAAAACTGAAAAATCTGGGAAACATCACAGATGTGATCGATGAATCCTGGCCAGCCTATGATCTTTCGGAGCTTTACAAACGTTACAGCGGTACGCTGATCGGTGATTATATCGGTTATTTTCTCTCAAAGGGAGAATTGGATACTGTAGAAAAAAAAGCTCTGTATTACGGCTTGCAGGCTCTTCTGGAGACTGGAAGCAGGAGATGACAGGGAAAGGCGGAAGACAGGATAACGGTTGCTGTTCACAGGAGGATTGCTGAAAAAATGGTCATCAGACGTTTGAAAATAAAAAATTTCGGTAAAATACGGGATAAGGATGTGGTACTTTCTCCGGGACTGAACGTGCTCTATGGAGAGAATGAAAGCGGTAAAACAACGACACATACATTTATCCGTTCCATGCTTTACGGAGTGCGCAGGCTCCGCGGCAAAGCGGCGCAGAACGATACATATACGAAATATGAGCCCTGGGAGAATCCGGTTGAGTATGGTGGAATCATGTGGTTTACATCCGGCGGAAAGAATTATCGTCTTACCAGAAATTTTTATAAAGAAAAAAAATTCGGAGAACTTCTCTGTGAGGATGACGGAAGCCTTGTGGATGCAGAACAGGGGGCTTTGGAGGGCATTCTCGGAAATGTAAGTGAAGCTGTTTATGACAATACGGTTTCAGTAGCACAGCTTAAGAGTGTTACAGGCCGTGATCTTGTGCGGGAGCTGCAGAATTATATGGCCAGCTATCAGGGAGCAGGAGACAGTTCCATTGATATGGGCAGAGCTATGCAGATGCTTAAGATGTCAAGAAAAGGTTATATGACAGAATCTGCCCGCAGAAAGAAAGAACTGGAAAAAGAGCGGGAAAAGATTTCTTCCAATATGGATTATATCCGAAAAGAGATCCGGGAACTGGATGAGAAGCGGAATAAAGTAACGCAGCAGCAGGATGGAATGAATATGGGAACCCGGGACAGAAGTGCTGAAGATCTGCTGGATCTGCGTATTGACAGGGTAAAAAAGAGACGGGAAGCGACAGATGCTGTACTTGCTGTGGCAGTAATTGGAGGAATTGCAGGTACTGGCTGTCTGGCGGCTTTTTCCAGCTATGTGATCTTAAGTGTCCTGGCCGGCGTTGCAGCTGCGGCAGTCAGCGTTGCGGCGTTGTTTTTCCGTACAAGGCTTAGCCGTGAGCTGAACAAGCGTGAGCGGCAGAGAGAACGCTGGCTTTCCAGACATGATGAACTTACCTGGAGCAGAAACAATCTGAATCAGGATTATGAGGAGAAATATACGGCTCTTTCCAATCTTCAGGCTGAGCTTGCTGAGTGTGAGGAGAATACCGAAGTAATGACGCCGGAGGAAACGGAGATACAGGCACTTAATATGGCGATGGAAACCATAGAGGCTCTTTCCGGAAATATCACGGATCAGGTCGGGGACAGGCTGAAGCACCGTACTTCGCAGATCCTAAGTGAGATCACCGGCGGCAAATATAAAGAAGTGATCATGGACGAGGAGCTTCATATTTTTGTTAATACAGGAGAACGGACAGTTCCGGCCGGAAGACTGAGCAGAGGAACTCTGGAGCAGATATATTTTGCACTGCGTATGGCAGCAGGAGAGCTTTTTTGCAGGGAAGAAGCTTTTCCGGTGATCCTGGATGATGTGTTTGGAATGTATGATGAAGAACGTCTGGCCTCTGTGCTTCGATGGCTTGATAAAGAAAACAGACAGGTGATCATAAGCACCTGCCATAAAAGAGAGATGGAGATCCTGGATAAAGAGGGAATTTCATATCAGAAAATATTGCTGCAGGTATGATCAGTGCGTTAAAATGCCCCGGTTTTCAGCGAGTGCGGATTACGAATATCCGTCCGAACAGAGAACCGGGGTATTTTTGTTATAGCTTTATTGTATTTCAGGTGGGAAATTATTTCTCATACTGGCTCATGTAGTTGTTTACACAGCGTTTGATTCTGTCTACCGGGTTGAGAAGGTGGCTGATAGATGTATCATGATTCAGTGTATCAATGATCAGCGCAATATACTTGCTCATGTCACAGCTGATGTAATATGGTTTCTCAAGAAGCTCCGGTGACTGGTAAACCAGGTTGGTTGTGAGGAGCTTGTCAAAGTAACCTTTCTTATGAGCTTCATCGAATTTCTCAAGTCCGTCTGTGAAGAATCCGAAAGTGGAGCAAATGTAAACTTTGCCGGCACCTTTCTCTTTAAGGAGAGAAGCAATTTTAATGATGGTATCGCCAGAAGAGATCATATCATCGATGAGGATCATGTCTTTGCCCTCAAGCTTCGGTCCAAGGAACTCATATGCAGCGATCGGATGGCGGCCGTTTACATATCTTGAGTAGTCGAGACGCTTGTAATACATACCCATATCAACACCAAGTACGTTGGCAAGATAGATGGCACGGCTCATGCTTCCCTCATCCGGGCTGATGGTCATGAAATGATCTTTGTCAATATGAAGCCCCTCTTCGTTGTTAAGAAGAGCTTTGATAAACTGATAGGATGGCTGTACAGTTTCGAATCCGTGGAGCGGAGTAGCGTTCTGTACACGGGAATCATGTGCATCGAAAGTGATGATGTTCTCAACTCCCATATCGATCAGTTCATGAAGTGCATTGGCACAGTCAAGAGACTCTCTTCCGACACGTTTGTCCTGGCGGCTCTCATAAAGATATGGCATGATTACGTTAACTCTGCGGGCTTTTCCGCCGATGGCAGCAATGACACGCTTCATATCCTGGAAGTGATCATCCGGAGACATGAGGTTGGTGTAAGGTCCGATCGGATAGGACAGGCTATAGTTAGTCACATCTACCATAACATAGATATCGTCACCGCGGACGGATTCGTTGATGGTACACTTGGCTTCACCGGAACCGAAACGAGGATTCTTGGCTTCAATAATGTAGGAATCGCGTTTGTATCCCTCGAATGCGAAAGAATCCATTCCCGGATACTGTCTCTCGACACGCCATTTAACCAGCCAGTCATTCACCTTACTGCCTAATGTGCTGCAGCTCTGAAGGGGAATCAGTCCAAGTCTTCCTACCGGAAGTGTGGAAAAATCTTTTGTAGTTACCAGTGCCATTTTAATTTCCTCCTAAAAAAATTTTCTGTATACGGATGTCTTTCCCGATCAGTGAGATCATCTGATAGTTGCTTGCGATTCGGGAAAAAGTTCTCTCGGAATAGGTATCCGAGAAATTTTTGAGCGTCAGATTCGTGGAAATGATCGTAGATTTCCTGCGCATGATACGCTCATTGAGACAGAGAAAAAGCTGCGAGGACACAAAGCTGTTGGTAAGCTCCGTTCCAAGGTCATCAATGATAAGAAGGTCGCAGTCATAGATCAGTTCTTCATCCGTGCCTGTATCTTTTCTGGAAAAAGAATTCGCAGCCATCATATCAAAGAGGTCATAGGCTGAAAAATACAGGACGCAGTGGGTGGATCTGAGAAGCTCCCGCGCGATGCAGTGTGAGAGAAAGGTTTTTCCCACGCCGGTATCGCCATACAAAAACAGATTTTCGAATTTGTGATCGAAGTCCTGCACAAAACGCTGTGCAGTGTCGTAGGCCCGTCTGGCTGTATCCAGGGCAGACAGTCCCGTGGCTTCGTTTTTTATTGTAGCAGAATAATAGTCAAATGAAAAGCTGTCAAAATTCTCTTTTTCAAGAATTTCGTTAAGATTAGACTGCGCATAAAGCAGTTCAATCTCAGCTTTCCTGAAACAGGTGCATTTTTTGCTGCCAATATAGCCGGTATCCTGGCAGAGCGGGCAGGTGTAGGGCATCTCCAGATAATCCCCGGGAAAACCGTTGGCAACGAGAAGAGTGATCCTTTCATCGGAAAGCTCCTGGATGGCTGCTTTCAGATCAGAAGTTCCCTTTTCCCTGCCGCTTAAAAGCCGCCGTACTTTGTCAGCACTTAAAGTAGCGACCTCGTCGTCAATCTCCTTAAGACGGGGAATCTTCGCATAAGCCCGGGAAGTGTGCTCCTCCAGGATACGGTGGTTCTGGGCCTGACGGCGGCTGTATTCTCTCATTATAGTATCATACTGAAAATTCTGTAAAGGCATAAAAAGCTCCTTATTGATAAAGCTTACTGATTATTTAAAAGACGTTTCTCATACTCTGCGAAATCATAGTCTCTCTGATGGAAATTATTGAAACGGTTATTCGCCTGCGGCTGTTTAGCCGGTTGTTTCCGATGGGAAACGGATTTCTCAAGCTGACGTTTCTTATGCTCTGCATCCAGTAGCCGGATATCTTCCAGAGTATGTACGTTTTTCTTTTTCCAACCGGACAGGATCTTATCTGCGTACTGGAAGCTTGGCTGCCCTGTTGTGAGGACTGTCCGGCTGCAGGCTTCCTGGATCAGCTCCAGATCAAAGCCGTAAGTCTTGCGCCAGGTATCAATGTAAGAAATCTCGTTCTCCACAGGATTCCGTCCGCTGATGCCCATTGCTTTCAGGATCGTGTAATAATCCCTGGAAAAACGGGAGCTTGCCTCGCGGGCCATTTCCACAGTTGTGACTCCGTCACTGAACCAGGCAAGGGCAACCGTTTCAATGTATCGTATACTCTTGCGTCCTCTGGAGACACAGTATTCCACAAGATATTCGATAAGATCCGCTGACATTTTAAGTTCATCATAAAAGTAAAGGATTTTCTGTATTTCCGTAGGTGTCAGCGTCTTGCAGAGATATTGCTCGGTGATGTAGAGAAGCTGACTGACCTCCTCGTTCTGTTTGAGCTCTTTTACCCGGTCAGGAGTGAGACGGCTGGTTGCATTCGCATTCGTCTGCGCGGAGGTAGCAGAACCGGAGGCAGCAGAAACAGAATCTGTTCCGACAGCAGAAGCAAATGCAGAAGCTGTTCCGCCGGAAAATGCTCCCTCACTGGAAACACTGCTCTCAAGCTGCCCGGCATCACCAGGTTCCAGAAGGGTGATGCCGGACAGCTGCTGGTCTGCTGTGTAAGTCAGGGAGATCAGCTTCTCGGCTTCCCAGTATTTCAGTGCGCGGGAAATGTCTCTGTCTGTACAGAGAAGACGATCTGCCATATCCTCCAGATTAAAAGAAGAAGGAGCTGCAGATACCACCCGGAGAAGGTAGATATATACCTTCACAAATTCTCCGTTGGCACGAGGCATGAAGTTGTCAATAAAACGGTTGGAAAGAACCGTAACCTCCGTTTCGGAGGAATTTTTAAGAGAAATCAGGCTCATGATCTGCGCTCACCTTTCTTTTTAATATATTGACAGCGATTTGGAATCTATAGCACTCCCGGCAGCTGTCACGTAAATTACAGCGGACATAAAAAGTCCGCCATGCTAATGAGGATTATAGCACAACCACTTTTAAATGAGAATAGTTTATTTTCACAGGAGCTATCCACCAATCCACATGTGGAAAATGTGGATAGTGTGGATAATTTTGAGGATAACATTATTGGAAACTTGAATAAACCACGATTTTATAAGAAAATTGCGGTATTTGCAGAAATATGTTGTCGAGTTATGTCAAGTGGGTTATACACAAAAAAATCCACATGCCGGGCACCTCTGGAATGTGCATAAGCATGTGGATAATGTGGATAACTATTTTCCGAGGATGTGTTCTCCAATATTTACAACGTCTCCCGCGCCCATAGTTATCAACAAATCACCATGTGCACAACTTTTTAAAAGAAAGCTCTCGATCTCATCGAAAGTCGGGAAATATTCACAAGGGGTTCCCAGTTCCTGGATCTGTTTCTGGAGATCCTGGGAGGAAATGCCAAGGTCATCCGTCTCACGTGCTGCGTAGATATCAGCAAGAACTACGTGGTCAGCAAGAGTCAGGGCTTTGGCAAATTCAGGAAGCAGAGCCTTGGTACGTGTGTAAGTATGCGGCTGGAATACGCACCATACTTTCTGATGAGGATAATTCTTCGCTGCGTGAAGAGTTGCCTCGATCTCTGTTGGATGATGTGCGTAGTCATCAATAATGGTAACGCCTCCGATTTCGCCCTTATACTGGAAACGGCGGTCTGTACCTGTAAAGCTTCCAAGTCCTTTAACGATCACCTCATCAGGAAGGTTGAGAAGACGTCCTACGGCGATGGATGCAAGTGCATTGGATACATTGTGGATACCCGGTACACGGAGATAGTAGCTGCCGATTTTTTTGCCCTGGAAAAGGACGGAGAAAGAAGGATGTCCGTATTTATCCCAGGTGATATCTGTGGCTGTGTAATCAGCATCGTTCTCAAGGCCATAGGTAAGTACCTGACATGGGAGGTCACGGGTGATCGTTTCATATTCCGGGGTGTCCGCGTTGATGATCAGCGTTCCGTCAGTCGGAAGAAGCTCTGCAAACCTGCGGAAGGAGTGGCGGATATCATCAATGTCCTTGAAAAAATCAAGATGATCTGCATCCATGTTCAGGATCACGCTGATCTTCGGGAAAAAGCTGAGAAAGCTGTTGGTGTACTCACATGCCTCTGTGACAAAAGTCTCAGAATTTCCAACACGGATATTGCCGTGGATGGCAGGAAGGATACCGCCAACACTGATGGTAGGATCACAGTCACCCTCAAGAAGGATGTGGGAAACCATGGAAGTTGTGGTTGTCTTGCCATGGGTACCGGAAATCGCAATCGGTGTGTCGTAGTTGCGCATGATCTGTCCAAGAAGCTCTGCACGTGTGAGCATTGGAAGACCTTTCTCCCTGGCGCAGGCGAATTCAGGGTTGTCCGGATGGATGGCTGCTGTGTATACAACAACATCTACATCATCCTTGATATTGGAAGCGCGCTGGCCATAGTAAATCACTGCACCGCGCTCCTCCAGTGTGCGGGTAAGCGGGCTGGCTTTTGCATCGGAGCCGGAGATCCTGAAATTCTCTTCAAGAAGGATCTCTGCAAGGCCGCTCATGCTGATGCCGCCGATTCCGATAAAATGAATGTGAAGCGGTTTGTGAAAGTCTATCTGATACATAATAATCTCCTTATATATATGTGTTGTTTTCGGGATTCTCTGATCTGTTTTATTATACCGCGTCCGGAATCAATTGAAAAGTGGTACTTTCGGAGAAAAAAGTGGTTTTGCGCGGATTATAAAAGTAGCCAGAAAATATCGTCGAAAAATGTTGAAATTTACCAGAAGAACAGAAAAAATGATTAGTCAGACCAATTTATAGTATACAA
>PVMN01003315.1_pt1 | contig 13605 bp, 19 predicted proteins | sample 1853401 | NCBI WGS metagenome assembly PVMN01 (sample SAMN08533510, study PRJNA380276) | Human gut metagenome, whole genome shotgun sequencing project.
CGGTAGGTCGGGCAACCGGCGCGGGGGTTCAAATCCCTCCTCCTCTGCCATATTTTCAAGCGTTGTCCTATGATTGCATGTGCTATCGTAGGACGTTTTTTATTAGGTTTTACCTGCTTTATTGATGTTCTTAGATATCGTATGATATCGTCATAATCTCTCCGTCCTGCCCCTTTTCTGCCCCTTTTTTAGAGGTGGCAAAAAGCTGTAAAACATTGATTATAGCTACAACAATTCAAGCCTCATATAATCACCTCTTGCCCCTTTTGATGCGGATCAGCATTAAGTAGGGGCTTTTTTTTTGTTTAAATACAATAATACCGTATGTTAAGATGACAGAAATACAAAGCCCTACCGCCATTATATTATCTTGCCCTCAACCGCATCACTCACAAGCGCATAGGAAAAAGCCCCTGCACCTTATGAGGGTGAGAGGCTTAATTCTCAATATCTATTCTACGATATCGCCTGCTATCCTATGCGTTTTAGTTATCGATTTTTCATTACTTCCGATAATGTATGCTTATTGGTAGTAATCTCGGAAGTAATTTTTCACAAGAATGGCTCAACCATGCGGATAATCAAATATTACTTTAAAGCATGTATATTCTAGCTACAAAATTGTGTATATTTCGATGTTTTTATACAGTTTTATCGGAATAATTATAACTTTTTTTGATATTCTATGCTATCGTGTGTTATCCCCTGCCATTCTCATTTACGGCTACTTTCGCCTGCTCTACTGTAGGCAATTGTAGCTCTTTTTTAATTATCACACCTATGATGCGGTATGTTTTACCTTGTGAGGGTTCTCCCCTACCCCGTAGATATACCTCTATTATATACATAATATCATCAAAGCGTAAGCCCTGTAGATGATACAAAGCATCATACAACCACATCTCTATTAGTATAAGCCTAGCAAATTTACTCTGACTTTCTTCTATCGTTACGATCATATCGGATATATCCCGTCTTTGATTAACTTGTACAGCAGTATCCCCATACTTGGCCACGCCTGCACTAGCCTTACACCTGTGAATACTATCCCGTAACTTTTCAATCTCTGTATTTAGCTTACTATACCCCTTTAGCGTTGCTCTTATTAAGCCTCTAGCAGTAATTTCTTGCGCTTTATGTGTAATTACATTATTAGTAGGACGAACAGCACTCACAAGGGCGTTTTCTTGTACGCTTTGGCGATTTTTCCTCTCTATATGTTCCTGTTCCTCACGATACGCCCTATACTCTTTTGCGTTCATACAGTCTCCCTACATTCTACTAAGTAATTATATTCACAAAGAGGCAAGCATTGCGCGGATGCGACCACCGACGATTTTAAGCGTTTACAGTACCTTTTATCTAGCAAGTGTATCGAAAATTCCAAATCTAGTCATTTCTTGGGGTCTCGGCCACCGCATACTATCAAAAACTGCTAAAAGAACCTATAACGATTAACCTACCTAGATACTATTAACCAATAAACATTATTCATATTTATTTTTAGTTAGACCACTCTGCCACTCATCATAGGCGCATTGTACCTCTTCCTCTGTTGGCTTATGATTATATACCTTAGTTAAAGTAATCTTACTTGGCATACGGGGAATATTATTTAAGTACAATTCTACTAGCCACCGTGTACGATCAATGCGCTCTATCTTCCATTTCTCCATGATATCTAACTCCTACAATACATTAAACTGCATCGGGTGTATATCAACTAAGTACCCATTTCCCTTAGGCGTAACCGTCATTCTTATTTCTTTTGTAATATGCTTTTCATTCTGCAACCCTATAACACGGCTCAGTATAGTCAGTTGATTAGCACCCTCAACGGAGGCATACACGTGATAGGGTATATCACTCTTAATCATTACTTTAATTTGACGGATAATATCCCTCATATGTTCAGCCTTGAAATATGTTGAAAAGCTCCCATACCTATCAATAAATGGCTTTGTTGTATTCATATAAATAGATCCTTTCTAATATACTTCTTAAGAGCTACCATATACCGAATTGCATCACTCACAACTAGGGGCGTTACCTGCATTTCAATATTACTTAATTGTGCATGTAATCGGTTCGCTATTGTGTTAACCTGCTGTAGTGATGAACACTCTACAAAAAAATATCTAGCGTAATCATCACATATAAAAGCATGAACTCTTTCATCTAATTGGTATTCATTCATTTATATCTATCCTTTCTATTATTCACAAAGAAAACTGTTACCTGTTCCATTTAATGTGCCATAAAGTTCCATTGTTTAGGAACAAAAATAAATAGCCTCTGAATATCTGTGCTATTGTGTGATAAAACTGTTCCATTTGTTCCATTCTTTTTCAACAATCTTATAATATATATATACATATATAATAATAATTAAGTTAGAAATTAATGGAACAAATGGAACAAACCTCTAAAAGCCCTTATATTATCTATGTTTATGGTGTTCCTATTTCTTGTGAATTAATGGAACATTAGCGGAACAACCATACATTTTATGGTACACATAGATACCGCCTGCCATCATGTTCGTATTGATAATCACTGAAAATCATTTTTTTGCATATCGTCTGCTATCGTATGCGTTGCCAAACTGCTACAGGGTTAGGGGTTTTTTCATCTAATCGTTTTTTATACTCATTCGTATATCCTAATCGTTTCATCTCTTTACCGAAATTAGGTTTACCCAAAGGCGTACACCCGCTTTCCCTCGCCCATCGTGAATAAATAGCATATAACTCTTTAGCTCGTACCGCATCAATACTCTTCAAGCATTCCGCACCTAAACTACTACAAGGTGATCCAAATATATAGCCATGGTCTACTTCCCCATTTTCTACATCTCTAATGAATTGCGCTACTTGGTTATTATCCTCTATGTACGCTTTAGTAAGGGATATAACTCTAGGAGGTACAGTAAATGTACCTTGTGAGCGTAATCGCCTTAGCCCCTCTAAGGCTCTATTTAGTAATACTGTTAGGCCACCACTCTTTACAATTTCTCTCACAATATGAGGGGTTGCAATAGGTGTATTACGGATACGATTAGTCATAGGAATAATTACAAGTCTATCACTCATTCCTGTAGATGTATCATAAATCGAGGGGATATCATTGCAACTAAAAAATAATTTCGCATGTGGTTTATAGCTGTATGGCTTTATATGTTTAGGCTCTACAATGATTGTATCGCCTGTTACTATTTTCTTTAGATTAGCGGTATTTAGAATTGCCGATTTTTCTATATCATCGCCAATATTAGCATACTTTCCTACAATCTCAGCCAATCGAAAGCGACTTGCGCTAATATCAATTAATGCAATGTTGGATACATTAATCTCTGTTAGTAGGCTTGTGAGTAGTTGCAGGAATGAGCTTTTCCCATTACCGCCCTCACCGTATAAGATAAAGAACTTCTGAGCGAATGTATTATTCACAAGGCAATATCCTACTACCTCGTATATAAACCGCATCATGTCCGCATCATCTTCTTGGCCACCGAATAGATTAAACATGAATGTATCTAGTTGATCATGCTCTACTATATCGGGGTTATACTCTACATTAGTCATGCGGGTAGTAGTAACTATGCTAGGGTCTTTCTTGAGTACCGCATCATTTTCCACATCATACAGCGTATTTTTAAATGCAATAATATTGGTATCTATAAAAGGTAGTACGGGCGCTGTAGCCTTAATATATTTGACTGTTTCGCTTAATTTTCCCGAGGGCATCTCTATGTCCGCCGTTTTATTAAATATTATATTATGTAAAGGCGCATCACCATTGGCATCTAGCGCCTCATACACCCCATATAAAGGGTTATAGCTATATAACGGCGTAGATAGTGCATCATTACGGCTCATTGTTTCCGTTTGTTTGATATGCACTAAATTATGGCTATCCTTAATATAATCACCTAATTTTTTAGGTAGTATCTTATTGTTTTCATCTGTAAACGCCCATGTATCGGCTTTAATTGCTGTTTCTTTTTCCCCCATATCTTCCCCTTTTAATCATAGAAACTATTGATAAATTCTTGACGTGCTAGCTCGTCCGCCTCTTTACGTTTACGATCTAAATGCGCTATAACGTGGCGTATCGTGAGCAGTCTATAGTACATCGGGTTATGGCCTGTATTGCCTACTTGCCATTTATCCCGTTTTGCTAATTCTGATAAACAGAATATATCATGCATCTTTTGCGCATCACCCCTGCACCACATATATAGGATTGAAAGTAAACCTGCATCAGCTCGTGAGGCATCGCCCCCATAGTCCGATAAATCGCCCTCATCAAATAGCCTTGTGAATTTATCGCCTTGTCTGCTGTTCTTGATGCGGGTAATAAGCGGTAACAATTCTATTTCTTGATATACAGGCTCTAAACTTATTCCATTAAGTGCCTCTCCTCTATCGCTTTGGCCATTATCAACACCATGAACAGAAAAGGTATCGAATAGCGTTTGTATGGCATCTTGCCTATACGGAATATATTCACAATCAGCCACGCCTTGCACCCTGTTCCCTGTCATGGTAAAGTATCGCCCTTGTGAGTACATCTCAAACCCTAGAGGGCTATTTTTAACACTCTGAGGGGTATCACCTTTCACAATGATATGTAACCCTGTACCCGAGGGGCTGTACTCTGTATACGATGCACATTCAATAAATACCTGCATAGCTAACTCATCTAAAGCCCCATTTTCTATATGATGATCTAAATCTATTCCCGTAAACGGCGTACCGTCAAAATGAAAGCCTAGTCCGTCATATTGTCCTGTTTTAAGCGCTTCTATAGCCTGCTTAAATGTACCGCATGCGCTTTGGCTGTTCCCTTGCTTATGCGTTATCGGGCTATATGGTATCTTACCTTTTCTCACAAGCCAATTGCAGTATTTACGCATTTCAAGCGGTATATTATAATAATGACAAAGGTCTCCCGTATTGCCTTGTTGTGAGTGGCTCGGTATTCCTTGGTTAGTTACGCTCGTGATGTTGTCCGCATCATGGGCGTTTTTATTTTGCCTGTTCATTGTCTTTTCCTCTTTCTTGATTGTCTATAATATTCCACCTTGGCCCTATCCCTAGATATTTAGCTCTATTATGGCGTTTTCCTAGCCCTACACCGTGGCGGGTAGGTAACACAATTTGAATGTTAGAGGGTAAGCCTTTACGTTTTGCATATCTACGAGCGTTATAATTCATGTGTACCAACCTCAATATTTTGAATAATAGTATCTATTTCCTTTTCTATACGTGATATAGTTGTAAAAATGATTTCTGATAGATACGCCCCGTATATATCTAGGTGATTGAGGGTAATCGTTAAATCATCACCATGTAAAGCATTGCCTCTCTTTTCTAATTCTGTGAGCGTATTTGTACAGCCAGCTATAAGCATATCTGTACGCTCTAACAATTCATTTAGGTAAGCCACTTCACATTTAATAGTCATTAAATCGTTACTGTTCATGATATCCCCCTATTTAAAATTTTCCATATCCTTAGACTTTAGAAACTCTTCAAACCGTGCCACATTCACAAGGGTTAAGTTATGACTGATCCGTGTTACTGCATCTCTAAAATTTTCATCTAATAGCATTTCATTAATAAATTTACCTACCGCTGTACGGGATAGATTAAATAATATAGTCAGCTGTTTAGGCTGTACCATGATAGGCGTTAAATTTAGCTTATTTTGTACTGTATTTACCTGTTCCATAAAAATTTATCCTTTCCGAAGAAAAACAATTCATTTATTTCGCCTGTATGGGCGTTTTAGGTATAGCCACGATAGATTCACCTAAGAACTTTTTTATCAGCAATAACGCTCACAATACCCGCATCAATTTCGATTTACACGTATTAATATATAGAGTAATTAGAAAGCGAACAGCATTGTACCAATTCCCTTTACTAGATGATGATTACGGCTCGTATGACCCGCTCAAATCAAACATAGTAATAGTACCTACAAAGCCCCCGCCCTTGTGAGTAATGCACCTCTATAGCCCGTAGAGTGTGATTATATGATTGAGTACATAATGGCTATAGTCTTGTTACACTCACAAGATGATGCGGTGATACGGCTTAGAAAAATAACTCATCTATTGTTAGCGTGTATCCTAACTTGTCAGATAGTACATCTCTAATCTTGGCCATATCATCTGCCGTAAACTTTACTTTTCCATTTTCTTTAGAGTTATAGGCTTGCGCCGTTATTCCTAACAATCCACCTAATACCTTTTGAGATAAACCGCATTGATTACGGATACCAATTAATTTAGAATATCGTTTCACTATACCACCGCCTTTTACTAATAATTACCATACTTTACTTTTCTTTACATTGATAATACACTTTTTGTAAATAAAAGTAAAGCATTTGTTTACATTGTAAATAATAACTTGTATAATGATGTCGAGGTGATTATATGAACACTAAAGAAATACCTACAATAGGCGGGCGAATAAAAGTATTTAGAATAGGCGCAGGTTATAGTATGGAAACATTAGGGAATAAACTTAATGTTTCTAAAATGACCATATCTCAATGGGAAAATAATAAAACTACACCTACGCCTAAAAATTTAAAGGCGCTCTCTGATATTTTTGGTACTACGATAGACTACTTATTAAATGGTAACAAGGAAACTCCTGCATTTGTCGAAGTTGATGCGATTAACTTTATGCAATCTGCTGAAAATATTAATAACATAAAAAGCAGTTTAGATGCTTTTCTAACAAATGCTACTGATGAGGATATCATTGCTTTAACTATGTATATAAAAAGTAAAGTCGAAGGCTACCAAATTGATATTATGGAAAAAGCGCTAACTACTGACATATTTTCAGCATATAATACAATGAGAAATAAAGTAGAAAATCTAAAATAACGCCTGCCTAGTATTAGAAAGGCGGTTCATTATGTGGGTAGAAACACTCACAAATAGCAAGGGTACACGCTATAAGTATTGTGAGCGGTACGAGTTACCAAACGGCGATACACGCAAGGTATCCATAACCCTTAACAGTAACAGCACCTATGCACACAAGCAGGCAAGCATAGAATTGCAAAATAAAATTAAAGATGTAATAAAAGAATTACACCTAGACCCTAATATAACAATGTATAAGGTGGCTCAATTATGGTTAGAACATACTGAGCCTACGGTAAAGATATCTACGCATATCAACCATTCTCTACACGTTAAAAAGATTTTTACCTACATTGATACAGGTATCCCCCTTGTGAACGTAACGCCGATCATGATTGAAAACATGGTTCATAGCGTTTATTACAAGGAAAATCTTTCTTATTATTATGCTAAATCAATACTTACAACAGTACGGGCAATATTCCGCCATGCAAAACGTAGGCGAATAATACAAGATATTCACGAAATAGAGGATATCAATGTAAAGAAAAAGCCGTTTACGCATACCGAGATAGCTAAAAAACAAAATAAATTCCTTGATGCGGTCGAACTTAAAAGCGTATTAGCTCAACTCACAAAGCTCGCTCCTAGGATAGCCCTGCTCATCGAATTTATGAGCTTAACGGGTTTACGCATCGGTGAGCTATTGGCATTACGGTATTGTGATTATGACACAAAAAAAGCTACCATTAATGTAAACGGTACACTACAGTACTTTTACAAAAATGGTAGCGATATAAAGCGGGGTACGCCAAAGAATATTTACTCTATTAGAGATATAGCCCTAGATAATAGATGCGTTAAAATTCTAAACACAATCATTACAGATAATAAACGCCAATCTCTATGGTTCAAGGGATACAATGAACAGGGTTACATATTTACGGCCAAACGTGGTAGCCCCTATGATATGCAATACATCAATAAACTATTAAAGCAGGTACACATAGAGGGAAAACACTTAACCACGCATATTTTTAGACATACACATATCAGTATGTTGGCGGAATTAGGTATTCCTTTAAAAGCTATCATGCAACGGGTTGGCCACAATGACCCCGCCACTACATTAAGCATTTACACTCATGTAACGCAACACATGAAAGATGATATAGTTGAGAAATTAAATAGCCGAAACAGATAAGGCCTGCCCCTTTTCTGCCCCTTTGTGAATATAACTGCTCACAAAGTCAGTATTTAAGCTATCTAATAGTCCTATTCGTTTCTTCTCTGCCATATTTTAACAATTAACTAGCACATATAAAAAAGACGGTACTGGGGGTACCGTCTTTTTTCTTTTGCGTTAAGCAATCAAAATACTCATTGCCTTAGTCACTTATTATACTACATCTTGCAAATAAATCTGTAAAGATTTTCAAATTCTCAATACGCATCGTACAATTTATATTTTGGGATACATATAGTATATAATATAAATATATTGTATATTACATCATCAATCAACGAGGTTTACTATGCAAAAGTATTATCCTTATCTCATCACGCTGAGTCACATGATTAATGACTCATGCCAAAGTGTACTACCTGCATTATTGCCGCTGTTTATCTATACGTATGGACTGTCCTTGGAGCAAGCAGGTTTTCTTATCTTAGCGAACACGGCATTATCGTCATTGCTACAACCATTGCTAGGGTATATTTCAGACAAGCTCAATCAGCCACGACTCATCGCAGCAGGCACGTTATTATCCGCATGTAGTACGGGGATGATGGGTTTTGTTTCGTCTTATGAAAGTCTCCTTGTATGTGCCACACTAGCTGGTGTGGGTTCTTCCATTTTCCATCCTGAAGGGGCAAAAATTATGAACCGCCTCGGAGGTGGCAAGAAGGGTAAAGCAATGGGAACCTTCGCCATAGGCGGTAGTTCAGGCTTCGCTTTTGGCCCTCTATTCGCTGGTGCTATCGCCTATACAGTGGGTGCACATGGCCTAGCAGCTTTCACCGTAGCCGGTATTATTATATCTACCGTTCTATTCCTGCTCATGCCACGTATCGTAGCTCATGCTAGGACTATTGACCAATCCGTAGCCACCGAAAATCCAACCGTTGCGGCTCAGCCACTGAAAAATTATTGGAAATATTTTGGTATATTGTTCATCATTATTCTAAGCCAATCGGTTAATTTCCGCGTTATTAATGCATTTATCCCTGTATTCTGGACTCATGAACTCGGCACGAGCCCCGAACAAGGTAGTTTTGCATTAACCGTATTCTTTAGCATCGGCATCTTTATGACCTACATCGGTGGCTTATTGGGCGATAAATACGGTCCTATCAAAATCATTAGATTATCTCTGTTGATTTGGTTGCCATCCATGTTCCTATTAACACAAGTCCCTGAGTTTTCTGTAACGATTATGATGCCACTCGCCTATCTGATTTTGCTCATGATTGGTGCTGCAAAGGCCATCAGTTACAGCCCTGTTATTGTACTGGGCCAAACTTATCTAGCTAAGAGCATCGGATTTGCATCAGGCATCACCCTTGGCGTAAGCCAAACAATCGGCGGCATCATCGCACCAGTTGTAGGGAATTTAGCAGATACCTATTCCCTACCAGCAGCCATGATGACACTAGTTCCATTCCTTATTGTGGGACTGATCGCATCATTGCTACTAAAGGATCCTAAAAAATTACAATAACATTAGAAAAACAGCGTTATGACCAAACCGATCATAACGCTGTTTTCTTGTTTCTAGGATTATAGAACGAACTGTTTTCCGTATATAAAACCAATTAATGCTTTAACATTTCATTCAAAATAACCACATCAGTTTCTTTCATGCCTTGTGCTACGACACCGATACTTTTAATCGTATCATCAACGGAGTGAGCTACGAGGCCATCACCCTTTTGATAGCTCTTGTTAAGGCGAGCTTGTTTATAGCCCATGAAAGCTCCATCTAAGGAGATAGCAATTTTACCGGCACAAGATGGTTTCGCCCCATCACATACGATACCAGATAGACTAACAAGGCCATTTACAAGTGTATCTTCGATAATATCTTTACTATCGCCTTTCAAAAAGGCAATACCAGCTACACTTACAATGCCAGCCGATACAACGCCACAATATGCGGATAGTTTACCAATACCAGATTTAACGTAAAGCGTTAACAAATTGGCAAATACAAGGGATCGATATAATTCCTCATCGGTTTTATCGAGTTCCTCAGCAGTTGTAATGATAGGCATTGAAACGGTCAATCCTTGATTGCCAGAGCCTGAGCAAATAACTACAGGCAACGGGCACCCACTCATGCGTGCATCGGATCCTGCTGCGGCACGAGCCTTACACTTTGTTTCTAGAGATGGGGTTTCATCATCAAGCAATAACAATCGCCCAATATTGGCACCATAATCATTGGATAAACCTTCATTCGAAATGGCCGTATTATATTCTACCTGCTGCTTAATGCTAGGTAAGATACCGGAAATGTCACCAGCTTTTGCAAATTCGTAGATACTATCGAATGTCATCGGGCAAGTACTACGTTCAGCCTCTTTAATTTCGTTAATGGTTTCAGAAATCACGTTTCCATCTATGGACACATAGGTAATATTGGTATGTGCATTTTCAATGCGTACCACTGCCGTATGTTCATCGGTGGTGGCCGTAATTTCAATGTAAAGATTATCAACGCCTTCTGCTAGTTCTACAGTGCAAAAGTTAGCCTCTAATAAGGTGCCTAACCACTTACGATTTTCATCGGTAGCCGATTCTAACACCTCTAGTTCTCGTTCAGGATGTCCTACGATGGCACCGAGTACGGTAGCCGCGGCTAAGCCTTTGCGGCCTCCAGAGTTCGGAATGACCACGGATTTTACGTTTTTAATGATATTGGCACTGCATCGTGCATGAATGTGGTTGGGAAATTCATCCAATACGGATGCGGCCTTGGCTGCTGCATAGGCAAGCGCAATTGGCTCTGTACAGCCAAAGGCAGGTTTCATTTCTTTTTGTAATAATGAAATATAATCCATATTATACTTCCGCGATGATTTCCACTTCTACTGCAACGCCCAATGGAAGATCTTTTACAGCCACGCAAGAACGAGCTGGTTTAGATGTAAAATATTTTGCATATACTTCGTTGAAAGGTTTGAAGTCATTGATATCAGCTAAGAAGCATGTTGTTTTGATAACCTTGGAGAAATCAGAACCTGCTTCGGCTAATACAGCTTCAATATTTTTGCATACTTGTTCAGTTTGTGCTTCGATACCTCCTTCAACTACGGAACCCGTAGCCGGGTTAATCGCTACCTGACCAGAAGCGAACAAGAAACCGCCAGCTACTTTAGCTTGGGAATAGGGACCTACTGCTGCAGGCGCTTTATCTGTGTGAATTGTTTTCATAATAGGACTCCTTTTTACAATACATACATATATAGAAATTATTATACATTAATATCGATGTTTTTCAATATATTTTATTTAATAGATTTGAAAGCATCTGCAAAGATTGGCATAAAATATTGACGTTGTACATCACTAGTCAATGCCAAGAACAATGTAGGCTTTTGTGGATTCATTACGAGTGCCGCTTTTGCATAATATGGGAATTTGATACCTTCCGCATCAACTAATACGCGAGAACCTACGGTATATGTTTGATACTTTGTATTATTCATTTTCTCCATTTGTTCTGTGTTTTCTACAGTAATTGTAGTAGGTTTTTGGCTTTCACCAACTACACCAACGGCAGTGCTGTAACCTGTACCAGCACTTACATAGATGGAACCGGGTACGTTCTTATCTGGCAATGTAAATGTTTTAGATTCTTTTGGCAACAGATTATTAACCGTAGTCAACATGAGTTGTTCTGTAATCGGATCCAACTCACCATTATTGAGTATGGCTAATACAGGAAGGACAGACGCATTAGCCTTAGGGTTATCAAACAATGCATTGGCTGCCGTTTTCAAATCTACGGCCACTAACAAAGCGTCCTTTTGGCCGGTTTTATCTTCCCCTTGTAATTGATATACATCATAGGAAACGCCCATATAGTTAAGCGCAGATAATGCATCCTCATTACTTTGGCGAGTCCGTTTATTCGTAGTTGGTTTTGCATTATCCTTGATAAGCAAATCCTTTATAATATCCACAGAATCTGTAGTAGATGCGGTTGCCACCGTAACTGTATTCGGAACAGACATGGATCCTGCTATGGTTTTTACATCTTTTGCACCAGCAAAACTAGTAACTGCACCAACTAAACATGCTGCTAATACAAGAGTTTTTAATGGTTTCATCATTTATTGCCTCCCTTTAGGGTTTTCAATCCATACATGGATTCTAATTGTCCTGACCAGTAGTCTCGGCTCGTATCTTCGGTAGCCAAGATTTGTACTGTAAGGCCATCATTTTGTGGCATTGCATACATAGTTAAGCTACCAGGCAATACAAAGCCATCATATTTTAAGCTACCGCGTATATTCACACCAGCTATGGTGCCAAATTTAGAGGCATATGGTTTAGATGAAATTTCTGTAGCCCCCACGGTAAAGTTAGGAATGACCTTTTTTAAAACGTCGATAGTCTCTTGCATATTTTGTTGCTCCTTAAGGGATAGTGACTTATTGTTTATAAGTTCTTGATTAATGTCCCTAAAAGAATCACGTTGGATTCTAGCATTTATATTTGCTATACGAGACTCCAATATATTACGTTCGAAAGTAAGTGGCTTGAGTTTAGAAATAAATTCTTCTGCATTAGACTTAGAATACAATATCTTTTTAGATTCTGTGCCTGCTTTTGGATTTGTCATAGTAGAACCAACAATTTGAGACGCTACATCACCAGAATAATCGATGATATCTTTATTTAAATTATAAGTCATCAGCCAAGCCGTATGATGACCTAAGTTACTATCTCCAGACAACTGATACAAACTGTATCCATCTACATAATTTCCTTTAAATGGCGGAACTTCTATTTTATATACCTCTTTTATACGCTCACTAAGTTTTTCCTGAACCGCCTTATTGGTTTCATTTATAGCCTTATTTTGTTCTTTGGTTCTAAAAGTAGGATTGGTAGGAATTATCTCAATAGCTGTTGCGTGTACACCATTATTTGTAGTGGCATACTGACCATAGCCTAAATCGATTGTATCGGCACAGGCTACAGCCGCCATGCCCACCGTTAAGCATGTAGCACAAGCTAGTGTCATTACCTTCTTACTCCACGTTTTCATAGTCTCACCTCGTGAATATATAACTTGAATTATATTAGTAAGTTTTAATTAAGAATTTTAAATATACATATAATATTATACTATACAATTGTACTAACATGATAGGGACACCAAATTTACATTTCCCCTAATGTACTATACAATACTTAGTGATAAGAAAACGTATTTCTAACAGAAAGGAGTTGGCATTTCGCCACACTATTATGATACAAGAATTAATCCCCCTCACTAGACCGCGCACATTGGCCGCTGCACTAGGCCCCACCATCTTAGGTGCCGCATTTAGTTATTACGCCTTCGGTGCACTTCATGGCACAGGACTCGCCATTTTCCATACAGTTCTTATTTTTCTAGCCGTCGTATCGGCTCAAATCATCGCCAATTTATGGAATGAATTGAAAGATTTTAAATCTGGTCTTGATGCGGGGCAAA
>PVMN01003317.1_pt1 | contig 13593 bp, 12 predicted proteins | sample 1853401 | NCBI WGS metagenome assembly PVMN01 (sample SAMN08533510, study PRJNA380276) | Human gut metagenome, whole genome shotgun sequencing project.
ATTTTATATCCGCCCTACGGGCTTCATACTCTGATCACCGGCCCCACGGGAACCGGCAAGAGTCTGTTCGCCAGGTGCATGTTCGATTACGCCATCAAAAGCGGGCGCATTTCCCCGGACAAATCCCTGGTCACCCTAAACTGCGCCAACTACTCCGACAACCCCCAGCTGCTGCTCTCCCTCCTGTTCGGATATGTGAAGGGCGCGTTTACAGGGGCGGACCGGGAACGGAAGGGCCTGATCGACCATGCGGACGAGAGCATCCTCTTCCTGGATGAAATACACAGGCTGACCCCTGAGGGCCAGGAGAAAATGTTCCTTCTCATGGATCAGGGCATCTACACCCGTCTCGGGGAGACGGGCACGGAGCGTCACGCCAATGTGCTGATTCTGGGCGCCACCACAGAAGATCCGGTGGAGGCCATGCTCAACACCTTCCTCCGGCGTCTCACCGTCCATATCACCCTGCCTCCGCTCCAGGAGAGAACCATCCGGGAGCGTTTGGAGCTGGTTCTCTATTTTCTGTGGAAGGAGTCCCAGAATATCGGCATGCGCATCTCCCTTGCTTCATCCGTCATCAGTGCGTTCTGTTATTATGAATGCAGCGCCAATATCGGACAGCTGTTCTCGGACATCAAGCTGACCTGCGCCAACGCCTATTTTGACTACCTTTCCGCGTCCAGCCCTTTCCTGTCCCTAAAGCTGACCCACATGACGGAGCGGATCAGCAGGGGGCTTTATATCGCGCCCAACGAGAAAAACGCCATGTTGAGCTCGCTGCTGCGCCATTCCAGCCTGGTGATCGACGGGAACCAGCAGCTGTCCGACCTGTTACATCAGGCAATCAGCCCGCCGGAGATGGGATTTGGCTCGTTGATCAACTGACGGGACCGCTGCGGTACATCTGTACGTGCGTCCCGGGGCGAACAGAAATAAGCCGGCAAACCGTGGCTGCCCACAGGTTTACCGGCTTTTCGGCTGGTTCTATCATGTCAAAGGTTCATTTTTCTTTTAACTTTCTCATCAAATACCGCTTCTTATACTTCACCGCCGCCAGTGCGGCGATCCTCCGGTAAATACTGAAGTTCACCGCTCCTCCCACCACGCCCACCACGGGCAGACCCTGGACGAATTTCTCCACCAGCAGGGCGTCGGAGAGCATGCGGGCGGTGGAAGCGATCTCACCCGCCAGGGTGCCGCCGCCGTACTCCATAGCGTCCAACTTGCGGTTATAGACGGACCGCTCATCCCCGTCGGACAATGCGGTACAGATCAGGCGCAGGATATAGCGCTTCTCCTCCTCGCTGCTATAGTCCACGCCGTACCCGATGGCGATCTCGTAGACGCCCCGCAGAATCGTGCCCACCATCAGCGGAATGTCGGGCAGCCCCAGGCCCAGAAAGCCAAGGCCAAAACCCGCGGCTGTGGTGGCCGCGTGGTTGATCTTGTTGTCCTTTTTCGCCTGCTTGTCCAGCCTGCGAAGGCTCTTTTTATTTCCCGCCCGGTCCACGATATAATCCCGGGCCTCAAACTCCAGCCCCGCCCCCTCCTTGTCGAAGGTCCGCTCGATCAGGGGCGTTCCGTTGATAAAAACCGTCTTAAACGCCTTGGAAAAGGCCGCTTCCAAAAGTCCGCTCACCTTCTCCGGCACCTTGTCATAGACGGCCTGCTTCACTTTTCCCTTCTTTAATCCACCGGCCAGCAGCTTTTTCTCCCGCTTTTCCACAGCCGCCAGCTCTTTTTCCAGACTGTCCACCTGTTGTCACCACCTTGTGCTTGAATTGATTGGCGCTGTTTGGGGCGCTTTTATGCAATCACAAGCTCGCCCTCCAACACACCTGTTGCCTTATTTCTGATCATATGAATCTTTTTATGTGGAATCTTCATTTCCTCGCCGATGTTCAAAAACATTTGGTCCTTTCTCCATTCATCAGCAACCGGATCTCTGGCCGGCTCTCCCAGAAGCGGAATCACTGCTCTTGGATTTGCACCACTGTCAGATGCAAGAAATTTTTCTTCTTCATAAGTAGTATATGCGATTACATCGGCAATCTTGATACCCAAAAAATCTGCAATCGCCAATGCTGTAAAATAGCTTGTGCGGACCTTTGGCTTGATCGACTCCCGCCAGGTCTTATACCCTACGCTGCTTTTCATTTCGATCAAATGCAATCTCCAGAAATCATCACAATTTTCAAACAAAATGTGGTCCACACTCTTCTGCATACCAATTTTTTTATCACCTCTTAAAAAATTGCATTTCTTTTTATTGTCAAAGTCATAGATACACAAATTGCTTTTTTCAATGGATACATTTAAGTCGCTTTTTCCCGAATCTTTTTCTTCTTTTAAATGATATATCTTTTGCATTGGCAAAAAATATTCGTCCATTATAAAATGATCAATTGCAAACTGGACTCTCCTGCTGTACATCCTAATCCTCCTGAAAAGCGTATACTTCTTTTACAATTTTATCCAGTGCATCATTAAATGTGGGAACCACAAATCCGTAATCCGTACATTCCAACTTTTCCAGTCTGGATTTCTCTATTCCGCAGTGTACAAACTGATACATCGAAACTGTGTCCATATCCAGCAAATCCTTTTTGGAATAGCCGTACTCATTCATTAATTCAACAGCATTCACATGTTTTTTTAATTTCAGCATATTATTCGTGTGCTGGAGAATCGTATCACTATGCGTTGTAACCCATACCTGTAACCCGGAATTAACCAGATTAATGATCAATCTTGCCATTTTTTGCTGGAGCTCAGGATGTAAATGTGCTTCCGGCTCTTCGATTATCAGTGTTTTAAAGTTAATATCCGATTTAAAAAGCAATAAGAGTGGAGATATCTCGGAGACAATTGAGGACGCGATATATAACGGAATCTCTTTTTCTGTTCCGTTTGGCCGATACTTAATAACAGGCAGCATTTCTTTCCGAATAGACACATTTCCTCTTGTCATTTCTCTCTCAATATATTTGACTATCTCCTCTTTCCTTTTTCCCAGCTTTCCTTTTGATTCAAACTTTGTAATTAATTGTAAAAAATCGACATAAGGCAATGTAAGAGCGCTGGAATTTTCTTGTAAAGCCGGCGCGAAACTGACTTGTAAGGAGTTCTCAATCAGCTGCGGATAAGTCAGCATAAACCCTGTACGAGACGCCGGTAAATAGACTGGTTCCCCCATCCTTCTCCCCTTTACCATCGGTGTATAAAGGGGCTCCGCGATTCCCTCCATCAGGATGTTCCAGCAAATATACGCATTCATTCTAAGAATCTGCTCACGGCTATACGTTTCCTGCACCGGAAATTTCACATATGTTTCCGTTACAGAGTAACGTTCTGCTGCCTGTTCCCAGCAAACCTCGAACTTTCTCTTACGGTGATAGTTCATGATTTGAATCTTTTCAGCCTCAACTTCATAGTTGAATATCTTATTCAAAAGAGACTTCTTCTGATTAGCTAATAAATCATTAAACCAGGAAACATAAAGTTCTATCTCTTCGCCGGATAACTCTTTATTCTGATTCACATTTTGATTCAGCCAGTTTTCACATTTTTTATAGGCTTTTGATTCAGAGGGAACCTTTGGAAATAAATCTTTTCCTAACGTTAAAATCCCCCATAATAAACTCATAAGATAGCTCTTTCCGCTATTATTATCGCCAACAAAATACATCAATGGAGAGATCCGCACATCTGCTGTTTTGATCTTAGCAAACTCCTCAACGTGTAACACCCAGTCTTGATTCATCATCGCTTACCCCTTTCTTTCCGGCAGAACTTCCATAACCTCTCCAATATCACAGTGCAGCGCCCGGCAGATGCGGACGAGAATATCCAGGGACACCAGTTCATTTCTTCCCATTTTGGCCAATGTGTTCGCACTCACCTTGGCGGCATCGCCTAAATCTTTCTTTTTCATTTGCTTATCTATCAAAAGTTTCCAAAGTTTATTGTAGCTGACCTTCATATTTGCCTCCTCCCGAGACCTGATATCGCTATGATTTCTCTATCTTTTTATATTACCACTTTGGCGTATATTATTCAATTAACAGCTTGCTATTCTAACAGTTTTTATTGTATATTTAGTGATTATTTCTTAGTTCCTCCATAAACGACAAAAAGGAATCAAATCCCGGTGCAGTGGGATCTGGTTCCTTTTGCCTGCGTTCCTACGCCGCCGCTCTGTTGGCTTTAAACCGCTTTAAGAGAGGCATACCGATAAATACAATAGACAGGACCATCAGTCCGCAGCTCAAAGGCCTTGTCACGAACACGGACAGGGAGCCGTCGGCGTAAACCATGCTCTGCGTCCAGTTGTTCTCCATCATACTGCCCAGGATGGAGGCCAGAATCAGCGGCGACTGTGGGATCTTATACTTGTTAAAGGTGTATCCTATAAATCCGAAAAAGATCATGATGATGATGTTAAAAATGTTGTTGCTCACCGCGAACGCTCCGGTCACGCACAGCACCAGCACCACGCCGCTTAGGATTTCCCGTTTCAGCCGCAGCACTGCGGTAGCCAGGAAATTACAGTAGAACACGGACAGGGGCAGCATGATGATGTTGGCCACCAGGAAGCCCAGAATGATCATATAGGCCATCTCCGGCGTATCCTTGAACAGAGTCGGGCCGGTTCTCAATCCCTGGATCGTCAGAGCGCCCAGGAACAGGGACGAGGTGGAGTTGCCCGGCACACCAAGGGCCAGCAGGGGAACCATGGAGCTGGCAACCACCGCGTTGTTGGCGGACTCGGGAGCCGCGATACCCTCCGGCACGCCGGTTCCGAATTCCAGATTGGGACGCCTTCTGGCAGCCTGGTCATAAGCCATGAAAATGGCCATGATCATTCCCGCGCCGGGGATGATTCCGATAATATTGCCGATCAGACTGGACTGGGCCCAGATGGGAAGCAGCCGTTTGGACATCTCTTTGTCCGGAAGGATTACCTTGACCTTCTTGTAATTCTCCTTGACCTCTTCCTTGAAATCCTTTACGGCGGGATTCTTCTGAATCGCCTCAATCATTTCCAGAATGGCCGTGATACCGAACAGGCCGATCAGCATGGGGATCAGTGAGATTCCGTCCATCAAGCTAACCTGGCCGAAGGTGAAGCGGGCCAGCCCCGTCTGCGGGCTCATGCCGATACAGCTGAAGATCAGCCCCAGCGCCATTGCCAGAATGTTCTTCACAATGTTTTTTCCCGCCATTCCGATCACCGTGCTCATGCCCAGCACCGCCAGCATGAAATACTCCGGCGGCCCGAACTTCAGGGCCTGCTTAGCCAGGAACGGGGATAAAAACAGCAATACGATGGCGCTGGAGATTCCTCCGAAGGTGGAGCTGGAAATCGCAAATCCCAGCGCTTCTCCGCTCTTGCCCTTCTGGGACATGGGATATCCGTCGTAGGCGGTCACCGTGGCGGAGGCGGTTCCCGGAATCTTCAACAGAATCGAGGGGATGGAGCCGCCGCAGGCCGACGCGCAGTAGATACCGATCAGCAGGCAGATCGCCACCTGCGGCTCCATGCCGAAGGTGATGGGGATCAACACCGCCATTGTGATGCTGTCGTTAAGCCCCGGAAGGGAACCCACGATCAGTCCGATTACAACGCCTCCCAACAGCGCCGCCAGGGCCATCGGATTAACCAGCTGGCCTAAACCCAGTAAAATACCGTTCATACTCCCACCTCCTTAAAAATCCAGAAATACCATCGGCAGCGGAACCGACAGCAGCACCTTGAAAATCACAAATATCACCGCCACCGCTATGACCGAGCACGGCACGATCACATGAAATTTCTTGTACCCAAGGGAGCGGATCACCAGGGCGCACAGCAGAAATGTGTCGATCGCATAGCCGATCTTTTTTAACAGGAACACGTAAACCAGCAAAGTCAACAGGGTCAGACCCACCCGCGGCAGATTGACTCCCTCCAGCTTTACCACCACCTCGCGCTTCATCAGCGTCTGGATCAGCAGATACACCGCACAGATCAAAAGCACTCCTGCGCACATGATTGGGAAAACGCCCTCGCTTCCCATGGACAGGGCCTTCACGATCACGTAGGCCGCCATCAGCATAAACGCAACCGGCATCGCCAGTTCAATCATTAACTGTTTGTTATTCAACCTCATACCTCCTAACCAATGTCCCTCAGGCTGCGCCAGCGGCCTATAACATCCAACAAGCGCCTTTACCGGCCTCTTCCAGTCTCCCGCCACCGTTTCGTTCTGTTTGCGGGTCGGGCCGCCCGGATCGCCGCCGGTTTCCTGTTCGTCTTTCCAGATCAGCAGCCTTTTACTATAAGTGCTGCTAATCCAATGTAACACATTACCCCTGTCTGTTTTTCCCCATCTCCCCTTTACCGCAGAGCCTTGTATCGATTGAAAGTTCGCATATCATTGACTATGTTTAGATTCTAAACCATTAGGGCGGCATCGTCAAATTAAAATGCCGTTAAAAACGCAATAATGTGACATAAACCGCAGCCAAAAAAATTAATTATTGTCTATTTTTGAAATCAAAAAAGGAATCGCCATCGTATTTTCAACGTTTGGCAATTCCTTTTTCGTGTTATACTCGTCAATTTTTGTCAATTTTGCACAAAGGCCCAATGCGCGCCTTAAGGCTGCGCATCCAGCTTGTTTTTGTAGTATCCCCCGGCGCAGTACAGCGCTCCGGCCGGATTGTGGGCCAGCACGCGGTCCTTGGCGATCAGGGTAGTCACCAGGGCGTCGGAATACTTGTAAAACAGGGAATCGTGGCCCACGCACAGCCCGAGGGCTATGTTGAACTCCGTCTTCTGCCGGTTTAAAAGCCTTGCCTGGAAAATGGGGTTGCACATGGCTTCGTACTGCCCGGGATGAAGCTTGTGCTCGTCCGGCACTCCGGCCGCGCACTTATCCCGTCCGCCGACCTTGCACATGACGGACACCACCTCAAAGCCGTTGCGCTCCAGCAGATCGCACATGACCTTGGCCTCTCCACTCAGACCGCTGCAAAAGGCCAGGCCGATCCGATGGTAACCCATCCTCCGGCACAGCTCGATGGTCTCCTTCACACGGGGCCACTGGAACTGTCCAAGGCCCTCGATCTCTGAGGCCGTCACATAAAATTTGAAATTATCCTCCGAACGGTACTCCTGAAACGCCTGCCCGGAAAGCTCCTCTTCCCGGATCGGACAGTTTTTCGGCAGAGTCCTGTCCTCCGCCTTCCGGCATGCCCGCACGCCGCATTTCGCACATGTATACATCCGCTGCCTCCTTCATCCCGCTACAGATAAATCCCCATAAACTGCGACACCAACACTACCATCACAAGCGCGATGGGATACGTCGCCGCATAAGCGGAGGCCACGTCGTCGGTCTCCGTCACGCGGATCAATGTTCCCAGGGCGGGCGTGCTGGTCATGCCGCCGCAGATGGAGCCCAGGGAGTTGAAGGTGCTCAGCTTCAGAATCCTGAACGCCACGATAAAGCCCACAAACATGGGCACCAGCGCCATGATCGCGCCGTAGATAAACAGCAGGATTCCCTGCTCCTGCAAAATCTCCACAAAGCCCGCTCCGGCCTGGGTGCCCGCCCCCAGAAGGAACAGCGCCAGACCGAACTCGCGCATGGTCTCCAGCACGTTTTTGGGCACGGAAACGCTCAGACGCCCGATGGAGTTCATGTGCCCCAGCAAAAGCCCCGCGATCAGCGGGCCGCCGGAGGTCCCAAGGGAGAAGGAAGCCCCGCCCGGAAGCGGAATCTTGATTTTCGCCAGGATCATGCCCCCCACGATGGCGCAGGCAAAGGAGAAAAAGCCCATACTGTCGCAGTAGAACAGGTCCTTGTGCTTGTGGCGGACCTCCACGTCGGCGGCCGCCTCGTACTGAGCCCGCTCCTTGTCCATGTCCGTGTGCAGGATTCTGGGCACCAGCTGCACAAACAGCACCACGCTGATCACCCCAAAGGGATAGGCGATGCCGTATCCCACCGCCGCCGCGTCGGAGCCGGTGGCCTCGATGGCCGCGGCCAGGCCGGGCGTGCTAGTGAGAGCCCCGGAGAGCATACCCACCGCCAGATCGGCGGGCACGCCGATCAGCTTCACGATGGCCACGCAGGACAGCGCTCCCGCGGCTATGATAATCACGCCCAGCAAAATATAGGATTTCGCGTTCTTCTTAAAGTTCCGGAAAAATTTCGGTCCGGCGATAAAGCCCACCGCCGTCACAAAGCAGACCAGACCCATGTCCCGGACCAGACCGGGCACGGACACCCCCAGATGGCCGAATACCAGCGCCACCAGAAGAATACCCGCGGTGCCCAGATCCAGCCCGCATATCTTAATACTTCCAACTAAGTAACCCAATACCGCGATGAGGAACACCATAAGCAGCGTGCTGTCCAGCAAGTTGGTCTGAATCCATCCCCATACATCCATCTCGATCATCTTCCCCTTTCAAAAATGAACAGCCGATTAGTGACGCCCTTCGTGGGCATAGGGGGGCAGCAGCAGCGGGGATACCTTGTCCGTGTGAACCCCTGCTTCCTCCAGCTCTTTTGCAAACTTCTCCACGTGCTCCAGCGTCATGGTTCCCAGTTCCACCTCGTTGCAGCGGGCGGCAGCGGCCTTTCCGGCGTCGCGTCCGAACACGATGATGTCCAGCAGGGAGTTGCCCATCAGGCGGTTGCGCCCGTGGATTCCGCCCACGGCCTCGCCTGCCACCATCAGGTTGTGGATGGTCTTGGTGGCGCAGTCCGCATTGATCTCCAGTCCGCCGTTCTGATAGTGCAGGGTCGGGTAGACCAGGATCGGCACTTCTCTCATATCGATGTCATAGTTCAAGTACATGCGCAGCATGGCCGGGATGCGCTTCTCGATGGTTCCCTTTCCATGGATCATCTCGATCATGGGGGTGTCCAGCCACACGCCGAAGCCGCCGCCCGGAGTGGGAACGCCCTTGCCGCGGTCGGAGCACTCCCGGATAATGGAAGCCGCCGCCACGTCGCGGGTCTCTAACGGGTGCATAAACGCCTCGCCGTCGCAGTTCACCAGCATAGCGCCAACGGAACGCACCTTCTCGGTCACCAGAGCGCCGAAGAGCTGCGCCGGATAGGCCACGCCGGTGGGGTGGTACTGGATGGTATCCTGGTACAGCAGGGGCGCGCCCACGCGGTAGCCAAGCACCAGGCCGTCGGCGGTGGCGCCGTAGTGGTTGGAGGTGGGGAAGCCCTGGTAGTGCAGCCATCCCGCACCGCCGGTGGCGATGATCACCACCTTGGCCCTGGCCACCAGGTACTCGCCGGTCTCCATGTTCTGAAGCACGGCGCCCGCAACCTGTCCCTTGTCGTCCAGGATCAGTTCAACGGCGGAGGTAAAGTCCACCACCGTGATGCCGCGGTTGATCACCTCGTCCCGCAGCACGCGCATGATCTCAGCGCCGGAGTAGTCCGCGCAGGCGTGCATACGCTTTCTGGAGGTGCCGCCGCCGTGGGTGGTCACCATGGTGCCATCGGGGTTTTTATCGAACATAACGCCTAAATCGTTTAACCACTGGATGGCCTCAGGTGCTTCCATTACCAGCTTTTTCAGCAGCTCCGGCTTTGCCGCATAGTGTCCGCCGCCGAAGGCGTCCAGGAAATGCCTCTGGGGGGAGTCGTTCTCCTTGTCGGCCGCCTGAATTCCGCCCTCCGCCATCATGGTGTTGGCGTCGCCGATGCGCAGCTTGGTGGCGATCATCACGTTTGCGCCGCCCTTGTGAGCCTCAATGGCCGCGGAAGCGCCCGCGCCGCCGCCGCCAATGACCAGCACGTCCACGTCGTAGTCAATCTGGTTTAAATCCAGATCCACGCCCAGCAGGCGGCTGTTGGCCTGGAGCAGCTCGCCCAGCTCAACCGGCACCTTCTCGCCCTTGTTGGGGCCCATTACCAGGGTGGAAAAGCCGCTCTCCTTGTAGTCAGGATGATACTGCTTTAACAGGTTGTGCTTCTCGTCCGCATCCATTCTTCTGAGATCGGCACCGATTCTGGAGGGCCTGGTGGCCTCCACTTTTTTAATGGAATCAAGCATTTCTTGTGTCAACATGTGTCATCCCTCCTTATTTCTCAATATCGCGGTTGTTGTACAGTTCCTTCAGCTCGGCGATGGGCTTCTCCATGATCTGCTCGATCAGCTCGTCGTACTCGCCGTGGCGGATCTCCTCAACGCGCTTTTCCAGGTGCTCGGTCTTGGGAGCTAAGTATTTGCCGGTCAGTCTTCTGGCCAGCAGTCCCACCATGGGATGGGAGATGCCCGCCGGACATCTGGTGGAGCAGATTCCGCAGCCTACGCAGTCAAAGGACTCGTGGGCGCATTTCTCAAACTCGCCTCTCTGGGCGTACGCGATATACTGCATGACGTTTAACTTCTGGGGACACGCCTTGGTGCAGGCGTTGCAGCCGATGCAGCTGTAAATCTCCGGATAAAGCTCCATCATGATCTGCTCTTTGGGTTTGATCTCCTCCAGGTTGTAAGTCCGCTTGTCCGTGGGGAAGAAGGGGATGCTGGCCACATACATGCCTTCCTGGACCTGGGTCTGGCAGGCCAGACAGGTCTTTAACTCGTTCTTGCCCTTGATGCGGTAAATCGTGGCGCAGGCTCCGCAGAAGCCGTGGCGGCAGCCGCAGCCTCTCACAAGCTTGTATCCGGCGTATTCCATGGCCGTCATGATGGTTAAGTCAGCCGGCACCGAGTATTTTTTACCAAAGAAATAAACATTTACCATTTCCTGCATTTTCTCTACCAATCCTTCCTCTTAATATTCGTCTGGCAATTCGTCGATCTCATCGCAGCGGAACACGGGACCGTCCTTGCAAACATACTTGGAACCGATGTTGCAGCGTCCGCATTTTCCGATTCCGCATTTCATCTTCAGCTCCAGGGTGGTAAACACCTGTGTCTTTTCAAAACCCATCTCCTGCAAAGCCGCCAGCACGAATTTGATCATGATCGGCGGGCCGCAGACCAGCACGGTCTTGTCTGTGGAGAATTCCAGCTCTTTTAAGTAGGAGGGAACAAAGCCCACATGGCCGTCCCACTCCGGCTGCTCCCGGTCAATGGTCAGGTACACGTCCACGCCGTCCCGTTTGGACCAGTCGTTCTGAATCTCGTCCAGTCCCACCAGGTCCTGCATGGAGCGGGAGCCGTAGAGAATCTCCACGCTGCCGTAATTTTCCCGCTTGTCCAGCACGTAGTTGATCACGGAGCGCAGGGGCGCCAGGCCGATTCCGCCTGCGATGAACAGCAGGTTCTGGCCCTTAAGCGCGGTTTCCACCGGGAAGGAATTGCCGTAGGGGCCGCGGACCGTAATCTCGTCGCCCACCTCCATGGTGTGCAGGTAATCGGTCAGGGAACCGCAGCGCTTGATGCTGAATTCCTGGTATTCCTGATTGGTCGGGGAGGAGGTGATGGAGAACATGGCCTCCCCCACTCCGGGCACCGCCAGCATGGCGCACTGGCCCGGCATATGTTCAAATAATTTTCCGCCCTGGGGGCTTACCACCCGGAATGTCTTGACATCCGGGGTCTGATCCTTGATATCCGTGATCACGCCCACCATGGGGACTAACTCGTCGTGTTTATGGCTTCCGCCGCATCCGCAGCTACACATCTTCAGACACCCCCAGACTCTTGATAACTTTCACAATGTTTAACGAGGAAGGACATTTGCTCACGCAGCGGCCGCAGCCCACGCAGGAGAACATCCCGTCGTTGTTTTCCGGGAAATACACCAGCTTGTGCATGAAACGCTGGCGGAACCGCTCCTTCTGGCTGTTGCGGATATTGCCGTGGGCCATCAGCGTGAAATCGGAGTACATGCAGGAGTCCCAGCAGCGGAACCTTTGGATGCCATTTCCGGTGTTGTAGTCCCGGATGTCGTAGCACTGGCAGGTGGGGCAGATAAAGGTGCAGGTGCCGCAGGCCAGACAGGCCTTATACAGCTCCTCCCACTTGGGGGAGTTGAACAGCTCCAGCATCTCCGTGTTTTTAAAGGTCTCCAGGGAAATGTTGCTGTAGGGCAGCTTTTCCACGATGGCGGCCACGCTGGACTGCTCCGCTTCCACGGCGGCCTCTCCGGTCTGATCCGCCCCGGCCAGCAGGCCATCCGCAGCCAGTTCTTCCGTCAGCTTCCCGCCCTTCTCGGTATTTGCTCTCCAGTAAAGCGTCCCGTCCACCATCCAGGTGGTCACGTCTCCCGCCGGGTTCTGGGCCTCCACGCCGAACACCTTACAGAAGCAGGTCTCTTCCGGCTCATGGCAGGCCATGGAGATCAGCACGCCGTGATTTCTGCGGGCTTCGTAAAATTTGTCCACCGGGTCCGCCAGAAATACCTTGTCCAACACCTCGATTCCCTTCACGTCGCAGCCCCGGATGCCGAAAATGGCAAAGGGCGCGTCCGCCAGCTCCTCGGGAGTGATGGAGATTTTCTTGCCTTCCCGGTAGCAGGTGTAGAGGTTCTCGCTCTGGGGGAAGAAGAAATCCTTGGGGGATTTCACGGTGTTTAACGCGTCCAGGGCGGTTTCCTCCTCCCGGGACCAGATTCCGTAGTTGACCTGGCCGTTTTTGCGCAGGGGCATATATAAATCCATCCGGCCGGCAATGGCGGCGAATAAGGACGGTAACTGTTCGTTTGCGATCTTATACATACGTTATCCCCTTTCCCCAACAATGCTTGGCTCAACGTCGTCCATCTTGAACGCGGTCAGCGGTGCGAGCGCCTTATCGTCCTCGCCTGCCTGGTACGTTCCGTAGAATCCATTGATATCCTTGATTAACTTCCGGTTCAGCAGATGAAGCGGGATTCCCTGGGGACATACCCGGCTGCACTCGCCGCAGTCCGTACATCTTCCGGCCACGTGGAAAGCGCGGATCAGGTGGAACATCTGCTCCTCAAAGGTGTCCGCGTTGGCCTTCTGGGCGGTGTCGAAGCGGTCGCTGTCGAACACGCACTTGTTGCAGCTGCAGGCCGGGCACACGTTCCGGCAGGCGTTGCAGCGGATGCACTTGGAGAGCTCGCCCTGCCAGAAGGCAAAACGCTCCTCCGGGCTCATGGCCTCCAGCTCCTTCACCTTGGCGAAACGGTCCTCGGGCTTCACCGCAAGCTCCGCGTCCGCGCCGATCAGCTCGTCGTACACCATGTGCTCCGTGCCCTTGCAGACCTTACAGCGCTCCAGAACCGCATCCCCGTAAGCGCAGGTCTTTTCCCCGTAGATGGTGCCGATCTTTAAGGTATCGCCGTCCTCTTCCACGGTCTCAATTCCCTTGATCCCAAGTCCCTTAATGGCCTCGATATCCAGCTTTCCCCTGCAGCCCACGCCGATGATATAAGCCTTCTCCCGGTCCACCCGGTGCTCCTTTACCAGCTGGTTGAAGCTGTAAGTGTCGCAGGGCTTTAAGAACACCAGGGTTCTGCCCTCCTTCTTGCCGGCCTCGATCATGTATTTGCTCAAATTTGCTCCGCAGAACCCGTCGTAGACCAGCGCGTCCAGCTCTTTTTCAGTGCCGAAAAACGCGGGCTCGGGATTGTAGGGCAGGTCGCAGCGCTTCCAGCCC
>PVMN01003329.1_pt1 | contig 13507 bp, 10 predicted proteins | sample 1853401 | NCBI WGS metagenome assembly PVMN01 (sample SAMN08533510, study PRJNA380276) | Human gut metagenome, whole genome shotgun sequencing project.
CAAATTCGCCGGTAAGGATATTCACTTTGAACAAGTATTATAAAGACAACAGAAAATAACATTCATCATGAAGAAGTTATATATAGACATAAGATTCGCAAAATGCATCTTGGCTCTTACGGCAGGATGGCTCATGGCAGGATGCTCAGCTGAAGACGAACTGGAAAACGGTTCGGCTACACAACAGTTGAGCATGACTCCCATGGTCAACGACCTGCAGACCACAAGAGTGAAGGAAGAAGAGAATCTTCATGAAAAAACTCTGTCTTCTCTTGACTTTAAGATGTTCGAACCAACATCCAGCGAACGCAGAATAGACAGTCTGTTCGACACCCCTGCAGAGAACAAAGCAGAGGAACTGGGTTCGGGCGACTGGAAATCGACACTCCATCTTGATGTGAATAATACTTATCCTTACTATGCAGTAGCCAATGCAAAGGAAAATCTCAAGGGTAAGAATCTGAAAGAACTCCTTGCCAGTACCCAGCAGGATGATGACATCTGGAAGCCAGCTACCATGGTAAACGACAAGAAATTCCTGATGAGCAGCCAAGGTAAGTATACCATCACCCAAGATCCGGAACAGGATATTCCGGTAGAACTGGTGAGAGCGGCAGCCAAAATCAAGCTGAACATCTCTTCTACGGTGAAGGATTACAAAATAACAAAAGTAATGTGGAAGTTCATCAATTACAATACCAATACAGCTATCTTTGCCAATCAACCTGCTGATCAGAATATCAAAAAAAATATTCAGGAGAATAAGGCTACAGCAGAGAAAGACGAAAATGGTAATGATATTTATAAGATAACAACTTACAGCTATTCCACAACATGGAACGGGAAAGATGATATGCCACAGTTTGTTGCAGCTGTTACCTTCGAAAGTGCAGATGCAAAGACAACCATTATCAAGAATCTGGTTATCCCTGTGCGTGACCCACAAGGCGAAAAGAAGCTGGAGCGCAACTATATCTATACCGTCAATGCAGTCATCAAGTATCTGGATATCAATACAGATATTGATTACAACGGAAAGAAAGACTATCTGCAATGGGCGATTACCAAATGGACCGTAGGTGAAGATACCCACGTCAATGCGGATGGGGCAAGCTATCTGGTGGTATCTCCTACTGCCATAGATATAAAAGGTGGTGAAAGCAATGATTTTACAGATTACACTATGCGTTGGTTTGCATCTTATGAATGCGACATTGAGAATCCAACTACTTATTATTTTGACAGATATGGTAATAAGCAGTCCGGACAGGATGGACAGATCAAGGCAAATTTCGAAGAGTCTACTGGAAATCGCTATAGAGGATGGATAGACGTACATGCTGGAGCTCCATCATACTGTACTATTCAATATTCCTATTTTAACATCAAAGTTAGAAACGCAGACAAAAAACAGGAAATAGCCGTAAGAAAGTATCCTTCGGTCTATTCCATGAATGTAAGAAGCGAAGGTACAAATGATTTTGAAGAGAAGAATCATCTGTACACGATACAGTTCTCCAGCAACAAGTATGCTACAGATTACACCATAGCCAAACCTGTAGTCAACAATGAGAATAAATCTGCAGACAATACGGTATCTCCTGCTTACATCCTTGCATCAACCGCAAAGGGGGAAAAAAGCGCCAAGGATAATCAGGCTGCAAGAGATTACTGTAAAAAGTATCAGGAAAAGGCTACGACTTATAAGAATGAGAGTCTCGAACTGAAAGGTTGGCGACTTCCTACAAAGGAAGAAATCAACAGAATCTATAAGTTAGGTAACGAAGATAAGGCTATAAGCAAACAACTGCTGGGAGGCGAATACTATTGGACGCTGGATGGAGACAAGACCGAGAGAAACGGCAACAACCCGCAGAGCGGTACCTACGTTCGCTGCGTCCACGACCTGACTCCGGGAGAAATAGTACTGATAGAGAAACAAGGTGAAAAGTAAAGAAGGTAAATGACATGAAAGAAATAAAATTATATATCGGAATCATAGCAGTCCTGTTAACAGCAATGTTGACAGGCTGTTCTGACAGTATAGCCGACAGCGAACCTTCTAAAGACGAAACCGAAGAAGGTTACTACACAGCCAGTTTCAATGTATCCATCCCCAACTTCGAACAACAGGTAACCCGAAGCACCGTGTTCATGAATGAAGGAATTCCGAAAGACAGCATGAAACTCTTCTGCTTTGATAATGAAGGTCAGTTTATAGGTTTCGGCAAGGTTACAAAATTTGATGAAATCAAAGGATTCACAAGAGACAATAATGGTACAATTCATGATAATGGAGACATTCATCTGGATGGAAGCACAGAACCTCATAATTTCTTTGCAACCATACCAAACCAAACGTCCCGTATCCATCTGGTTGCCAACACTGGAAGCCAATACCAAACCATCAACTGGGGCAACCAGGCAAATTGGGTAGGTATGCATGAGAATATGCTCATGACTACATTTGAAACAGAACATGGTGAAAAACAGGCTGCCTATATACGCTATTGGGGATATATCAAGAAAGACTCTCCAGAAGAACTGAAAGAGTATCTGAAACCAGATAACAAAAAGAAAGATTATATCATTCATCTCATCAGAGACAGAGCGAAGATTTCTGCAGACTGGAGCGATTCGGTAAAGAAAGCAAATCCTGGTATAATAAACGACTTTAAAATGACAGTCATCAATGGTGTGGCTTACGGAACGCTGGCTCCCTTCAACAGAGACAGTCTGTTATTCAACCCTACTACAGGAGATGATGAGTGGGAATGGAAGGTAAATTATGTTACCCCAGCCATCAACACCCGAAGACTGAAAGGTGATGTTGGTCAGATGTTCAACCCGACAGGTGCTTTCGAAGAGCACAATCTGCCAACAGATCCTGCTAAAGTGATTTTATGGCATGATGGCCTCTATTACCTGATTTACTTACAGGACAGCAATAATAAGCCATACGCCATCAAGCGTAATTATGAATATAAAATCATCATTGATAAGCTGGATAAGAGCTATGGCAATTCTAATTCTGAGGTAGCATTGAAAAGTGCACCGGCAAACAACCCTTGGATTAGAGTAGAACAGATTGTACCGGGCGTTACTGATGGAAATTACGAACTGGCTATCGTCGGAGGTACTTATAAGGCTGTAAATACAGGTGAAAATACTGAGCAGACGGTACAGTTCACTTATAAGGGTAGCGATGCCGAAACGAAGCAACCTACCGATTTCGAGGCTTTATGGACTGAGAATCTGACATACGCAACTGCAGATGCCCCAGTGGTTACCAACTATACTTATAACAAAGCTTCAAAGACCGGTACCGGTACCATCACCTATAGGCTGGACAAGATAGACAAGACGTGGCGAGAGGGCATCATACACCTCATCGACAAAGTGCATGGACTCAACAGAAGCATCCATCTCTATAGTGTGAGTGAGGCTAATTATGACTTCAAAAATGCCGTTAATATAAGTGCAACATTGAACAGCGAAGGAGATTTCACCATCACCATTCCTAAGGATTATCCTGACGGACTGCTGCCTGTGAATTTCAAAATCGCATCCAATGATATCAATCCAGAAGACTGGAAGGTAGAAATAGGTGATACTCAAGCCGAAACGGAAGGCAACTGCAAAACAGGCAGCTGGTTTACCTATAAGGCTGAAGTAATCAGGAGGAATTCAGGAACTCTTCTGGAGGAAGGAGAAAGAACCTATATATATACCTTTAAGTTGAGGAATGTGCGCAGCAATGCCAAAAAAGATGACAAGGGATGCTTCTGGCTGAAGGCTGATAACTTCAACCAAGGAAAGGCCAAGAAGTTTGAATTCACCTATAAGTAGTAAGTCTTAGAAAAGTTTAGTTCATATATCTGTATCGGGGCGCATATCGTTTCAAAATTTAAATGCCCCAAATATCAATGAAATAGGTAATAAAATAATTATCATTTACTATACAAATAGAATGCGGGAACCAATAAATTAAACTAGACTGGTCGTTGGAACTATAGTTGCCGAGGTGATCTCACCTTCTATAGTTCCGCGGCTTTTTTTATATAAAAAACCTTGCCACTTTCAATTTTATTTTGTAATTTTGCACCCGTTAGTAATATCATTAATTCCAATATAAAGATGATGGCAAGATTCATATTCCTCAGTTTCTTCATGCTGGTTGGAGCCTTAGCCCCAACCAAGGCTCAGAACAGTTTCCCATACCCTGCTCTGCCAGACAGTCTGCGCAGCGTAGAGCAACGCGCAACATACCTGAGTGAGCACTATTGGGACAACTTCAACTTTTCCGATACCCTGGAACTGGCAAACAAGGAGATGGCAGAACAGGGCTTTGTCAACTTCATCGATATTCTGGCACGTTTCGACCAGGAAATAGCCCAGAAGGGTATTGCAGCCTTTACAGCCAAAGCTTACCAGCAGAAACCATCTAAAGAGAAGTTTGAAAGCCTCATCGAGCATTATTATGAGAACCCTGAGTCGCCCATGCGCAACGACAGGGTATATGCCCTATTTCTGGAAGACATGGCTAATTCGCCATACTTCGATGAAACCGAGAAAGAAAGAATAGGATTTAAACTGAAACAGGCAAGAAAGAACTTGCCTGGCACACAGGCTACCAATATCAGTTTTATGCAGGAAGACGGCAAGCCTCATCAGTTGAGCGATTACCGGGAAAAGAAGGTTATCTTATATTTCTACGATCCTGACTGCGAGAACTGCCACAAGATATCTGCATGGCTAGACAAACAGACAATACCAGCCGGCTTCAGTCTGCTCCGCATCGTAGCAGATAACCGCTTGAGCACGATTTACGGGCTCAAAGCCATGCCAACCATTTACCTGTTGGATAAAGAGAATAAGGTGATATTAAAAGACTGTACACCAGAACAGCTCATGGAAGCATTACGGGGAAATGAAAACAGAAAGTAAAACTAGACTGGTCGAAAGAAGCGACATCTGTTATTGAATAAACATATCATTTACTATCATTTGTCTTAACTTCGTATATTATATATCAACATACCATTCATTATAATTGTAACTTCATATCATTTATTATATATCTGAATTGCATTTTACTATTTATATGTATCTTAATTAGCTCGGGAAGAGTCATACTTCAACTTTAACTCCTCACGGGCGTGATCATTGCGCATTACAACAATCACATAGTCACCATCCTTAACTGTTCCTACCTTGGCAACAAGCGTATAATAACCATACTGACCAGACTTTCCATAATCACCTGTTTCGGTAATGATTAACTTCTTGCCAACCAACTGAGTTGCAAACTTGATATTTGTACCTTGGTCGAAGATTACATTCTTATGAGTCAGCATCAGCTGACCACCCGGAAGAACCTTGCAAACCAACTTCTCATCATTCTCAGCCTTACTGTTAGACTCCTCGCTTACGGCAGAGCCCGCAGTCATGGAATAGCTGAGCAAAGAGAAACCTGACTCATCGGTGGTAACGCGACTAACTGTTTCACCCATTTCATCGTCAGATGCACTGCAACTTACAAATCCTATTGTCATCATAGTCATAGCGATGACCATCATAAAATACTTCTTCATAGTTATACCATTTACTAATTGTTTTCATTATCATTTAAACCAGTCATCTTCAGATTCCAGCCTTTCGGCCATTACCATCCGATGCTTTTAAAAACAAACACCTTTCGGTTTAAATCATCTTTTACAATTACACAAATGATATGTTGGGAGGAGTGATATCATTTACTATTGGTTATCATTTACTATAGGGCTTATACCCCTCTTACATGTCCTGTTCTTTCGTTTGAACATTGCAAATATAGGAAAAAAGTCAATAGGATGCAAGTTCTCTTAGTTAAATAATGTAAATATTTTCATGTTATCGTGCACAATACGCATTACATGCTGACAGATTGTATGATTGCGAGAAAAAAGGGGATAAAACAAAAGCGGGAACCCTTTCGGATTCCCGCTCATATCTTGTGTTGTAAAATCTCGAAGATTAGTCGAGGTTAGCCAACTTGTTGTCAGAATGAAGAACATCCTTGATCTTGTGGCTATAGAGGTCAACCATGTACTCACGAGCCTTACCGCAGTACTGACGTGGGTCGAAGTACTCTGGGTGAAGAGCCAATGTCTCACGAACACCTGCTGTGAAAGCAAGACGAGAGTCAGAGTCGATGTTGATCTTGCAAACAGCGCTCTCAGAAGCCTTAGTCAACTGCTCCTCTGGGATACCAACTGCATCTGGCAACTTACCACCGAACTTGTTGATGATTTCAACATACTCCTGAGGAACTGAAGAAGAACCGTGGAGAACGATAGGGAAACCAGGAAGCTGCTCCTCAACTGCTGCCAATACGTCGAATGCCAATGGAGGAGGAACGAGGTGACCAGTCTTAGGGTCACGTGTGCACTGCTCTGGCTTAAACTTGTAAGCACCGTGAGAAGTACCGATAGAGATAGCCAATGAATCAACACCTGTACGTGTAGCGAAATCTACAACCTCCTCAGGCTTTGTATAATGAGACTCCTCAGCTACTACGTCATCCTCAACACCAGCGAGGACACCGAGCTCACCCTCTACAGTTACACCGAACTGATGAGCGTAATCAACAACCTTCTTTGTCAATGCAATGTTCTCCTCGTATGGAAGTGCAGAACCTTCTTTGTCTTTACATGTCTCGAAGCTATCACCGTGATCGAGGTGAAGAACGATCTCAGGATGGTTGCAACCCAACTCCTTTGCATACTCTACAGCACCCTCTGCCATGTAGCGGAGCAATGTAGGGTTAGCATACTTACGAGCACCCTTAGATACCTGAAGGATAACTGGTGACTTCAAGTTTGAAGAAGCCTGGATGATAGCCTGGAGCTGCTCCAAGTTATTGAAGTTGAAAGCAGGAACGGCCCAACCGCCCTTGATAGCTCTTGCGAACATGTCCTTAGTGTTCACAAGACCGATTTTCTTGTAATCTACTGCCATAATTTTACTTAATTTATTGTTTAATGAAACATTCTTTTTTTCTTATATATAATAAGGTGTAGAACTTATGAGGCTCTTTCCTTACCGAGTGCAAATTTACCTTTTTCTTTTGAGACAACAAAATGATAATTCGATTTTTCGTGTTGCAATCGAGTTAAAAAAGTTAATTCCGCACCAATACCCTACAAAACACAAAGCTTTTGCTAAACGCAGTTAGCAATTTAACATCTTTATATTTACATCTTTCTGTCCAACCGCCAGTTACTTCTTGGCAAGTTTATATTCACGAGCCGCATAAGCCAGAACGATGACAAATCCTATGAGCGGTACCAGGAAAGGAAGTGTGAAATGAGTACGGTCGGCGATGAGTCCCATCAACAGGAAACCGCAACCTCCGATTGGCGTCATCATCAGAAGCGAAGAGGCTGTCTTGGTAAGGTTGCCCAAACCCGTGAGGGCGATACTGAAGATGGTAGGGAACATGATGGCCTCGAACATATAGTTGCAAAGCAGGGCTACCAGCGATAGCTTACCCAGATTTGACAGGACTAAAAGTATACAGACAACACACCCCACAGCGCAGATCAGCAACATCGTTGTTGCCTTGATTCGGCGCATAATCCAGGAACCGAGGAATCTGCCTACCATAAAGAATGCCAGCGCACAAGTCAGGGCTACGGAAGCCGTGCGGTCGTCCATCCATTTCATGCCCGTAACGAAATTGGTGAAGTAGGAATTGATTGAAATCTCTGCCACTTCATAGCTCAGCAAAGCCAGAAGTCCAAACACGAACATCTTGTGATGGGAAAAGAGTTTGCTGATATTAGAACCGGCTGCCTCATCTTCTGCTGTTGCCACATGTCTGATTTCCGGTAAATCTACACGTGAGAAAACCAGAGCTATCACCAAAACCAGAATACCCAGAATGGTATAAGGCACCACCACATTGCCGCCCTCTTCGGTCTGGTTGAAGAGGAACTGACCGATGCAAAGTGTGGCAAAAATACCACCCAATCCATTAAACGACTGCGATAAGTTCAGTCGGCTGGTAGCTGTTTCCTTGGCACCCAGTTCGGTAACATAGGGATTGGCGGCTGTTTCCAGAAACACCAAACCGCACCCGATAATGAAAAGGCAGAGCAGGAATGCTGAGAAACTGCCCACCGTAGCACCCGGGATAAAGAGCAAGGCGCCCACACCAAAGAGGAGCAGACCGAAGACTACTCCACGGCGATAACCATACCGGTTGATAAAAAAGCCAGCAGGTATTGCCATCAGGAAATAACCCAGATAGGTGGTAACCTGAATAAGGGCGGAATGAGTAATACTGATGTGCAGAGCATTCTGGAAGTGCTTGTTGAGCACATCCAGAATGGCACGAGCGAAGCCCCACAAAAAGAAGAGCGACGTAATGAGAATAAATGGGACAAGATATCTCCTGTCGGTTGTCTGATTTGTATCTGTCTGTTGTTCTGTTAACATATTCATAAGGCATTCATTTTAGCTGGGAACAAAGGTAAGGCTTTTCGATGGAAATTCCAAACTTTCCCAGGATTATTTGTTGTTTATATCAAATATAATTGTCTTTACAACCAGATGAAATCTCCGTTCATCGACGCTGAACGGCGGTTCAACGTCTTTGAACGGCGGTTCAACGTCGATGAACGGACATTCAACGTCGATGAACGAAGATTTTATCTGATAGTAAATACATCTTTAACTAGAAATAGAACGTTTCTGATGGCTATTCAGAGACAACTCTTCCCGTCATTCCTTCGGAATCAAGACGGCTCCCTCCTGCTTCTTACCATCCATCAGAATTCTCATCGGGTGCTCAAAGCGTACATGACGGACATATTGCGTCTCCTCTACAGCCGGCATTGCATCCAGGATTTCCTTATTTACAAAGCCGCCTTCACCTGTATTTGTATCTACCGTAAAGTATCCCACGCCAAAAGAGGTGAGGTTCTGGAAGAAGTGAGTACCCTGACTAGGATCGATATTGTAATTCTTCAGAGCCACCTCTACGATAACCCGGGCAGCGCTGATATGCGGCCATTTTACAGGTACACCTAAATAATGGTCGCTGGAGCCCCAACGGCCAGGACCTATCAGCACATAGTTCTTGCCGTCAGCAAGGAACTTGCGGTTGATTCGTTCTATATCATCGGCTACATAAAAATTATTCATCGCAGAGAAGTGGTCATCATACTTCACATAAACCACATCAACCACATCTTCGCTGATGCCATGACCCAGCGAATTGTGCGAACGCAACAGGCAGTCGGAATCAGGGATAGCCTTCACATCTTCATCAAGCATCTCCTTGGCATCAACGATAGGACGAATCTGAAGAAGATAGAATTCGCAAGTCCTGTCATTATTGATATTGCAGGCAAACTCTATCTCCACAGGTCTGCGCATAGCCCCTGCTCCATACTTCATCGACATCTGCAGTATCTCTGGCAAAGGCACCACTCCATGCTGGAGCACACTTGAGAAAGTTATCAGTTTGCGGCCATTCTCATAGACTCCATCATTGATGACCTGATCGTATGGATCGAAAGTAGATGCGATATAGGTAAGGCTCTGGTCTTCTACGGCATCTTTCACCCGGAGTTTAAGAATATTAAAGCCATCATCTACCTTGAAATCATTGCCCACATGCTTCATATCCAGCGCATAGAACTGGGTCTGGGTGTCGCGCAGAGCCAGCTCGGTTTCCGATGTCTGGAGCACCTGATTCGGATGGTAAGGACAAACACGAAGGGTCTGACCTCCATCTACGATATATTTACCCAAGCCCAAGGCCAGACTGGCTATACCCTCTTCAGCCTCTTCATCACCTATCGGATAATAATTGAGCGAACGGAGCACACCGCTCATGGTAGGATAGAACCTTGTACCATAGTCTTTACCCACAACCTGCTGCAAGATAACAGCCATCTTTTCCTGATCGATCACATTGCTCGTTGCGGTCATGTAAGCCTTCGAGTCGCGATAGAACACAGAAGCATAGACACCCTTGATGGCACAGGCCAGCATCTGCAGCATCTGATACTTATCTTCCAGATACGGAATCATATAGGTAGAATAGATACCGGCAAACGGCTGATAGTGGGCATCTTCGAGCAGCGAACTTGAACGGATTGCGATAGGACTCCTGGTTGCCTCAAAGAAGGTGAAGAAGTCGGCTATCAGCGAATCGGGCAGCTGGGCATGCAGGAAGTGCTTCAGAATCTCATCGTCGCTAGCATCACTCAAAGCTATCGGATAGAGATTGTTGCTCATCATAAATTCATCAAAGATATCGGTACAGAGCACCACGGTCTTCGGAATCTGCACGGTGGCATTCTCAAACTGATTGAACTCAGGGTGACGCTTGATGACATTGTCCAGGAATGCAAGACCTCTACCCTTTCCGCCCAGGGAGCCTTCTCCGATACGGGCAAAGTGGGCATACTTGTCAAACTTCATGCGGTCGAAAACAGCCACTACACCGATGTTTTTCATGTGACGATACTGCACGATGGCATCGAAGATAATCTGTCGGTGAGCATCTACATCCTGTAATTTTTCCCAGGTAACATGCTTCAGGAAAGCTGATACAGGGAAGATGGCACGAGCACAAAGCCAACGGCTCATATGGTTGCGGCTGATATGATAGAGCATGGAATCGTTAGGAATATTGAAGATGTTATCCTGCAATTCCTTCAAACTATGAATGCGCATAATCTCCTCATGAGTCTTAGGATCACGGAATATGAAATCGCCAAAGCCCATGTGCTCTTCCATCAGACGGCGAAGATCTACGCTCATCTTCTTCGAGTTCTTGTCAACAAAGCGGAAACCTTCTGCCTCTGCCTTCGCACGGTTCTCACTTTCAGAACTTTCTATGATGAGCGGAACGAAAGGATCATTCTTCCTGATATAACGGAAAAGTTGCAAACCTGCATCTGGACATTTCTCGCGACCGAAAGTATCCGTACGATGCTTAGGCTTCTCTTCAGGCATCACTTCATTACCAAAAGCTTTGGCAGCACTCTTTAACGGGAAACGTGCATCGCTGATTACACCCAACGTGTTATCAGAATACTTATCATACAGTTTCTGGGCTTCCTCGTAAGTACGAGCCAAGACCACCTTAGGACGGCCACGCATACGCATGGTAGCCGCATGCCGGTTCAGAGCCTCCTGAGAAAAGTTCTTGCTCTGCTCCAATATGTAATTATAGAGATTAGGCAATATAGAACTATAGAAACGGATAGAATCTTCTACCAGCAGAATCATCTGCACGCCTGCTTCCTGTATGTCATGTTCAAGATTCATCTTATCCTCTATCAGCTTGATGATAGAAAGAATAAGATTGGTGTTGCCAAGCCAGCAGAAGACATAATCGAAGATACTCAAGTCTTCATTCTGCATACGCTTGGTAATGCCATGAGAGAAAGGCGTAAGAACAACACAATGGATATTGGGAAACTTACCCTTGATGTCGCGCGCTACGTCGAAGGCATCATTATCAGCATTGCCAGGCATGCAAATCACCAGATCAATGACGGTAGAACGCAGCACAGCAGCAGCCTCTTCGGTAGTAGAAACCTGAGTAAAGGTTGGCGGATAGCGGAGCCCCAGCTCCATATATTCATTATATATCTTCTCTTCGATACGTCCATCATCTTCAAGCATGAACGCATCGTAAGGATTGGCTACAATCAGTACATTGTAGATACGGCGCATCATCAGATTCACAAACGATACGTCTTTCAAGTAGAATTTATTCCACTCCTGAGGTATATTATTTTCCATAAATGAAGTTAAAGTTTGTGCAAAGATACTGATTTTCTGAGATTTACTTGCATCTTTCAACATTTTTTTTTATATTTGTGCCATAAAATATGAAGATATGGTTACAAAATCTTTCATCACAGCCATCTTGGCTATATTCAGCCTGGTTCCATGCTACGGACAAAAGCACCAGCACGGCAAGGCATCATATTACTCTAAAAGAGCAACAGGTGCCCGTTCTGCAAGCGGCCAGAGAATACATCATGACAGTTTAACATGCGCACATCGGTTTTATCCCTTCGGAACGCACCTCAAGGTTACAAACCTTAGCAATGGCAAGAGTACTATCGTAAAAGTCATCGACAGAGGGCCGTTTGGAAGAGGTAGAATCATTGACCTATCATGGAAGGCTGCAAAAGAAATTGGTATGATTGCACAAGGCGTAGCTTCTGTAAAAGTTGAAAGGGTGGAAAAACCGATTCCTTACAAGCCAGAGGACACAAAATTGCCTAAAGTTGATTTCGAAGTGGCTGAAACAGAATATGAATTTCCTAACAAATGGGGAACTCCTAACAGGAAAAAGGTAAAACATCACAGCAGTAAAAAAGAAACAAATAAAATTACTTCAAAGGTAATAAATAAAACAGAACACCATAAAAGCAAAGAGGTGACAAAGGCTGAATTAAAAAAGCAAAATACAGATAAAGCAAAAAGTAAAGGCGAGAATCATCATTGATTCTCGTCTTTACTTTTTTATTTATAACGGAATCCTAAAATAAGATACTATCATACAAATTCATGATCTTACCGGAATCTTATCTGGATTTTGTCGGAATATCAAACTGATTAACCTTGGAAATCGTCTTACCGCCTTGTATAACAGAAACACAGAAACAAGCTGTACCATTCTTTAAACGGTTATCAGCCTTGACCATTGCTGTATATCGAATCACATGGCCAGGAGCAATACTTTCTACATGAACACTTGGAGATATGAAAATATGCTTATTACCGGTAGTCTCAATAACGGTAGGAACTACATCATACAACGTGTGAGCTCCGTTATTTCGGATTTCAAAAATAACTTTGGCTGTTTCATTCCGATTCAAAGTACTGTCCTCATTTGAATCGACAAAACGGGCATTCAATATTTCCAAAGAGGATGAATAGGCATAATTCTGACCAAGTTCTTCCAGTGTAGAACTAGGAATAGTAGCTACTGGCTGCTGAGCACTGTAACTTCCGGTATAATCCCTATCATTGAAATCATAAATTCTATCATCACCTGAATTAGTTGAATCAAAGATTTCGTCATTGGAATAAACAGGTGAAGATTGCTGATAAACTCCATCCTGATAAGAATGATGATCATGGTGTGATCTATCCCGATAAACAGATTCTCTTTGCTGCTGGGACTTCTGGTCAGCCTGACTACCAATGGCCGCTCCAACGGCAGCACCGCCAGCCATGCCGATAATAGTACCCATATCTGAACCTCTAGGACCACCAGACAAGCCACCGATAGCAGAACCAAGAATAGAACCAAATGTGGCACCAGCATAAGCACCACTTCCCGTATAAGTATCGCAGCTACTCAACAGCAAAGAAGAGCAAGCTACAAAAAGCATAATCTTTTTCATCTTCATTAAGCTTTAAATTTCTGCTGCAAAGATACAAAGAACTAAAAGAATAAAAACAAAAAAATCCCTAATAATGATTA
>PVMN01003361.1_pt1 | contig 13374 bp, 10 predicted proteins | sample 1853401 | NCBI WGS metagenome assembly PVMN01 (sample SAMN08533510, study PRJNA380276) | Human gut metagenome, whole genome shotgun sequencing project.
CATGATGGAAAACAGGCGGCAGTACCACATCTTAGATGAATGGTATCTGCCGTCTTCTAATTTATAGTCAATTTTCTCACGTTTGTTACAACGTTCAGCAGATGTTCTTGCATTATATTCCAGCCTCCATTCCTTACTGTCACGAGGTGGATTGTTAAAAAAACTTGGGTTATCTTTTAAAATAAGGTGGACAGTCCTGCCGTATTTTGCATCAGAACATGGATTTTCGCAAGTACAGTGAGGAGTACCGCCTTTGCAAGTGATTTTAGGGCATCTGTATTTCATACATCCCTTTTTAGGCTCAACAGCAGCTAACTTCATTACATGACCGGAAGGGCATAACGGAACACCATCCTTATTAAGGGAAATATCATATTTATAAACAGGAGGTCTTCCGCCTTTTCCGTTAAGATCAATGAATGGGGTAATACCATGGAGTTTACAGTAATCGTAATATGGCATCGCATCATGGGCTGAGTCAAGAAGAAGTTTCTTGACAACAGCATCAGGAAGGATTTGTTTTATAGAAAACCAGTTGTACAAAAATCCATGAGAGTCATGCCTGGAGGCAGGACTTAAGAATGGGAAAACTGGGAGATCGTTTTCGGAATCAGATGCAGTCAACATGTATAAGTCGTACCCAAAGTAAAAACGATTGCGATGGGAATCCCATCCAATGTCACAATCCGGCTGATGATAAATCCGGTTGCATTTGCAATCACAAATCCCTTTATCCAAGCAATTACAGGTACGGGTTTTTCGTTCCTAGGCAGCTGTATAAACAGGAGTTCCATCACAGGCCAAAGATAAATCTTTAAGTGATAGAAGATTATCGGTTGCAGATTTCTGAAGAAAAGCGTGTTAAAAATTTCCCAAAGTTTTATGCAGGGAGCCATATCATAAGGAAGGGATTCTTCAAATTGACAAAATAAATCTTCCACAGTAACTTTTTCAACAAGAGCAGCTTTTTCCTCATTGCCGTTTGGTTTTTGCGGTTTTACCTTAGGAGGATGAACCGGGGTGGAGAGATTTTTATCCTCAGACAACCATAGACGCTTGTGGAAGTCATAAAAAGTCTCAGTGCCAGGCGTATCCCCTACGTGAAAACCAGAAATAATGGCATGAAGATGATTTTCTTTCAGATCAGAAGCAAACCGAGTATAAGAAGTTATTTTAAATTCAACGGAAACAAGAATCGATCTGAGCATATCAGAAGGAAGCTGTGGCTCTGGACCAAAGTTCGAGTAGCGATCCTGCATAAGAACGTCAATAGCAGATAAATCAAGAGACCCAAATTTTTCGAGAGTCTGCCATGTAGACAAAGAAAGAGAGTTAGCAGCATTAGGATAATATTTACGTAGCCCCGTCAGGACACGATCCTGATAAGCGGAATGACCGCCAAAATTAATTGGCTTCAATGAAACACACCTCCAAATCAAAAAGTCTGTTCCGGCGTCGCCGAAACGATATGCCTTATTAATTAAGAGGCGCGAAGCGCCGCATTTTTGAGGGCGTATGTCAAGTGTTTTTTGAAAAAGGTGGAGAAAAAATAAAAATGGAATCTCAGAAGCCAGGTGAACAGATGCTTAGAGATTCCGGGAGTCTATCTATTATGTTAGGAGAAACATATGAACAATCAGTTGTTATTAGAAATCCATAATGTTAAAGGCATTAAAGAGCTTAAAATGAGCATGCCTTTAATGCCAGATCTATATGCGATAACAGGAATAAATGGAATAGGTAAAAGTACTTTATTATCATGTATAACACCAAGACTCAGACGACCAATATCATTTTCACCTTTGATTGAATATATTGAAGAAGATTCCTCGATTATATACAAAATTGGTGATACAGAAGAAATATGGAGCCTTGATAATGGAACCTGGAAATGCGTTGAGCAAAAAAATCTTCCTATGCGTGGTTTTCAGGAAGGAAGTTTAACAAATGGTACTCGGTTTTTAAATATTTCATCTTTTGGATTTCGATACTATAAACAATTATTAAATGTCGATCCCACTTTGATTGTTCAAGCAGATCAGTTTGTAATAGAAAATTTGGGTGTAATACTTCACAATGATAAGAACTACTATATAAACTTATATCGCTTAGATAGAAGCAAAGCAGAGCGGCGGTATAAATACAAAGGTGTTGTGTACTATCTTAAAATAAAGAATCGCTTTATCTCGCAGTTTGAATTAAGCACTGGCGAATTTCTTCTTATTAATTTATTACATCTCTTTAATAACTTGCTTGTAAGAACAAATAATATTGAAAAATTAAATATAATACTTATTGATGAGATTGAATTAGCTTTGCATCCTTCAGCGATAAAAAGATTGGTGGATTTTTCTAAAGGAATAGCAGTTCAATATAATGTAGCTATATATTTTTCTACGCATTCGTTAGAAATTATTAATGGGCTACCAATCGACAACCTGTTTTATCTTCACTTAGTTAGTCCAGGTGTTATTAAATGCGATAATCCTTGTTACCCTGCGTATATAACCAGAGATATATATACACATAGTGGATATGATGTGTTGATTCTCGTAGAGGATGATTTAGCCCAGTTACTTGTTAATAGATACATAAATAAAAACTGTTTGGATTACAACAAAAGAATTCAAGTATTACCTGTTGGTGGGTACGACAACACATTAGATTTACATCAAAATTTTTTAGTAGAAGAAATTCGGCAGCCTGTGTCTCATATTATTAGCATTGTAGATGGAGATGCAAAAGATGATGTAATCAAAAAACGAACCAATAACGGGCAATGGAAAAATGTTCCTACTGATGCAATACTGTTCTTACCTATAGAAAGTTTAGAGAAATATATTAAAAGCGAAATTTTTGATAAAAGGAATTATGTATTAATGAGATTGCTACGAGACCGGTTGTTTAAATTTGAAACTGACGTAAACTGGTATGAAGTGGAGTATAGAGAAAATATTGAAAACAAACGTAAAGAAGAGATTGCGAAAGGAAAGCCAATAAAAAGCGATTCAGACTACTTTACAAATGGGAAAAACTTATTTTCAATTTTATCAACTAAATATGAAAATTACGGACATAGCCGTAAAGAATTTCGCGAGGCGATTTGTAACGTTATTACTGGATTCTTCGATGCAACTCAATTTGAAGCACAGTTAGGTCAGGCATTGGAACAAATTCTTAGACATTAACTGACTTAGTAGTTCAATTATTATTTGTTAACAAATTTAATTTGCGGTGCATCAGGACAGCCCCTACTTTTCCCTTATACGGTAGGATAACCTAGGCTAACTGCTGCTATTTATCCCCGGTCTAGCCATTGCATATAAAATGGCCAATAATACCTGCCAGGACCGAGATAAGGAAAGGTATTAAGTAGTAAGCAGGATTGTGTTCTACTGGTACACGGAAGATATCAGCCCGTGCGGCAGAGTATGAAAAACTTTAAATCCAAGGGCTTGCCAAGACAAAAAACGTCATGGCAAGCCCTTTTCCACATCACACAAACTCCCGGGTAATGTTTTTTAACCACTTATAACTTTTATAATGTCTGTAAACAAAGGGTATCTTCACAAATTCATCGGTACAAATCAGGAAATACACCCACATGGGAGGCAGTTTTAAAACAAAGGCTGCGATAAAACCAAGCGGCACGGCGTATCCCCACATGTCGATGGTGTCGCAGATAAATCCCCATTTGGAGTCGCCGCCGGAGCGGAATACGCCGCAGATTACCGCAGAGTTCACGGCCTGTCCAATCACGTAATACATATTGATCAATAACATGATATTTAAGTACCTCTGAGCGGCCGTCGATAAATCCGCCATATGCAGAAACAGCGGTTTCAGAAGGAAAATCACGATACCGCCCAGGATACCGGCAATTAATGTGAGCCTGCAAAAACGGGAAGCGTCTGTTTTTACTGTTTCCGTATGACCCGCGCCGATGGATTTTCCCAGGAGAATCGCTCCCGCATTGGCGATGCCAAAGCAGGCGACCGTACCCAGATTGCGCGCCACGACGACGACGGCGTTGGCCGCCACCATATCGCTTCCCAGGTGTCCCATAATGACGGAGTACATGGAAAAAGCGACGCCCCATACAATCTCATTCCCAAAAGCAGGGAGAGAGTATTTAAAAAAGTCAGAAGACAGAACTTTATTTTTCATCCAAAGTGTCTGGATCCGAAAGCGTATGGTCCGAGAATTTACATTGTCAAGGAGGCAAATGAAAAGTTCAATCCCTCTGGAAATGCTGGTTGCCAGGGCAACGCCCATTATGCCCAGTTTGGGAGCCCCGAAAAGTCCGAATATAAACACGGCATTTAGAATGATGTTCAGAACCAAGGCGGAGCCGTTGGCCGCAGTGGCAAATATTACGCGTTCAATGGCGCGCATGGTACATAAGTACACCTGGGAAATGCTCATGAATAGGTATGAAAAACTCACCACTTGAAGATAAGGAATACCGGTGGCAATGAGCGCTTCCTCATTGGTGAAAATCCGCATCAAAAGAGAGGGAGAAAAACAGGCCAGGATAAAAAAGGCGGCGGATACCAGAATGGAAAGCCGCATGCCGATCCCCATGATCTGTTCAATGGTCAGAGTATCCTGCCTGCCCCAGTATTGGGCCGCCAGCATGACGGTCCCGGAGGAAATACCGGCGTATACCAGATTTAAAATAAACATGATCTGACTGGCGAGAGAGCCTGCCGCCAGGGCGTCCTGACTGACAAAGCCAAGCATGATTACGTCCGCGGAGCTGACCGCAGTGGTAACTAAGTTTTGTAAAACAATGGGAATTGCAAGGCGGGCCATGGTTCGGTTAAAGTTAGGACTGCCTGATGTAAGGTTTGTCTGCATAAAAACATCTCCGTGTATTCTAAAATAAAATCAGACTGTTTTTCCCAACGGCATATGCGGTTTACGCGACCGGCTGGCAGAGATTGCAGCCGCTTTTCCCGCAGGATGGCGATAAGAGTTACGTTTCCTTATTATAGAAAGAGAATGCAAAAAAGTCAATATCTTGTTTAAACAACTTTCTGAAAAAAGAGTTGACATGTTCAAACAAGTATGATATAACAGAATCAAGAAACATGTTTAAACAAGTTTGTAAAACAGGTGGAGGGATCAGAGAATGGGAAGATATGCAGAGGACGCAAAAGAGCTGCTGCGTCTGGTGGGCGGAAGAGAGAACATTGCGGCGGTTTCGCATTGTATGACAAGAATGCGTTTTGCTCTGGCGGACCCGGGAAAAGCGGATGTGAAAGAGATTGAGGCCATGAAGGTTGTGAAGGGAAGCTTTACGCAGTCGGGGCAGTTTCAGGTGATTATCGGCAATACGGTAGCTGATTTTTACAATGACTTTGTAAAAGAGGCGGGGATCGAAGGGGCGTCGAAAGAGGCGGTCAATCAGGCGGCAAAGAAAAACCAGAACGTGCTGCAGCGGGTGGTCACCGCGCTGGCGGAGATTTTTGCACCGCTGATTCCGGCAATTATTACAGGAGGTTTGATTCTCGGCTTCCGCAACTGTATTGACAGCTTGTATCTGTTTGAAAATGGGACGAAAACCTTGTGCGACATCAGCCAGTTCTGGGCGGGCATCGACAGTTTTCTGTGGTTGATCGGCGAGGCGGTATTCCATATGCTGCCGGTTGGTATCTGCTGGTCGGTGACAAAAAAGATGGGCACCACGCAGATGCTCGGCATTGTTCTCGGCCTGACGCTGGTATCCGGACAGCTGCTGAACGCTTACGCGGTTGCCGGCACAGTGGCGGCGGACATTCCCAAGTGGAATTTTGGCGGCTTCCAGGTCAATATGATCGGTTATCAGGGCCAGGTCATTCCTGCGATTTTGGCGGCGTTTACCCTGGTTTATCTGGAAAAATTCTTCCGGAAGATCACGCCCCAGGTCATCTCCATGATCGTGGTTCCGTTCTGTAGTTTGTTACTGTCGGTCATCGCGGCGCATTTTATACTTGGCCCTATCGGCTGGAAGATTGGAGCGGCGGTTTCCGCACTCGTATTTTCCGGAATCACCGGAACCTTTAAGGTTGTGTTTGCGGCTATTTTTGGCACTATTTACGCCCCGCTGGTCATCACGGGACTTCATCATATGTCCAATGCCATTGACCTGCAGTTAATTGCGGATTACGGCGGAACCATGCTGTGGCCGATGATCGCCCTGTCCAATATTGCCCAGGGCTCTGCGGTTCTTGGAATGATCTGGCTGCAGAAAAATGATCCCGAAGCCCAGGAAGTGAATATTCCGGCATGTATTTCCTGCTACCTTGGCGTTACGGAACCGGCCATTTTCGGTGTGAACTTAAAGCGGGGATTTCCGTTTGTCTGCGGCATGATTGGCTCCGGTATTGCGGCGGTTGCCTGCGTGGCCATGGGGACAACGGCAAATGCCATCGGCGTGGGCGGTCTCCCCGGCATCCTGTCCATCCAGCCCCAGTTTATGGGTTCCTTTGCAATCTGCATGGCGATTGCATTTGCAGTTCCATTCCTGCTGACCGCAATCGCGGGAAAGAAACGTCTGCAGGCGGTTCCTGCGGGTCAGACGGCAGAGTTGGCAGAAATCGCCGCAGTCGCAGGTTCAAGCGCCGCGGCGGGCGTTATGGCTGCAAAAATGGGGGAAACAGAAGCAAATGAAAAGCCGGCGGGAACATTAACGGCATTCTTATCCGGAACGGCCATTCCTTTAGCTGAAGTCAAAGATGGTGTTTTCTCAGAAGGAATTTTAGGGGATGGTATGGCGATTATCCCGGAAAGCGATACGCTGTGCGCACCTGCGGACGCAGAGATCGCGGCGCTTATGCCGGACTCACGCCATGCCTGCGGGCTAAAGCTGGAAAATGGTATGGAGGTACTGCTGCATATCGGAATTGATACGGTCGGCATGAACGGGGACGGATTTGAATATCTGGTGCAGGAAGGCCAGAAGGTCAGCGCGGGAACGCCGCTGATAAAATTTGACCGGGCTAAAATCAAGGCGGCAGGCCACCCGGATGTCACGGTTTGCATCATCAGCAATCCAGGAAACGCAAAGGCGATCCGGTTCCGGACCGGAATGAAGGTAACAGAAAACGAAACCGCAGTGGCAACGTTCCAATAAAGGAGATACAGGGAGGCGCAAAATGGCAGATTTCAGCAATAAAGTAGTTTATCAGATTTATCCGAAGTCCTTTCGGGACACCAACGGGGATGGTTTTGGAGACATCCCCGGAGTGATTGAAAAATTGGATTATCTGCAGGAATTGGGGGTGGATTACCTGTGGCTGACACCGTTTTTTCCATCCCCCCAACATGATAATGGGTATGATGTGGCGGATTACTGCGCAGTTGATCCCAAGTTTGGGACAATGGAGGATTTGGAAGAGCTGATCCGGCAGAGCGAGGCAAGAGGAATGGGACTGATGCTCGACATGGTATTCAATCATACCTCCACCGAACACACATGGTTTCAGCAGGCTCTGGCAGGGGATGAGACCTATCAGAAGTATTATATATTCAAGGACGGCAGGCCGGACCGCATTCCCACAAACTGGCAGTCAAAATTCGGCGGCCCGGCTTGGGAATATGTACCCGCCCTTAAAAAATGGTATCTCCGGTTATACGATGTGACCCAGGCGGATTTAAACTGGGATAACCCCAGGGTCCGCGAAGAATTAAAGGAGATTCTGCGGTTCTGGAAAAACAAAGGCATAAAGGCATTCCGTTTTGACGTGATCAATCTGGTTTCCAAGCCGGAGGTGATGGAGGATGATTTCCTGGGAGACGGGCGGAGATTTTACAGCGACGGCCCCCATATTCATGAGTATCTGAAGGAACTGGTGCGGGATGCGGGGATTGAGGATTTCGTGACGGTGGGCGAGATGTCTTCCACGTCGGTCGAACACTGTATCCGGTATTCTGCGCCGGAGGAAAAGGAACTCTCCATGTGCTTTAATTTCCACCATCTGAAAGTGGATTACAAGGACGGGGATAAATGGGCGCTGATGCCTGCGGATTATCAGAAGTTGAAAGAGCTCTTTATTGAGTGGCAGATACAGATGCAGAAAGGGCACGGCTGGAACGCGCTGTTCTGGTGTAACCACGATCAACCCCGGATTGTAAGCAGACTGGGAGATGAAGCGGCCTATTGGAAGCAGTCGGCGAAAATGTTGGCAGGTTTGATTCATTTGATGCGCGGAACCCCCTATATTTATCAGGGGGAAGAGATTGGAATGCTGAACGCCCATTATCCTTCCATCGAACAATACCGGGATGTGGAAAGCCTGAATTATTATCAGATTTTGTTGAAAAATGGAAAGACAGAGAAAGAGGCGCTGGAGACGTTGGCGGCCAGATCGCGGGACAACAGCCGGACGCCCATGCAGTGGAGTGGGGAACGGTACGGCGGATTTTCCGAGGTGGAACCGTGGCTCCCCATGTCCGCTGGATTCAGAAACGAAATTACGGTCGAAGCCCAGCAAAACGACCAGGATTCCATTCTATCTTTTTATAAGAAGCTGATTGCCATGCGAAAAATGTATCCGGTCATTGCAGAGGGAGAAATCTCCTTTTTAGAGACCGGAACGGACCGGGTGCTGGCGTACCAGAGAAAACTTGGGGAGCAGCAGATCGTCGTGTTCTGCAATCTGGACGGAGAGAAGCATACGGTTAAGGCGGACGGAGCCTGGCGCGGCGATCCGGTCTTGCTGGAAAACTATGAAGCCCGTCAAATGGACCCGGAAGGGGAAACGTATACAATGGAACCCTACGAGTTTATGGTTCTTGGAAAGGTATAAAGAACATAACCGCTCATCACAACCGGCTGTCGTCCCGTTGTGGTAAGCGGTTATTTGCGCTGATACCTCTCCGCCACGCTGTTATCGTTCCCCCACGCTCAACGCCTCAACCGCCACGCTCCCGCCCCGCACAACCTCCACCCGGTTGGGATAGCATTTTTCCATCAAAGCGATCAGCTCCTGATTGCGTGCTTCCGTCTGCACGCTCTCAATCAATACCGTTGCCGTGGCATAATCGATGACCGACACGTGAAAGATACGGGAAATGCGAAACAGCTCGTCGATATCCCGGTCGGAGCAGTGATTGACTCTCACGAACATCAATTCCTTCATGTGGATCGGTATGTCGGTATAATCCACGACCTTGATGACTTCCACGCTCCGGCCCAGCTGCTTTTTTACCTGTTCAAAGGTTTTGTCGTCGCTGGTCAGGCTGATGGTCATCCGGGAAACGGTATTATCTTCCGTCACGCCGACGGTCAGGCTGTCCAGATTGTAGGACTTCCCGGAAAATAATCCCGAAATTCTGGCGAGCACGCCGATCTCATTTTCGACGAATAAACAGAGCCATCTTTTTTTCATATCAGTTATCCCCGCTTTCCAAAATCATATGGTCGAGAGCGTTGCCCGGCGGAACAATGGGCAGAACATTGGCTTCCCGCTCAATGAGAAACTCAATGACCGTCGGCACCTTTGGCATACCTTTTGCCGCTGTTAACGCAGCCGCAATTTCCGTTTCGGAAGTGACACGGATTCCGTTTGCGCCATAACTTTCCGCCAATTTTATAAAATCCGGCGTGTATTCCGGGCAGCGGTCCGCCGGAGAATTACAGTCCGGGGGGCAGCTCCTGCGACGGCGCATGCAGGTGCCGGAATAGCGCTTATTGAAAAACATTTCCTGCCACTGCCGTACATTTCCCAGATAACCGTTGTTTAAGATGCAGATGATGAGAGGCAGTCCGCAGCAGACGGCGGTGGCCATCTCCTGTATGTTCATCTGCATGCCGCCGTCGCCGGTAATCACGATCACATCCCTGCCGGGATTTCCGATTTTGGCCCCTATGGCGGCCGGGAACCCGTAGCCCATGGTTCCTAATCCGCCGGAGGTGAGCAGCTGTCTGTTCTTTCCAAGTTCAAGAAACTGCGTGGCCCACAACTGGTTTTGTCCTACGTCCGTGGCGATAATGACGTTGTCAAAGGTATCGTTAATGGCGTTTATGATTTTTTGCGGCGTCAGTCCCTCCGGTCCCATGGATATGGGGTGCAGCTTTTTCCAGACGTTTATTTCCTCCAGCCATTCCCTGGTGCAGCCTGGCTGCGCCTTTTCCAGCAGAGCTGAGATCGCGCTTTTGGCGTCGGCCACAATGGGAATGTCTACCGCGATATTTCTTGAAATGGAGGCAGGGTCTATGTCGATGTGGATGATCGCCGCATTGGGGGCAAATTCACCGATTTTGCCCGTTATGCGGTCGTTAAATCTGGTACCGATGGAAAACAGAACGTCGCAGTGGCTGATCGCCGTGTTCGCCGCGTAGCTCCCGTGTATTCCGATATTTCCAATGTAGAGGTCGTGGGTTGTGGGAATGGCCCCCTTTCCCATAATGGTGGTAATGACGGGAACGCCCGTCGCTTCGGCCAGCCGCTGCATTTCATCCTGGGCGCGGCTTATGATGACGCCCCCGCCAATGAGGAACACGGGCTTTTTGGCGCGATTTAATACTTCCACGGCTTTTTTGATCTGCCCTGCATGGACGGAGCCCTTAGGTTTATAGCCTCTGATCTCCACTTCTTCCGGGTATTCGTCACTTCCGTACGCCTGCTGGATATCCTTGGGCAGGTCAAACACCACAACGCCCGGTTTTCCCGTTCGGGCAATATAGAAGGCTTTTTTGATGGTCTCCGCCAAATCATCGCGTTTGCGGACCGTGACCGCATATTTACAGATGTTTCTCGTGATTCCCACAATGTCCACCTCCTGAAATGCGTCGTTGCCGATCAGTCCGGTGGGAACCTGACCTGTAAAGCAGACCAGGGGAACGCTGTCGTAATTGGCCGTGGCGATTCCCGTCACCAGATTTGTGGCCCCCGGCCCGCTCGTGACCAGACAGACGCCGGTTTTTCCGGTGGAACGCGCGTAACCGTCCGCGGCGTGGACTAACCCCTGTTCGTGGCGCGGCAGAATCACGTCGATGTCCCGCTCGCCGTAAAGGGCGTTAAAAAGGTCGATTGCCTGGCCTCCCGGATAAGCGAACAGCGTATCCACCTGTTCCGCTTTCAGTGCTTTTACAAATAATTCTGCTCCTGTTATCAATCGAATCCGCCTCCTTGTATGCGTGTGCTTGCTTGCATTTGCTGCTTATAAAATGGTACTGGAAGTACAGTACCATGGTTTAACGCTCAGAAATCCCGATCTGAAATTCCGTTTAGAAATACCGCCACGCTGTTTTTGATGAATTGTTCCCGGTCAAGGCCCGTAAGCTCCTGATTGAAAGAGGACTTCAAAAACGTGTAGCCGAATGTGGATGAGAAAATGGTCATTGCCAGGCTTTCAAAGTCCATATGGCGTATTTTCCCTAATTGCTCCATTTTTTTTTTTTTTTTAATCAAAGAGGAAATAAAGGCCTGGGGCACTTTCATGATCAGAGGAGCGGTTTCATCATAGAGCTGGGGCGCCCTGAGTCCGATGGACAGGTTTACAAAGTCCGGGGTGATCCGGTCCATATATGCGGTCATAAACATTTCCAAATCGGGCCCAAGCTCCCAGACTACATTTTGAAATAGCTCCGGGGTAATATTCGCGCGCCATTTTTCCTGTGCGACGCCGTTTAACACGATATCCTTTTTGTTTTTGAATTTCCGGAATAACGTGCATTCATTCACGCCGGCCAGATGTGCAATGTCCTTTGTGGTCGTTGCAACATAGCCTTTGTCGCGGATTAATGCCATTGTCGCGTCGATGATTTTCTGGCTGGTATCGTCCATATTGACCTCCATGCAAGTGCTTGCTATCATTTTAGACGTTTAGGAGGAGTTTGTCAAGAGCCGATTGACTGCAGGAATCATGCAGCGGAATTGGGGGCCGGGCGGAAGCTGGAGATGGCTTGCTGTGTGCGGTGCTTGTGGCTTTAGTGGTTTGGAGATATAATGATTAAGCGGTGCATTTTGCCGTTTGGGCCGTGGAAATCAAACTTTGGAGGTCTTGTATTACATGGATTTTATCAACTTGCTGCCGGCGGGAGATCGTGATGAATTGCGGGAATGGCTTATGGAGAATCATGATAAAGAAAATGAATGCTGGGTGGTTGTGAGGCGGGGCCGTCCAACGGATGACGAAACATTTTGGTATATCGATGCGGTGGAAGAAGCCTTGTGTTTTGGCTGGATCGACGGTACCACGAAGAAAATGTAAAATGGAGTCACGGCTCAGAGACTGGCCCCGCGCAGAAAGAGAAGTTTGTGGTCTGAATTAAATAAAGAGCGCTGCCGCAGAATGGAGCGTTTGGGAAAAATGACGCAGAAGTGTGGGAGAACTTTTTGAAATTTCCCGTTTTATACCAGCGGGTACGGATCGATACGATACAGATTAAAAAGAAGCAACCTCAATTATTTCAGGCCCGGCTGGATAAATTGATCGAGAATACTAAAAAGGGAATTATGTACGGGGAGTGGAACGACAATGGGCGGCTGTTGGAGGAAAGCGGGCGGAGGCAGCTTTTCGGGGTATCGGATCCGGCGTGCGAATATCCTGATTTGGAGTATTCCTAGCACATATGGATGGCAGCCCAAAAACGATTGCCTTCCATTGGCACCCGGACGAATCCCCGGGGAGCAGCAGTTCCCCGGGGATTCTGTTTCAGAAGAGTAGATTTTGCCGTCCGGTCCTGTTTTACAACACCTGCACCCGGAACGCGGCCGACTGCGGCGGAATGCTGAGCGTCTCCGCATTGGAATGGGTGATTCGGACCATCTGGCCGGGGCGGAGGTCGCCGAAGCGGATCGGAGCTCCGAAGCGGTTGGTAAACACCGTCGCGTTGGAGATGTTGAACCGGGTCTGATCGTTGGGATTGTTGGCGCTTCCCAGCAAAATATAGCGGTTGTTGAAATCAATCCGGGCGATTCTGCCTGTGGTCACGGAGGAGGGGCGCTGGGGCGGCGTGGGCCGCACCGGAGGTCTGGGGGGAAGGGGCCTGGGCGGAATTGGCTGCACCGGAGGTCTGGGCGGCAGCGGCGCTACCGGAGGCCAGGGCCGCACGGGCGGCAGAGGCTGTACCGGAGGCCAGGGCCGCACGGGCGGCAGCGGCTGAATCGGGGGAACCGGCTGCACCGGCGGAACCGGGACCTGGGGCGTCCTCTGGATCGCAACCCAGAAGGCGTTGGACTGAGGCGGGATGCTTCGGGTCATGGCGGGAGAGAAGCCCACGTTAACCCACATCCCTTTACGGATGCAGCATATGCAGGAGTTTTGCCCCGCTGCATTGGTTACCGTTGTCTGACGGTTGAGATTTAATCTGATTTGCTGTATGGACACAGCCTGCCCCGGCTCCCGCACAGCGTAGGAGACCAGGATACTGCCCGATGAATT
>PVMN01003399.1_pt1 | contig 13222 bp, 7 predicted proteins | sample 1853401 | NCBI WGS metagenome assembly PVMN01 (sample SAMN08533510, study PRJNA380276) | Human gut metagenome, whole genome shotgun sequencing project.
TTTTTTATGAACCCTTGGTCCTTCTTTTTTATAGGCTATGTTTTTTCACAGCCCCTTTCAATTATTTTATGAAGTAAAAATAGACATCTGTTCATATTCCTGCTTACGATTCAGAAGCGGAGGCGCTGTAAGCAGCAATTTCTCTGCCGCATCCCAGTCCTGGATCCATGGCTTGACATCCTCAGGTTTCAAAACCAGTGGCATGCGATCATGAACCAGAATCATAGATTCATTTGGTGCAGTTGTTAGAATAGTAAACTGGTTTCCTTTGGCTGATGGCTGCCAGATTCCTGCCAGATAGAGGATTTTGGATCCTGGCATCGTAAAAGTTGCTTTTTCTTTCTGCTTATTCCACTCATAAAAGCCAGCAGTCGGGATCACACACCTGCAATACCGCACACAATCCCGGAAAGATGGTTTTTCAAGAACTGTTTCAGCTCTGGCATTGATCAATAATCCCGGATGGTCTTGCCGGGTAAATCCCCATTGCATCTTTTCTAACTGAATATGCTTCATTCCTGTTAGTACCACAGCCATATCCGTAGGTCTTACATCTCCTGCTGTCACTTTCAGTTTGGCATCATCCATCTGCCTGCATATCTTACGTATCTCTCTCCACATCTCATTATCTACAAAATATCTTCCGCACATCCTGATCACCTCATATCAGCATCTCCCATTTATAAACTACTACAATTTATTTATGGTTAATATCCCTTTACAGCCAGTAAGGAATTATCCATTGCAATAATCTTAAGGAGTGACAAATCATACCTCCATTTCCATTCTTTGCCAATGTCGGGTCAAAACTATGCTTATTTCTTTTTTACCCTGCAGCGCTTTTTGAAAAATGAAATCCCATAACAAAGGATCTGATCATAATCATCTTTATATTCCTCAGCATACATCCTGTCATCAATCTGCTGTAAAGCCTTATCACATGTACGTTCCAGATCATCCAGTTCCTTTGTATACTTCGCTTCAAAGATCGCTATTCTGCCATTTGCAGGATCATCCACAACCACATCACTGCGGTCTTCTCCATGCTCTTTATTGGAATCTACCATATATCCGGCTCCTGCAAAGATCCCTGCAAGAAACGCATGGTAAAAATCTTCTTTATAATCATGATAGCTTATGGTCTTTTTCAATAAACAGCTCATTTCCCTGGTAAGGCCTTCACTGTCTCCCTTCCATACTGCATCAAATAAGGCGTTCCTGTTCCATTTCTTTGCACTGTCCTCAAACCACCGGATCACGGTCGTTTCAAAAATCTCCTTTATTTCTGCATTTGGAATTATAAGTGCAACTGTTCCCTCTGGTAATTCGCCAGCATGATCTTCCTCTCTTGCCTTTGTCAGATATCCTGTCAGATACAACAGACTCCACAGGTTATCTTCAGAAGAATGGAGATAATCGTAAGTTAAGCTTTCATCTACTCTCTGAATGATATATCCGCCTGACATCAAAGTCTCCAGCTTTTTAGTAATACTGTTTCCTGCGTAATCAATAAATGACCGGATAATGGCATTATCACTGGTATTCTTCCAATAGCTGACTGGTTTGGCTTTCGGATTTCTCTGCAGTTCCAGAAGATAATTCATCACATCCCAGGGACAATAAATATCAAATTCACCAAAATGATATCCATCATACCATTCTTTAATACTGTCTGCCTTGTCCTCTATATCCCCATCTTTGAGGATCTGGTCTACTTCCCTTTGCATAAATCCAAAATATTCACTGAGACGGGAATCTGTGATCGTATCAGAAACAAAATTGTTTGTTCCCGTAAAGATGCTCTCTTTTGCAATCCTCAAGCATCCAGTAATAACGGCAAAACGAAGGGACGTATTATCCTTTAAGGCCTGCATCAGTCCTTTCATCACATCCAGCATTTCATTGTAATAACCATGGTTATTTGCCTTTGCCACTGGTACATCATATTCATCGATCAGAAGGATTACTTTCTTGTTATAATGCTGCTCCAGCAATCTTGTAAGAAGCTGTAAAGAACGCATTACATCCGTTTTTTCAGACTGCCGGTTCCTTAATTGCTTAAAAAGAAATTTGTCCTGCTCACTTAAAGCAGTACTTTCCAAAAGATAATCATGTTTCTGATATAAAAGTGAAATTTCATAAACCAGCTGCTGATACGCACCTTCAAAATTAAGACCCTCTACACTTTTTAAAGACAGAAACACAGTAGGCCACTGATTCATCCATTTGCTGCATAAATCCTGTCTTTCTGAAATTTCAAGTCCTTCAAACAATTCCCTGCTATCCTTACGAATATCAAAAAATTTTTCCAGCATACTCATTCCAAGTGTTTTACCAAACCTACGTGGACGAGTGATCAGCGTAACTTCTGCACCTGCTCTTAAAAGTTCTCCAATCAATCCAGACTTATCAATATAGTAATATCCATTGCTTCGAATTTTTTCAAAATCAGAAACTCCAACTGGAATATTTAACCCTTTCATCTCTGCCGCTCCTTTCATATAGATTCGCACAGATTTCCATTTCTTTTATGATATCATGAATCCAGAATCTATACAAGAAACCTTCCTGTATGAAATTGAAAGTATGATAATTTAAAGAATAACCTTTTTTATTATATGCAGCTCAAATAAAATAAGCTCCGCAACCTTTCTATAAGTTACTAAACCTTTATAGAAGTCTGTGGAGCTTTGATTATAAACTGATCTCTGTTTAATTTACGCTAATTAAAAGAACTTCGCAATATATCCCTGCACCAGGATAAAGATCACGATCAGCGGCAGAATGTAACTTACATAAAAACGTGCCCATCGCGGGAACTTAATGCCAGATCCTTCATTTGCTTCTGCCAGGAACTTTTCAAATCCCCATCCATAACGGCTGGTACAGAAAAGAAGATAAAAAAGACTTCCGATCGGAAGCAGGTTATCACTGAGGATAAAATCTTCCAGATCCTGGATATTGGATCCTGCACCTAAAGGCTGAAAACTGCTCCAGATATTAAATCCGAACACGCATGGAAGGGATAAAATAATAATGATCACCAGATTCCAGGCTACCGCTTTCTTTACAGAGCAGCCGGTAAGGTCTGTTGCAAAAGAGATAATGTTCTGGAATACTGCAATTACAGTGGAAAGAGCTGCAAAGGACATAAATACAAAGAACAAAGTTCCCCACAGTCTTCCGCCGGCCATGTGGTTAAATACGTTTGGCAGTGTGATAAAGATCAAAGATGGACCGGATGTCGGCTCAACCCCATATGCAAAACATGCCGGGAAAATGATCAGACCTGCCATAAATGCAACCAGGGTATCCAGAATAGTAATACTGATCGCCTCACCGGTTAAACGGCGCTCTTTTCCAATATAACTTCCGAAAATAGCCAGCGCACCAATACCGATACTCAATGTAAAAAAGGACTGTCCCATAGCCGCAAAAATGGAATTTCCCAGTCCTGCATCTACCATTTTTCCAAAATCAGGCTTTAAGTAAAATTCAAGTCCAGGTGCTCCGCCTTTTAATACCATAGAATGAACAGCCAGTGCCATCATAAGGAATAACAGGCAGACCATCATGATTTTTGTAATACGTTCTACGCCTGCTACCAATCCCTGGGCACAAATGCCAAAACACAGAATAACAACAAAAATCATAAATCCGGTCATCAGTGCCGGATTACCAAGCATATTGGTAAACTCTCCTGCTACTGCATCTGAATCAAGACCTGTAAAATCACCACGGAGCATTTTGATGAAATAGCAGATCATCCATCCAGCTACCGTTGTATAGAACATCATCAGCATATAGTTTCCTGCCATAGCTGCATAGCGGATCAGGTGCCACTTGGTGCCTTTTGGCTCTAACATATTAAAGGAAAGGGCTGCGCTGCGCTTGCTGGCCCGTCCTACGGCAAATTCCATTACTACAATAGGAAGACCAAGGATCAGAAGAAATGCCAGATAGATCAGCACAAAAGCAGCTCCTCCGTAAGCTCCTACAATGTAAGGGAATCTCCACACATTGCCCAGACCAATGGCACAGCCTGCAGATATCAGGATAAAGCCCAGTCTGGAAGAAAATTTTTCGCGTTCCATTGAAAGTATTAACCCCCGTTTGCTTTGATTTACGCTGTTTTCATATTTATTTCAGCGCATACACTTTAGCGCTTTGGCGCGTCAATTACCCCTAAAGCGCAAGAAAGAGTTTTTCCACACTTTTCATGTGAAAAAACTCTTCAAAAATATACCATAGATTCTTTTATAAGTCAAACAATGATAACTGATTGGACTGAGGAAGATCCTTAAGCAGTCCCAGATCTGACATCAGAGAACAGATGGTTCCATTTACCTTGGTACGTCCGGAAAAATCTTCTACAGAAAGGAATGGCCCGTCTTTTACTGCATCTACCACTGCTTCTGCCGCTTTTTCACCTAAGCCGTCAATACTGCTTAAAGAAGGCATCAGCTTACCGTCAATGATCTGAAAATGTCTTGCTTTTGCCTTGTAGATATCAATAGGTACAAAATCAAAACCTCTGGCATACATTTCCTGGACGATACGCATATCCCTCAGCGTATCCTGTTCCTTTTTAGAAAGGGTATCTGAACGTTTTTTATAATCTGCCAGGTAATATTCCAGCTTATCTCTTCCCTGACACATGATCTCGTAAGAAAAGGCACTGGCACGGATACTGAAAAAGGCTGCGTAATAAGCCAGCGGATAAAAGATCTTACAGTAGGCAATACGCCATGCCATCATAACATAAGCTGCCGCATGAGCCTTTGGGAACATGTACTTGATCTTCTTACAGGACCAGATATACCAGTCCGGTACGCCATGGGCTTTCATATCTTCTTCCCACTCCGGCTTTAACCCCTTACCTTTTCGCACACTCTCCATGATAGTAAAGGAAAGTCCCTGTTCCATGCCCTGGGCGATCAGATAAATCATAATATCATCTCGGGTACAGATTGCCGTCTGAATGGTTGCTTTTCCTTCCTGGATCAAAGTCTGGGCATTTCCCAGCCATACGTCCGTACCATGAGCCAGACCGGCAATACGTACCAGGTCTGAGAAATATTTAGGCTTCGTATCCAGAAGCATCTGCATCGCAAAGTCAGTACCAAACTCCGGAACGCCAAGAGCACCTAAAGGGCAGCCGCCAATATCATCTGGTGTGATTCCAAGCGCAGATGTATTCTGGAACAGACTCATAACCTCCGGACTGTCCAGAGGAATATCTTTAACCGGGTCCAGTCCGATCAGGTCCTGAAGCATACGGATCATGGTCGGATCATCGTGTCCAAGGATATCCAGCTTTAACAGGTTGTGGTCAATGGAATGATAATCAAAATGAGTAGTAACTGTGGAGGTAGTCATATCATTAGCCGGATGCTGTACCGGTGTAAATGAATAGATTTCTTCGCCTAAAGGCAGTACGATGATACCGCCGGGATGCTGTCCTGTGGTACGGCGCACGCCTACGCAGCCCTGAACAATACGGTTGATCTCGCAGTTGCGCTTTCTGGTTCCCCTTTCCTCATAATATTTCTTTACATAACCGAAAGCCGTTTTATCTGCCAGAGTACCGATGGTACCTGCACGGAATGTCTGGCCTTTGCCGAAAATAACTTCTGTATAGTCATGAGCCTTACTCTGGTATTCACCGGAGAAGTTTAAGTCAATATCCGGCTCCTTATCTCCCTTAAATCCAAGGAAGGTTTCAAAAGGAATATCAAAACCGTCTTTTTTTTTTTTATTCCCGCAAACCGGGCATTTTTTATCCGGCATATCACAGCCCGCCATACCTGAGAACTTGCGCACTTCTTCGGAATCAAAATCATAATAACGGCACTTAGGACAATGATAATGAGGACTTAAAGGGTTTACCTCTGTAATACCTGACATGGTTGCAACAAAGGAAGAACCTACAGAGCCACGGGAACCTACCAGATATCCATCCTCATTGGATTTCCACACCAGTTTCTGGGCAATGATATACATAACCGCAAATCCATTGGTGATAATAGAATGCAGCTCCCGTTCCAGACGGTCTGTTACGATCTTTGGAAGATCTTCACCATACATCTCATGTGCACGGTCATAGCAGATCTTTGTTAATGTCTTGTCAGAATCCGGGATGACCGGAGGACATTTGTCCGGACGAACAGGTGCGATCTTTTCACACATATCGGAAATCTTGCGGGTATTAGTAACTACTACCTCATATGCCTTATCCGGCCCCAGATAAGCAAACTCTTCCAGCATCTCCTCTGTTGTGCGCAAATATAAAGGTGCCTGATCATCGGAATCCTTAAATCCCTGACCCGCCATGATAATACGCCGGTAAACCTCATCCTGAGGATCCAGGAAATGGACATCGCAGGTAGCACACACCAGTTTTCCAAACTGAGTTCCCAGATCTACGATCTTTTTGTTGATCTCGATCAGGTCTTCTTCTGTTTTAACAGTACTTTTCTCATCCCGCAGCATAAATGCATTGTTGCCTAACGGCTGGATCTCCAGATAATCATAGAAATCCACCAGTCTGGCGATCTCCGCATCAGGAGCGCCGCGAAGAAGTGCCTGGTACAGTTCTCCTGCCTCGCAGGCCGATCCGATCAGCAGACCTTCCCGGTACTTATCCAGGACACTCTTTGGGATACGGGGCCGTCTGGAATAATAATCCAAGTGAGACCAGCTGACCAGACGATACAGATTAATACGCCCCAGATCATTTTTGGCCAGAATGATCACATGGTTGGTTGGCAGTTTCATAATGGTCTGTGCATCCATGGTACTTAACTCATTTAAGTGATCCAGATCCTCTATATCACGTTCCCGCAGCATTTTTACAAAGGCTGCAAAGATTTCCGCTGTTGCTCCCGCATCATCTACTGCCCTGTGATGATTTTCCAGGGAAATGTTCAAAGCTTTTGCTACAGTATCCAGTTTGAAACGGTTTAAATTAGGCAGAAGAAGCCGTGCCAAAGATACTGTATCCAATACGGTAGGTGAAAATGGAAGTCCCAGAACTTCTGCATAGTGACCAATGAACCCTACATCAAAACCTGCATTATGAGCTACCAGTACCGCATCGCCTACAAATTCCAGAAACTGAGGCAGGATCACATCGATCTTCGGATACGGCAGAACCATGGCATCGTTGATGCTGGTCAGTTTTTCAATATCAAATGGAATCGGCACATCCGGATTTACAAAGGTAGAAAACTTGTCTGTGATCACACCATCCACCACTTTGACAGCACCAATCTCGATAATACGGTTTTTTACAGGGCTGAATCCTGTTGTCTCGATATCAAAAACAACATACGTATCCCCAAAGGTTTGTCCTTTGGAATTTTCTACCAGCTGCTTGGTATCGTCCACCAGGTATCCTTCCACACCATATAAGATCTTAAAAGTATCTCCTTTATCCAGCGCATGGTTGGCATCAGGGAAAGCCTGGACACAGCCATGGTCTGTAACAGCGATTGCAGGCATACCCCATTTTTTCGCCCGCTTGATAATGCTCTTTACCTCAGAAACACCATCCATATCACTCATCTTTGTATGGCAGTGCAGCTCTACTCGCTTTTCCAGACTGTTATCCATACGTTTGGTTGTAAAGTCATCTGCCTTTTTTATACCAACGATCGATCCTAAAGTCAGTTCTCCGTCAAACTTATCAATGGTAGTAACACCTTTGATCTTAATGAACATGCCTGTTTTTATCATGTCCTTGACTTCGTTAAAGATCTCCGGGCGGATGAACATTTTAGCTGTAATGGTATCAGTAAAATCTGTCACATCAAAAGTAAGAATGAATTTACCACTGCGCAGCTCCCGGCTTTCACAGGTTAAGATCTGTCCACGCAGCGTGACTTCTCCAATCTCTCCGTCAATCTTTTCAATCTCCATAAAGTCATCATCAAAATCACGGCCATAAAGCACATCCGGGTTGTTGGAACGCTTTACGGAGAACTTTCTTTCTTCTCCAAAACCCGAGTCTTTTTCTCTTCCCCAGCCTTTTCTGCCTTTGTTTAACTGAGGTTTTTCCGTTTTTTCACCTGCCTGAGTTTTAGCAGCAGCCATCTTTTCTGCACCTGCCGGCTTTATGCCATCAGACACAGGAGAAATAACCTCATCATTACCCGGAATATTTCCAGAAGCTGCCTGATCCATAAGAGCATCCCATGGAGCGGCTTCCGGCATAGGAACATCCATAACAGGGGCACTATTTTGCTGAGTTTTTTTCTCATTTGTATCCTGTGCAGCAGCAGACCGTGAGATATTTTCTCCGTCAGTGCCTTGAGTCAACTCATCTTTATGATTCTGCCAGTAAATTGCCTGGGCTTCTCTCTCTAATTTTTGTTCGATCTGTTTTCTCCGGTCATTTTCCTTCGCCGGAATATACTGAAATGCCACTTCTATCGGCAGGCCGCATCGTTCATTAAATACCTTTTCCAGAACACGCTTTAATTCATTGGTCTTGTCCCGGTTTACCATGGTATCTTCTACCGTCAGAACCATTTTACCTTCGTCTTCAAAAACGATCTGGGCCTTGCGGAACATGCTGTATTCTACGATACTGTAATGCTTTAATTCCAATAGCAGGCTGTCTTTGTACATTTTTAAAAGTTTTTCAGGGGTATACTGATCAGACAATCTGTACTTTTCCTGGATCTTAATGGTGATCTGTTTATCCGGGAACAACTGGTCTTTGATCCCACGTTCCAGATCATAAATATTCTGTTTATGGATCAGCCTTGTACTCTTTATATAGACACGAATAGAGCTTCTATCTCTGGCAGAAGTAACTTTTTCTACTTCTGCCAAAGCTAAAAGCTCTTTCAAAGGCTCTGCAATATTAAGTGTTGGAAATACTTCTAAAAACCCTTTTGCCATTCAAATTACTTCTTTCTTGCTTCTGCCATTGCTTCCAGTTCATCACGAAGGGAATTTAACAAATCTTCTTCTGGTACTTTTCGTAAGATCTCGCCTTTTTTGATGATCAGGCCTTCACCTACACCACCGGCAATGCCGATATCTGCCTCTCTGGCTTCGCCTGGTCCATTAACTACACAGCCCATAACTGCTACTTTTACACCATCTAAGCCTTCCATACCAGAAACCATAGTTTCTACCTGGTTTGCAAGATGGATCAGATCAATGCGGGTGCGGCCGCAGGTTGGACATGAAACTACTTCCACGCCACCTTTTCTAAGTCCAAGTGTCTTAAGAATCTGGCGGGCAGATTTGATCTCTTCAACAGGATCTCCTGTAAGAGAAACCCGGATCGTATCCCCGATTCCCTGATACAGGATGATTCCAAGTCCTACAGCAGACTTAATATTTCCCGAAAATAAGGTTCCTGCCTCAGTAATGCCTACATGAAGAGGATGATCGGTCCTGGAAGTGATCAGCTCATGGGCTTTAACACACATTAAAACATCGGAAGATTTGATACTGATGACCAGATTGTCATAACCCATATCTTCGATGAGATGTACCTTATCTAAAGCACTTTCTACGATTCCTTCTGCTGTTACACCGCCGTATTTTTCTACCAGATCCTTTTCAAGAGAACCGCTGTTTACACCTACGCGGATGGGGATATTTCCAGCTTTTGCACGTTCTACCACTGCCTTTACCCGGTCGGTACTGCCGATATTGCCAGGATTGATACGGATTTTGTCAGCCCCATTTTCCATAGCTGCAATAGCCAGCCGGTAATCAAAATGAATGTCTGCTACCAGCGGGATATGGATCTCCTTTTTAATATCCTTAAGAGCTTCTGCTGCCTTCATAGTCGGCACTGCCACACGGATAATATCACAGCCTGCTTTTTCCAGGCTTAAGATCTGGGCTACCGTTGCCTTTACATCCTCTGTTTTTGTATTGCACATGGACTGGATGAGAACAGGATTTCCCCCACCGATCACCCGGTTACCAATATGAACGATTTTTGTATCCTTTCTGCTCATGTTTTTTCCTCTTTACTATTAAATTGTTACAGTTCAACCTTGCATCTTCTTGCCCGCTTGCAGCGGACAAGAAGCTTTGGGCGTCTGCCTTATGAAGATTTAGCGCCAAAAGTACTTATGAAAACAAGTTTTCAACGTACTTTTAACCCTAAATCTTCGCAAGGCTGAACTGTAACATTAAATTATCTGTAACAACTGTCCATTTTATAAAAGCTTTCGCACAGCATTAAACAGTATAAATACCATCAATACCAGCAGAAAAAGCATTCCTGCTGTATGGACCATCCCTTCTTTTTCACGGTCAACAGGTTTCTTACGTATCGCTTCGATGATCAAAAATACCAGCCGTCCGCCATCCAGTGCTGGAAGAGGAAGCAGGTTCATTACACCCAGATTCGCACTTAAAAGAACTGCGAAATTAATAAGAACCATGGCAACCACTGTTTTTCCAGCAGGAGCTGCCTCTTCTACTGTCTGATCAATGGTGGTGACAATACCCACAGGACCACTGATATCATCTGCGCTTACTTTACCGGCAAATATCATATGGAAACTGTCAAATACATAATAAATCCAGTGTTCCACTTCATAAATCGACTGCACCACCAGCTGAATGGGATTGGTGATCTTTTGAAGAGATCCATCAAAACGCACACCGATCATGGACTGACCTGTCTGATCAATATAAACGGGTGTAAGTTTCGCTGACCGCTTCTCTGTTTTACCATTTTCATCCGTATGCTTCCAGGTAATGGTCACATCCTGATGAGGATGAGCCATAAGATACGGAGTAAGGTCCCTGTAAGAATGGATGGCTCTGTGATCTGCCTTTGTTATTACATCCCCCGGAAGTATCCCTGCCTGTTCTGCCGGATAGCCTTCTTCTACGCCCATGACTACAGGCTCATAAAAGCCGCCGGCGCAGCCTACGATCACAAGAGATAAGAGAAATGCCAGAAGGAAGTTGAACAAAGGTCCGCCTGCCACTACTGCTATACGATTTAACACAGGCTTATTATTAAAAGCCCTGTCTCCTTTCGCATCCTCATCTTCTCCCAACATGGCACAGGATCCGCCAAAAGGAAGTATCTTTAAAGAATATCTTGTTTCGCCTTTCACAAAGCTAAAAAGCCGTGGTCCCATTCCAAGAGAAAATTCCGTCACTTCAATATCGCTTAATTTTGCGAAGATAAAATGCCCCAGTTCATGGAACAGGATGATTCCCCCAAGGATCAGCACTGCCAGCACAATATTCATCGGATCTCATTCATCCTTTCCCATTATCATTAAAAAACTAAAAGTATTTTGTGATTCGTTACAGTTCAGCCTTGCATCTTCTTGCCCGCTTGCAGCAGACAAGAAGCTTTGATTCTGTTAAATGTTCCAATTTGTACGGATAAAATCATACGTTTCTGCTTCTGCTGCCAAAATCTGGTCTACATCCGGCGCATCCACTTTCTTATGATGCTCCATCGACGCCTGGATCATGTCCGGAATCGTCAGATACGGGATCTTTTTCTTTAAAAACAGGCTTACTGCCAGTTCATTTGCCGCATTAAATACAGTAGGCATGCTTCCGCCCGTTTTTCCTGCCTCATAGGCCAGTTTTAAGCCTTTAAAAGTCTCCAGATCCGGAATATCAAAGGTTATCTCCCGAAGCTTTGTAAAATCCAGTCTGTCTCCCGGAAGGAATCTTCTTTCCGGATAATATAATGCATACTGGATCGGCAGCTTCATATCCGGTGTACCTAACTGCGCGATCACAGCCCCATCCTCATATTCGATCATGGAGTGGATAATGCTTGCAGGCTGGATCACGACCTGAATCTGGTCTAATGATACATCAAACAGCCATCCAGCTTCCATTACTTCCAATCCCTTATTGACCATAGTAGAAGAGTCAATGGTGATCTTGTGGCCCATAGACCAGTTTGGATGCTTTAAAGCATCTTCTACCTGGACTTTTTCCAGCTGTTCTCTCTTAAAACCTCTAAACGGGCCGCCGGAAGCTGTCAGCAATATTTTGTGGATCTTGTTTCCCGCTGCTCCCTGAAGGCACTGGAAGATCGCAGAATGTTCAGAATCTACCGGAAGGATCTTTACGCCCTTTTTCTTTGCCAAAGGCATGATAATGTGACCTGCTGTAACCAGTGTTTCTTTATTTGCCAGGGCAATATCTTTCCCCGCTTCCATGGCAGCAATGGTAGGACGGATACCGATCATCCCTACAACTGCGGTAACTACGATCTCCGCCTTTGGCTCTGTAGCTGCTGCGATCAGACCATCCATTCCAGAAAGGACTTTAACATCCAGATCTTTTATTCTTTCCTTTAGTTCTTTCGCCTTCTCCTCACTCCACAGGCAGGCGATCTCCGGCTTAAATTCCCGGATCTGCTTTTCTATCAGATCTACATTGGAACCGGCTGCCAGAGCTGTAACTTTAATATCTTTATTATATCTTACTACTTCTAATGTCTGGGTACCGATAGAGCCAGTGGAACCCAGGATCGATATGTTCTTTACCATAATTATTCTCCCTTTGTGAAGGAAATGCTTAAAACATTACTTTAAAAAAGTAACCGCAAAATAAATAGCCGGAGCCGTAAATATCATGCTGTCAAAACGGTCCAGGATACCTCCATGTCCCGGGATCAGATGACCATAATCTTTGATATTGTGGTTTCGCTTAATAGCAGATGCCGCCAGGTCTCCGATCTGGGAGATCACTGCTGCAATGGCGCAGGCAATGGCACAGGCAGCTACAGGATTGGCTACTTCTTCCATACTATGTCCAAAGTAAGCACCATAAGCAAGACCTAAAAGAGCAGAACCGATCACACCGCCTACTGCTCCTTCTATGGATTTTTTCGGGCTTAATACAGGTGCAAGCTTATGCTTTCCCAAAAGCATTCCCACACAGTAAGCACTGGTATCACAGCCCCAGGAGCTTAAAAAGATCAGCCATACCAGATAAGCACCATCATGCATACTGCGGGTCTGATACAGGAAAGACAACATTACCGGCACATAGCACACACCAAAAAAAGCACCGGTTATCTCCTCTGTTTTATAGCTTGGAAATGTAAAAACATAAAGAGCCATTAAAAGCATCAGAGAGGCAATGATCATCAGTGTCAGATATTTCTGTCCCTCAAACCATAAAATCCCATAATAGCAGACAGCCGTCAGATAACCAACTGCAGCAACAGACCGTTTTTCAATTCCAAGAACACGAT
>PVMN01003409.1_pt1 | contig 13173 bp, 13 predicted proteins | sample 1853401 | NCBI WGS metagenome assembly PVMN01 (sample SAMN08533510, study PRJNA380276) | Human gut metagenome, whole genome shotgun sequencing project.
TGGAACCGAAGAAGAAAAAAGGAAATGTGGTCAATCTTCTTGGATTTTTTTCTCCGCTTGTGGATGACTGTGAGCTTTACGAGCTTTTGCATCAGGCCGGGGTGAAGACTGTTCATGAGATTTCCGGATGCAGGGATTACGAAGAATATCAGACGATGTCCCAGGCTAATTTTAACCTGGTGCTGCATCCGGAAGCCAGATTTGCTGCGGAGGATTTTCATGACCGGCTGAAGATTCCGTTTATTGAGCTTCGAAGACTTTACCAGGTGGATAAGATCGAGAATCAGTACCGTGCACTTGGGCAGGTTCTTGGAGTTGCTTTTGACCAGGAAAAATATAAGGAAGAGGCACTGGAAGCAGTGGAACAGTTCAGGGAAGCCTGTCCGGAGTCTGCTTTTGCAGTGGGAGAGTGTATGAACGGAGATCCGTTTGAAATGGGGCTTGCACTGGTGAGATATGGATTTAAAGTGCCGGAGATTTACGGAACCATTACTGCTGAGAATTTTGTATACATACGGAATCTGGCAAAATTGAGCCCCAAGACCAAAGTTTTTTCCAATATGGAGCCTACCATGCTGTATTATGATCCGGTTTCAAGCGGCGTGAATATCACAATAGGAAAGGATGCAGGCTATTATCATCAGGATCAGCCAAATGCAGTGTGGAACCAGGATCGTCAGCCATACGGCTATGCAGGCGTGCGAAGGCTGTTTGAGACGCTGACAGCAACGGTGAAGGGGGAAAAAGAATGAGAGGACTTCGAAAATATCTGACACCTTTTGCGCCGGACCAGTCAGGTGCAGTGTCGGTTTTGTATGAACTTGGCGGGATCATCGTGATCTGTGATGCAGGAGGATGCACAGGAAATGTCTGTGGTTTTGACGAGCCAAGGTGGTTTGAACGGAAAAGCGCGGTGTTCAGCGCAGGACTTCGGGATATGGATGCCATCCTGGGGCGTGATGACAGGTTGGTGGCCAAGCTTGTGGACGCGGCAGAAAAAGTAGAAGCAGGTTTTGCAGCGCTCATCGGAACACCGGTGCCTGCAGTCATAGGAACGGATTATCAGGCATTGAAGCGCATGTGTGAGAAAAGGACAGAACTACCTGTTCTGACTGTGGATACGGACGGAATGGAGCTTTATGATGTAGGCGAACGGAAGGCTTATCTGGAGCTTTTTAAGGGGTTTGCAAAAGAAAAGCTGCCTGTGGAGCCTGGAAGGATCGGGATTCTGGGAATGACACCTCAGGATGTCAGTGATCTTGGTGCATCAGATAAGATCCAAGAGAAATTCCGTGCGCAGGGGCTGACGGCAGTTTGCTATGGAATGGGTGATGGCCTGGACGAGGTAAAAAAAGCTTCTTCCGTGGAGAAGAATATTGTAGTTTCTCCGGCAGCTCTGGAATGTGCGAAGTACCTTAAGAAAACCTTCGGAACTCCTTATGAAGTTGGTTATCCTCTTGTGGGCGAGCTGGTGTCAGATATGGATTATGCAGGGAAAAAAGTCCTTGTAGTGCATCAGCAGGTGATCGCGGATTCTATAAGAGCGGAGATCAGGAAGCGTGGCGAAGGGGCAGCAGTTACTGTGGCCAGCTGGTTTTCCATGGAAAAGGATCTTCTTGAGGAAGGGGATGTATCTCTGAGAGATGAGGAAGACTATATCGAACTGGCAGAGAGTAATGGATTTGATGTGATTTTTGCAGATCCGTGCATGAAGCGTATGACACCGGGATTTGACGGAGAATTTGTGGATGCGGTGCATTTCGCAGTGTCGGGGAAGTGCCGGTAAATAACAGGGAACGGAGAAATATATGGAGCGTGAAATTACAAAAATGATCCGTGTTTACGGGATCGTCCAGGGAGTGGGATTTCGCCCTACTGTGAGCAGACATGCCATGGCAAGGGGAATTCGGGGAAGCGTTTCCAACAAGGGACCTTATGTGGAGATTTTTGCCCAGGGAAAAGAGGGGGACGTAGATGGTTTTATTTCGGATATCGAGGAGAAACCGCCGAAGCGTGCGGCAATCCTGAAGCTTCTTGTGGAGCCTGTGGAGGACGCGCCGGAGTTTGGACAGTTTGATATTATTGAAAGCGAGAAAACGAAAGGCGAGATTTTTGTTTCCCCGGATATTGCGATCTGTGATGAGTGTAAAGAAGAAATGTTTGATCCGAAAAACCGGCGGTATCTGCATCCTTTTATCAACTGTACCTGCTGCGGGCCGAGGCTGACGATCCTGGATGCCCTTCCTTATGACAGGGAGCGGACAAGCATGAAAGAATTTCCCATGTGTCCGTCCTGTGCAGACGAGTACAATAATCCGGATACCAGACGCTATGATGCACAGCCTGTCTGTTGCAACGACTGCGGTCCGGAGGTGTAACTGATCGGAAGAAAAGAGCGGGGGCGGGAAGCAATTACTAAGACAAGGCGCGTGATCGCTTCCGGCGGAATCGCAGCGATCAAAGGAATCGGCGGTTTTCATCTCTGCTGTGATGCCACAAGTCAGGAAGCAGTAGAAAGACTGCGAAAACTGAAACGCCGGCCAATGAAACCATTTGCGGTTATGGCACAGGATCTTGAGACAGTGAAAGCCATCTGCGAAGTCAGTGAAGAACAGGAGAAGATACTTACAGGGCATCAGAAACCGATCCTGCTGCTGGATAAGACAGAAAAAGTGGATGGGAAAGGATATAACAAACATCCTGGGCTCTGTGAGAGCATCGCCCCGGGAAATCCGAAGGTTGGCGTGATGCTTCCTTATGCACCGGTTCAGTTTTTACTTTTTCATTATGATGACGGGATCGAAATGCCGGAACTTCTGGTTATGACAAGCGGTAATACATCCGGTGCACCGATTTGCCGGGATGATGAGGAAGCGGTGGAAGAGCTTTCACACTTATGTGACTGCATTCTTTCTCATGACAGGAAGATCCGCATCCGGGCAGACGATTCGGTGATGGATTTTTATAAGGGGAAGCCGTATATGATCCGCCGCTCCCGTGGCTATGCACCGCTTCCGTTTATGGTTTCCACACCATGGAGCGGACAGGTGATCGCAGCAGGTGGAGAGCTTAAGAATACTTTCTGCATTGGTGTGGACAACCGCTTTTATCCATCCCCATATGTGGGGGATCTGGAAGATATTCGTACTGTAAAAGCTCTGAAAGAAACGATGGGAAGGCTGGAAACTCTTCTGGAAGTTCAGCCTGAGGTGGTTGTCTGTGATCTTCATCCGAAATATAATTCTGCAGTAGTGGCAGAGGAAATAGGGCTTCCTGTTCTGAAAGTGCAGCACCATTACGCGCACATTTTATCCTGTATGTCTGAGAATGACTGTGAGGAAAAAGTGATAGGTGTTTCCTTTGACGGAACAGGATATGGAACGGACGGAACCATCTGGGGTGGAGAGATCCTGCTGGCAGATTATCAGGGATTTACCCGTCTTGGAAGCATACGGCCTTTTATCCAGGTTGGGGGTGATGTTTCAGCAAAAGAAGGCTGGAGGATTGCTGTTTCCCTGATCTGGCAGAATACAGGAAATCTGGCAGAAACTTTATCCACTGTTCAAAAACTCGGACTTTGCACAGAACAGGAATGTAGGGTACTGGTGACAATGGCGCAGCGAAAGATCAATGCAGTGACATCCACCAGTGCAGGAAGACTTTTTGACGGAGTCAGCGCGATCCTGGGAATCCGGAAAGCTTCTACCTTTGAGGGGGAGGCATCCATGGCATTGGAATTTGCGGCTGAAGAGTGGAGAAAAAGTCCGCAGAGGAATCCGGAAACGGATAATCTGGCAGCCCCCGGCAATTTAGCAGATCTCGCAAAGAATAGTGAGGATGCCCCGGAGGATCTGAGGAAATTTATTTTAAATACTGGTGAAATCGTTCGCCATCTGACAGAAAGCAGACTTGCAGGAGAGGATCCGCGGAAACTTGCGTATGAATTCCACGCAGAGCTGGCAGAGCAGATCATTGCAGCCTGTGAGGAAGCAAAGCGGCAGACAGGAATCCGTAAAGCAGCATTGAGCGGTGGTGTTTTCCAGAACAGATTGCTTCTGGAACTGGTGGACGAAGGCCTTCAGAAAAAAGGCTTCCAGGTTCTGAAGCATAGCCTGATTCCGTCAAATGATGGAGGAATCGCACTGGGACAGGCTGCGTATGGGATGGCATATCTGAACAGAAATATACGATAGGAGGCACAAATATGTGTGTAGGATTATCAGCAAAAGTAGTAAAGATCAGTGACGGCACTGCCGTTGTAGATGCAGGAGGCGCGAAGCGAGAAGTCTCCGCGCAGCTTCTGGGAGATCTGGAGCCTGGTGATTATGTAATGGTTCATGCTGGTGTGGCCATTGCAAAGATCACAGATGATGACGAAGATGAAACAGACCAGCTGATGGAGGAACTGCTGTAATGGAAGAAAAGAAAAAAACAGCGCGAGAGATCATAGAAGGTTATCAGGGGCCGCCTGTGCGGATCATGGAAGTCTGCGGAACCCATACACATGAGATATTCCGTCTGGGAATCCGTAAGCTTCTTCCACCCCAGGTGGAACTGATCTCCGGACCAGGATGTCCGGTGTGCGTGACTCCGGTAGGATTTATTGATGAGGCTGTATATCTTGCTCTGGAGAAAAAGGCAACGATCTGTACATTTGGAGATCTTGTCCGCGTACCGGGGACAAAAAAGAGCCTTGCAGATGCCAGGGCAGAAGGTGCAAAGATCCGTATTGTCTATTCCCCTGCTGATGCGGAAAAATATGCAGCAGAGCACCCGGAGGAACAGGTGGTATTTCTTTCCGTGGGCTTTGAGACCACCACACCGGCAGGATGCCTTTCAGTAAAAAAAGCGAAGGAAGACGGTATTTCCAATTATTCCCTTCTTGTGGCAAACAAAACCATGCCTCAGGCATACCAGGCGTTAAAAGGAAGTGCAGATGTATTTCTTTATCCGGGACATGTGAATGCTATCACAGGAACAAAACTCTGTGAGCAGCTGGCAGAGGACGGAGTCAGTGGTGTGGTGGCAGGTTTTACTGCGAAAGAACTGTTAACTGCACTGGCTGTTGCATTGGTACGTTTTCAGGAGGGGAAGCCGTTCTTTGTGAACTGTTATCCCCGTGTGGTGAAAGAAGAAGGAAGTCCGGAGGCACAGAAGCTGATGGAAGAGCTGATGGAACCCTGCGATTCCGAATGGAGGGGGCTTGGCGTGATCCCAGGCTCAGGACTTGTACTTAAAAAAGAATGGGAAGATTTTGACGCAAGGAAAAAATACGCAGTGCCGCCGATCCAGGGCAAACCGAATCCGGCCTGCCGCTGCGGCGATGTGCTCCAGGGAAAATGTAAGCCATCCGATTGTAAAGTATTTGGAAAAGTCTGTACCCCGCAGCATCCGGTAGGAGCATGTATGGTGTCAAATGAGGGAGCATGTTCTGCGTATTTTATGTATGGAAATTAATATCATAGAAAGAAGATGACAATTATGGACAATAAAACAGTAACCATGGCTCACGGTGCCGGAGGCCGCCAGACCTCGGAACTGATCGATGAAGTATTTAAAGCACATTTTGCAAACCCGGATCTCACTGCAGATGATGCGGCAGTTCTTGTTCCGCCGACCGGAAAAATGGCTGTGTCAACAGACGGATTTATTGTATCGCCGGCATTTTTTCCAGGGGGAAATATCGGTAAACTTTCTATCTGCGGAACTGTCAATGATCTTGCATGTATGGGAGCGAAGCCAATGTATCTCACCTGTGCATTCGTGATCGAAGAAGGTTTTCCAATGGAAAAACTGGAGGAGATCGCGTCCGCAATGGAAAAAACAGCAAAAGAAGCAGGCGTCCGGATTGTTTCCGGTGACACGAAAGTTGCGGGAAAAGGACAGGTTGACGGCGTATTTATCACTACCACCGGAATGGGAGAGATCCAGGACGGAGTCCAGGTAGGCGGTGAGCTTGCAAAACCAGGAGATGCCATTATTGTTACCGGCGATGTGGGAAGACACGGTTGTACCATTCTTCTTGCCAGGGAAGATTTTGGAATTGATGCGGATGTGACAAGCGACTGTGCACCACTTTGGGGAACTGTAAAAGAAGTGATGGATGCAACACATGATATCCATGTGATCCGTGATGCAACAAGAGGCGGCGTGGGAACTGTTCTCTATGAGATTGCAGGGCAGAGCAATGTAGGAATCCGCCTGGATGCGGCAGCAGTGCCGGTAGCTCCTGGGGTAAAAGGTGTTTGCGGAATGCTTGGTCTGGAGCCTCTTTATCTTGCATGTGAAGGCCGCATGGTCATCATGGCTCCGAAATCAGAGGCAGAGAAGATCGTGGAAGCACTGCATAAATGTCCGTACTCCAAAGATGCAGCCATAATCGGTGAAGTTACAGATGATCAGCCGGGAAAGGTTGTCATGACTACAGAAATCGGAACCCAGGCACTGCTTCCCCAGCCCGGCGGCGAGCTGCTGCCGAGAATCTGCTGACAGATAAGTTTAGAATATGAAAGGCGGTCAGGAAGAAAGATTCGCCTTTTACAGAGAAAAAATCAGCGATAGAAGCAGAGTACGATAAAATGGATATTAATACAGAATGCCGGAAAGGAGAGCCAGACCTTATGGAGACAAGAGTGGCACTGATTTCGATCATTGTGGAAAACAATGACGTGATCGATGATATCAACCGTTTTCTTCACGAAGCGGGAAAATATATTATCGGGAGAATGGGGATCCCCTATCGAGAAAAAGGTATCAACATTATAAGTATTGCCATTGATGCACCGCAGGATGTGATAAGCTCTTTATCCGGAAAGATCGGACGGCTGAATGGTGTTTCTGCAAAAACAGCATATTCTAATGTGATCACAAAGGCGGAGGACAGAAAATGATCAGAATCGCAGTATATGGAAAGGGCGGCATCGGAAAATCCACAACAGTTTCCAATGTGGCAGCTGCCCTTGCGGAAAAAGGAATGAAAGTGATGCAGATCGGCTGTGATCCAAAGGCGGATTCAACGATCCTGCTCCGCCATGGGAAAGAAGCTTCCACAGTTCTGGATCTTTATAATAAGAAAAGACAGGATCTGAAGCTTGAAGATATGGTGCAGATCGGATATGGCGGTGTGGTATGCGTAGAGGCAGGAGGACCTGCTCCGGGACTTGGCTGCGCTGGCCGCGGGATCATCACAGCTCTGGAAAAACTTCAGGAAACAGGGGCATATGAGATTTATAAACCGGACATTGTTTTTTATGATGTACTGGGAGATGTTGTGTGCGGCGGTTTTTCCATGCCAATGCGAAAGGGGTATGCAGATAAAGTTTTTATCATTACTTCCGGTGAAAATATGGCCATCCATGCAGGCGCGAACATTGCCATGGCAGTGGAAAATTTCCGGAACAGAGGCTACGCTTCCCTTGGCGGTATCATTCTGAACAGACGGAATGTGCCGCGGGAGGAAGAAAAAGTGCAGGAGCTGGCAGAAGATTTTCATACGAAGGTGATAGGAACTCTTTCACGAAGCGAGCTGGTGCAGGAAGCAGAAGTACTGGGAAAAACTCTTCTGGAAGTCTACCCTGACAGTGAGATGGCAGAAGAATATCGGACATTGGCAGAGCAGATCCTGGAAGCATGCAGGGAGGAAGCTCCATGTTAAAAAGAATTGGAATCAGAGCGATTTCGGAGAAAACAGAGGTAACGATAGGAGAGGCTTCTTTTCCGGCACCGTTTCAGCCGGGATTGGAATTTAATTCTCCTGCTCATGGAAACTGGAACATTGTACATACAGGAATGCTGGTTCCGGAGGCACAGCAGATATATGTCTGCGCGGATAACTGTATGCGAGGTGTTGTGCTGACAGCGGCAGAGATGAATGCGGTGGAGAGGTTTTCTTTTGTGATCGTGGAGGAAAAGGATCTTCTGGGCGGGAATCTGGAGGATATTACCATTGAGGGTGTGACAGATGTGCTGAACCGCCTGCCGAAGAAGCCGAAAGCGGTTCTGCTTTTTACAGTGTGTCTGCATCATTTTCTGGGAAGTGATCTGGACCGGATTTATGGAGAGCTGGAAAGCCGTTTTCCGGAGATCTTTTTTATGAGATGTTTTATGGACCCGATCATGCAGAAAACCGGTCCCACACCAGACCAGAAGTTACGGCGTGCCATGTATGATGCAGTGCCGGAAGCTGAGGCAGACCCTGGATGTGTGACGCTTCTTGGAAGTGATTTTGTGCTGGACGCAGATGCAGATATTAGAAGAATATCAGAGCATAACGGATTTAAGCTTCGCGAGACTGCTGCCTGTGAAACATGGGAAGAGTATCAGAAACTGGGAGAAGGAAGCCTGATCATTGACTGTTACCCGGCAGGAAAATTCGGAGTGCAGCAGCAGGCTGAAAGACTTGGAAGGCCTTTTCTGTATCTGCCGGGAAGCTTTGATTATGAGGAAATACAGTGGCAGGAGGAACAGCTGCTGGAGAAATTGAAAGAATTAAAGGGAGAAATCACAGGTCCGGATATAAAAAAAGAAATCCGGTTCTGCGAGGAAGCACTTTCTCATGCAAAGAAAATTATCGGGGATACACCCATCGCACTGGATTATCTTTTTCATCCAAGACCGCTGGGGCTGGCAAAGCTTCTGCTGACCCATGGATTCAAAGTAGAGTCCATTTATCTGGACAGTATCAGTCCGGAGGAAAAAGACGTATTTTTCTGGCTGAAAGAGAATATTCCGGAATTGAAGCTGATCTCAACGATACGGCCTGAGATGCGTGTGAGAACACGATGCTCTGGAAATAAGATCCTTGCCATTGGACAGAAAGCAGCCTGGTTTACCGGAAGCAGGAATTTTGTAAATATGGTTCAGGGTGGTGGGCTTTATGGCTTTGACGGAATCCGCCGGACTGCTCAGCTGATGATCGAAGCTTTTGAAGCAGAAAAAGATCCGGAAGATCTGATCGTGCGAAAAGGATGGGGGTGCGAAAGCTGCATATGAGACAGGCATATCGAATCATACCAATTTATACAGCAGATGTGTCAGGTGTCTGCTCAGCCTTGTATGAGCTGGGGGGAATGACGGTGATGCATGATCCTTCCGGGTGTAATTCTACCTATAATACACATGATGAGATCCGGTGGTACGATCAGGATAGCCTGATCTTTATTTCGGGGCTGACGGATATTGATGCGATCATGGGAAATGATGAGAAATTTCTTCAGGATATTGAGGACGCAACAGAAGAATTGCAGCCGAGATTTATTGCCCTTGCCAGTTCGCCGATTCCTTTTATGAATGGAACCGATTTTCCGGGACTTGCCAGGGCATTGACAGTGGGGACGGGAATTCCGGCTTTTTCTGTTCCGACCAGTGGAATGCATGATTATGTGTACGGCGCCGGGCTTGCGCTGGCAGAGATTGCGAAACATTTTACAGGAGCAGGAGAAGAGAAGAACAAGGGAGGATCCGAACATTCAATAAAAACTAATGATGAGAAAATCCCTGGTAGTACCGGAAAATCTGTGAAATGTGTGGGAATAAAGTCAGAAATGAACAGACGAAAATTAAATCTTCTGGGTGTAACTCCCCTGGATTTCGGCCCGCAATCCATTGTAGATATCATGAAAAAACGTCTGGAAAACCAGGGCTGGGAGATAATTTCCACCTGGGCCATGGGTGACACGCTGGAAACACTGGCAAAGGCCGGTGAAGCAGATGTGAATCTGGTGGTATCCTCAGTGGGAATTCCTGCGGCTAATGTGCTGAAGGGAAAATTCGGAACTCCTTTTCTGGTGGGGACACCTGTAGATGGATATGTGGAAAAAATATCTGATGCACTTGCGGAGATGGCGGAAAAAGTTACGGGAGAATGCCGGATCAGCGAGGAAATTCCTGATCTTTGGAAAGTAACTCCGGATCAGGTGATCTACATTTCCACAGAATCAGCTCAGCCCGACATCACAGTAATCGGTGAGCCAGTCACCATGGGTTCCCTGGCAGCTGCCATAGAGTATAAATATGAAAAAAAAGTTCAGCTCCTCTGTCCCCTGGAGATCACAGAAGGGCTTCTCCGGGAAAGGGATCAGGCTATTCGGGGTGAGGAGTCCATAGAAGAAAGGCTGAAAACTGCAAAGATCATTATAGCAGATCCCCTCTATCGTCCCATCTGCCCGGAAACCGCCAGATTTTATGAGCTCCCGCATATCGCTTTTTCCGGCAGGATCTACCTCAGGAAAATAAAAGAGATGTATGCGCATAATCTCATAAAAACCACATAAACTATAAGAAACCGTAAAGGCGTTGCAGAACATGCAGCGCCTTTTTATAACGGCGGAACTATTGAACGGATGGATATGGAGGGATTTTTTATGTGGGGATTTCTGTCGGCTTTGATTTCCGGGGCTTTGATGAGTATTCAGGGAGTATTTAACACAAATGTAACAAAACAGACCAGTTTGTGGATATCAACTGGCTGGGTGCAGTTTTCAGCATTTCTGGTGTGTGTTGCTGCCTGGCTTTTTACAGGGCGGGAAAGTATTGGCGCACTGTGGCAGGTGGAGAATAAATACACGCTTCTTGGGGGTGTGATAGGTGCATTTATTACTATAACAGTAATCAGGAGTATGGGAAGCTTAGGCCCTGCCAGGGCAGTTATGCTGATCGTGATCTCTCAGCTGGCTGTTGCGTATCTCATAGAACTGATGGGACTCTTTGGCGTGGAGAAAGCAGATTTTCAGTGGAGAAAACTTTTGGGAATGCTGATCTGCATTGCCGGCGTGGTGATTTTCAAATGGAAATAAAATATTAGTATTGTAATATTTGTAATATTTCGTTAAAATAAGATATGGTTTTGTATGAGTAAGGGGACACTTACCACCGCACAAGCGGAAAGGAGTGCCCACCATATCATGAGAAATAAATTAAATATCAGAAATGTTCAGCTTATTTTTTCAGTGATCATGTTCTTGACCTTTGCAGGACTGACAGGCTGCCGGGACAAGGATTCGGAATTTCTGGAAAAAGAACTGGAGCAGGAAGAGAACAGCCAGGATTCCTCTGAGCAGGAAAGCCGGCAGCAGCCGAAAGCCGATTCACAGAAGAGTTCCGGTACACAGTCAGAGTCCGGAGATGTCCCAGAGACAATCTACGTAGATGTCTGCGGTGCAGTGGCAGAGCCCGGTGTCTATGAGCTTTCATCTGACAGCCGGGTATTTCAGGCCATTGAGAAAGCAGGAGGATATCTCCCGGAGGCAGCAGTCAGCTATCTTAACCGCGCAAGGAGTCTTTCAGATGGACAGCAGATCTATGTGCCGACCCGGGAGGAGGTGGACAGCCAGACGATTCCACCGACTCAGACTGGAACCATTGCTGACAATAATGTCAACGGTACAGGCAGTACTGACAGTACAAAAATCGGTAAGGCATCAGGAGATAATCAGAAGCCGACATCCGACAGCGCAGGAGGTTCTGCCGATTCCAGGATCAATCTGAATACAGCTGATGTATCCCAGCTTACCACTCTCACAGGAGTAGGGGAGTCCAAGGCTCTGGCTATTATCGCTTACAGGGAAGAGAACGGCCCTTTTACTTCCGTCGAGGACATTATGAATGTTCCCGGCATCAAGGAAGGCACCTATGAGAAGATCAAGGATAAAATAGCAATAGAATAAGGAGCGTTAAATGAGCAGGAAAGTATTGGTAGTAGACGACGAGAAACTGATTGTCAAAGGACTCCGCTTCAGTCTGGAGCAGGATGGAATGGAAGTAGACTGCGCCTATGACGGAGAGGAAGCTCTGGAGAAGGCGAAGGCAGGAGAATATGATATTATTCTTCTTGACCTGATGCTGCCCAAGATGGATGGCCTTGAGGTATGTCAGCAGATCCGGGAGTTTTCCAATGTCCCGATCATCATGCTTACCGCAAAAGGAGAAGACATGGATAAGATCCTGGGCCTGGAGTACGGAGCAGACGATTATGTGACCAAGCCTTTTAACATTCTGGAAGTAAAGGCCCGCATTAAGGCAATCATCCGCCGGGCAGGAAACAGCCAGGATAAGAAAGAAAAGGCCAAGACAGTTGAAGTTGGCGAGCTGAAGCTGGACTGTGAAGGACGTCGCGTATTTATTGGCGGGAGAGAGATCAATCTGACAGCCAAGGAATTCGATGTTCTGGAACTCCTTGTATTTAATCCGAACAAAGTATACAGCAGAGAGAACCTTCTGAATATCGTGTGGGGATATGAATACCCGGGCGATGTACGTACTGTAGATGTACATATCCGTCGTTTGAGAGAAAAGATCGAGGCCAATCCCAGTGAGCCGAAATATGTACACACCAAATGGGGTGTAGGATATTATTTTCAGGCATAATCCATGAAATTCAGAAAAAGCGGAAAATTCTTTAAAAGTCTTCGCTTTCGTATCATGATAATCCTGATCATACTGGGAATCGTACCAAGTGTCATTGTTACGGAAATGGTGATCGCCAATTATGAAGACCGGGCCATTGCCAACCGTGTGCAGAGTATGGAGAATATCTGTGACATCATGTGCGACCTGCTGATCAAAGAGAATTACCTGAATGACTCCGGCTCGCAGACGGTAAACAGCAAGCTGGAGCTGCTGTCTAATATCTATGGGGGAAGAATTCTCATTGTGGACAGGGATTTCAGAATTATCAAGGATACTTACGGCGTGGATGAAGGAAGGACTCTTGTATCCCAGAAAGTAGTGAATTGTTTTAAGGGAGAAGATGACTACCGTTATGATTCGGCCAGCCAGAAGATCGTTCTGGCAGTCCCGGTAAAAAGCCCGGAAGTGAATCAGGTGCAGGGGGCTATGATGATCATGGCTTCATCCAGTGAAGTAACAGCGACCATACGTGAGCTGGAACAGAAAGGGATCCTGATCATCGGAATCATTGTAGTGCTGGCTATCTTCCTGGGATATATTTTGTCCACAGTGCTTGTGAAACCTTTTGCAAGAGTAACGAAAGCAATCGAAGATCTTACAGATGGTTATCAGAACGAAGAGATCTCAGTTCCGGATTATACAGAGACAGCCCTGATTACGGAGGCATTTAATAAGATGCTTTCCAGAATGAAGATTCTGGATGAATCCAGACAGGAATTTGTATCCAATGTGTCTCATGAGCTGAAGACACCGATGACTTCCATGAAA
>PVMN01003420.1_pt1 | contig 13096 bp, 9 predicted proteins | sample 1853401 | NCBI WGS metagenome assembly PVMN01 (sample SAMN08533510, study PRJNA380276) | Human gut metagenome, whole genome shotgun sequencing project.
GGGGACATGGGAGTCCGCCGGTGCTTGGCGAGGTCCCTCACGAGCTTAGCACTGCTGCGCACTCCAAAGAGTGCAAACGGTCCCCGCAGCAATTCATTCCGGCCGGATTCCCCCTCACGACCACCTTCAACCGGGGACGGAAGACTCAGCCATCCCCCTCACCACACCGGACATAGTCCGTTCCGGACGCGTCCTCCCAACCTCAGTTAAATCTCCATATTGAAACAAATCCAAAAATCGTATATAATAATGAACTATAATGTCTGGTTATGGCAGATATATCATCTAATACTAATAACAGGGGGATCATCATGAGTCAAAATGAAAAAAAGGGGAGGGCGTCAGCGCTTCTTCCTATTATTGTGTTTCTTTTAATCTTTCTCGGATCGGGATTCATTACAGGCGATTTTTACAGTATGCCTGCCATTGTTGCATTTCTGATAGCGCTTGTCGTTGCCTTTGCACAGAACCGTGAACTGAAATTTGCCGAAAAAATCAGGCTGGCGGCTGCAGGAGTGGGGGATGAGAACATCATCACCATGTGCCTGATCTTCCTGGCGGCCGGCGCTTTTTCCGGTTCGGTTAAGGCGGCAGGCGGAGTGGAGAGCACGGTGGCCCTGGGACTGGCTATCTTGCCTTCCGGAATGGCTGTTGCAGGACTCTTTGTCATTGGCTGTTTTATTTCTATTTCAATGGGAACTTCCGTCGGGACAATCACGGCTCTCGCACCGATTGCCGTAGGTATCAGCGAGAAAACAGGTTTTTCGCTAGCGCTTTGTGCAGGGGCCGTTGTGGGCGGGGCCATGTTTGGGGACAACCTGTCCATGATCTCCGATACGACGATTGCTGCGGTTAAAACGCAGGGATGCGAGATGAAGGATAAATTCCGTGAAAACTTCATGATTGTGCTTCCGGCCGCGATTGTGACGGTGCTTATTTTTCTCGTTTTGGGTGGAAAGACTGATTATGTTGTGAAAGATTTGTCCTATAATATATTCAAGGTACTTCCTTACCTGGTGGTATTGATTGGCGCGCTGGCCGGAATCAATGTATTCATAATTTTGATATCAGGGACAGTGCTGTCGCTGATTGTGGGTCTTGCCACAGGAGCTTTTGGAGCTGCTGAGATGTTCGTACATGTCGGAGACGGAATTATGGGAATGTATGATATCACGGTTATTTCCATGATTGTAGCCTGCATTGTGGCTCTCGTTAAAGAATACGGGGGAATAGATTTTGTACTGTCTTTTATAAGAAAACGAATCAGCAGCGAAAAAGGCGGGGAACTGGGGATTGCCGCTCTGTCCCTGCTGGTAGATATGTGTACGGCCAATAATACGGTTGCTATCGTTATGGCCGGACCGATCGCCAAAGAAATCAGCAGTGATTTCGGTGTGACGCCCAGGAGAGCGGCATCCCTTCTGGATATGTTCAGCTCCATGGGACAGGGGCTGATTCCATACGGAGCCCAGCTTCTGGCGGCGGCCAGCCTGACGGGCCTGACTCCCTTTGACATAATACCATATTGCTTCTATCCGATTCTGATGGGGGTCAGCGGACTGGTATTCATCTTTATTAAGAAGAGACACCGGTGACATGGAAATACTATTAACAGAGAAAGTATGAGGACATAATTTATGCAAGCGAAAAATCAGTGGGCCAGCAGGCTCGGCTTTATCATGGCAACGGCGGGAGCGGCTATCGGTCTCGGTAATCTGTGGAAATTCCCGTATCTGATGGGGCGGAACGGAGGCTTTCCGTTTTTAATAGCCTATCTTTTCTTTATTGTGATTCTGGGACTTCCCGTAATGATGACGGAGATGTCTCTCGGCAGAAAGACGCGCCATGATCCGGTACAGGCCTATGCCGATATCGACCCTCATGCAAAAATCGTTGGAATTTTCGGCGTGATGGCGGCGTTCGTCATTCTGAGTTATTACAGCGTAATCGGCGGATGGATTATAAAATATATTATCAGTTATGGCACGACTTTAGCGGCTCCGGCCGATTTTACCATGTTTATCAGCAGCAATGAACCTGTAATTTGGCATTTTGTGTTTATGGCAATTACAACCGCCATATGTTTCTTTGGCATCAGCGGGATAGAGAAGGCCAGCAAATTTATGATGCCTCTGCTTTTTGTCCTCCTTATTGTAATTATTGTGAGAAGTGTCACGCTTCCAGGCGCATCGGAAGGACTCCGATTCATTTTTTCACCGGAGGGTTCCGGATTCAGCCTGGGTTCTGTCAGTGCAGCTTTGGGACAGGTATTTTATTCGCTCAGCCTGTGCATGGGGATTACAATTACCTACGGCAGCTATCTCAGCGAAAAGGAGAATATACCGAAGAGCTGTCTTTCAGTCGCAGGACTTGATACAGCGATTGCGATTCTGGCGGGAATTGCTATTTTTCCGGCGGTATTTTCGTTCCAGCTTGAACCGAAGCAGGGGCCGGGGTTGATTTTCGGCACGCTGCCGATGGTGTTTTCAGAAATTAAAGGAGGCCCTATCTTTGCATTCCTTTTCTTTGCCCTTGTATTCTTTGCGGCGGTAACAAGCGCGATAGCGCTTCTGGAGGTTCCGGTTTCATTTGCAATTGACACGCTCAGATGGTCCCGGCGCAAAGCCACGGTTATAATCGGAAGCGCTATTTTCCTTGTTGGGATTCCAAGTGCGCTCTCTTTTGGCGTATTGGGAGATATTACAATTCTCAAATACAGTGTTTTTGATTTTTTCGGAATCATTACGGACAACATCCTGCTTCCTCTGGGAGGACTCACCATGTGTTACTATGTTGGCTGGAAATGGCATCCGGAGTATCTGATCAGCGAAATAGAGAGGGACGGTGTGCCGTTTAAGCTGAAAAAGCTCTGGATTATAGCGATTCGTTACATTACGCCAATTTTGGTTGGTATTGTTACTTTGACAGGGTTCTGGCAGATTTATTTAGTAATATTTAAATAAAAATACGGGAGCTATCCGCGGATAGTGACAGAAAAATACAGTGTTTTCAAGGCTTTTTGGGGACAAGCCTGTCGAATGGAAGGCTCTCCCAGGTTGACAAAAAGCAAAATTGGGCTTATAATTCCCTCAATCGACAACAGCAGATTAATGCAGCAGAGCAAGTTTGTTTATAAGTTGATTTGAGGAGGAAAAGTAGATGGCAGCAACAAAGAAAACTGAGACAAAGGCGGCAGTTGTTAATGAGACTGCAAAACCTGTAGCAGAGGTAAAGGAAGCAGCACCGGAAGCCGCTGCGCCGGAAGTGAAAGAAATTGTGAAGACACCGGAAGTAAAGGCTGAAGAACCAAAGAAGGAAGCTGCACCGAAGAAGACGGCTGCACCAAAGAAGGCGGCTGCGCCGAAGAAAGAGGCTGCACCAAAGAAAGAAGCTCCGGCTAAAAAAGCGCCTGCTAAAAAAGCTCCTGTGAAGAAAGAAATTAAAACTGCCGTATATGTACAGTACGCAGGAAAAGAAGCAGAAGTGGAAAAACTTGTCGCAGCGGCTAAAAAAGCTTATGTGGCAGCAGGACACAAAGAGACAGATATCAAGACTGTTGAAATTTATGTAAAACCGGAAGAAAATACCGCATATTACGTAATCAACGGCGAGGGATCTGACAACTACAAGATTATATACTAGAAAATTTAACTGACATAGAGAATGACCTGAATATGAGGTATGCACTGACTGCTGCGGCAGAACAGTGCATACCTTTTTGCTTGAAAACGGTGACATGTTCGCGGAGCGTGCGGGTTATCGTTCAAAAATCACGCCGTCGTGGAAATTATAAATCAGGAATCAAGAATCTCAACGTATGCTTTGAGATAATCAATCCGCTTTCCATCCACCGTTTCTCCCAGCAGGAAATTGGCCAGGAGAATCCCTGTCTTGTGTTTTTTCTGAAGTGTGCCGAGCTTTTTGGATATATCGTTTATATAATTTTCGGAAGCGATTTCCTCAATCAGAAAGACGGCATAGAGACTGTCTTTCTTTTTCTGCCAAATCAGCGTATCATGTTCCCGGACGGAAGAAACAATAATTCCCCGGATGTCATTCTTATCATGCTCCGGATCGCGGGAATCCATCAGACGAACGTAAAGAGAGGGATTTTGTGTATACCGGATCAATTGCTCACGGTCGCTGTATTCAAAGCGGACAAGAGTGCCGAAGGGAACTTTTTCGTACGTATAGTCTACGGTTTTCAAGTATTGTATGCTTTTGATATGTTCGCTTTTCAGACAGGCAGATTCATACATGGCGGTATACATTTCTATTTTGGCCTGCAGTGTGTCTTTGACGGAACCGAGAACCTTGTCATAATCTTCAAGACAGAACTGATTAAAACGTCCCATCTGCCGGACGGGCATTCCAAGGTTGCGGTAGAAGGCAATCTCTGCGATATTGGTCAAATCATAGACCGTGTACTGCCTGTAATTATTTTCGCCCTTTTCAACAGAGAAAATTCCTTTGTCCTGCCAGAAGCGGAGTGTGGACTCAGGGATGTCCAGTAAGCGTGAAACTTCACCGATTGAGAGATATTTTTCCATGGGGTTCCTTTCTGTGGAGATTTAGTTAAACAGGTGAGGACGCCGCCGCAGGCCAGCGGACGGGGCGGCGGGATGGTTTTATGAGTCTTTCGTCCCGGGGGGGAGATTGTTGTGAGTTGGGACTGCGGAGAAGATATAGTCTGCGGAGCACGTTTTCACTCGGTGGAATGCATCACGCTGCTAAGCTCGACAGAACCTCGCAAATCAGCGATGGATTCCAAAGGCATCCGCAGACTATATCTTCTCCTCCGCCCCAAAGGAAGGTTATCTCCGGGACGAAAGACTCCGCCAGGTGTATCAGCCCCGTCCACTGGCCTGCGGCCGCTGATTGTCTTACGCATTATTTAATATATTTGATATTTATCAAAAATTGAGCGGAATTAAGACCGGAAGAATATCACCGGTTTTAATTCCGCTCAATTTAGTGTGATTGATGGCTGTGACCTGTACTCGAAACGTGCAGGTTATTGTGCGGTGTGGTGTAATTACAGTATAATATATATTATTTATCAGTATTATGTAGTGGCAGCGACAAGGTCCCGCCCCCTTTGAGGCTGGAGACAATCAGCGTCCGGAACGGACCATGTCCGGTGTCGCGAAAACCTCCGCCTGAGTCTTACGTCCCCGGCGATAACCTGACCTGGGGAAGTAGGCGGAATCAATTGCGGAGGGGACATGGGAGTCCGCCGGTGCTTAGCGAGGTCTTTTCGAGCTTAGCACTGATGCGCACTCCAAAGAGTGCAAACGGTCCCCGCAGCAATTCATTCCGGCCGGATTCCCCCTCACGACCACTTTCAACGGGGACGGAAGACTCAGCCATCCCCCTCACCACACCGGACATGGTCCGTTCCGGACGCGTCCTCCGGGCCTCAGTTAAATCCCCCATCTGTGAAATCTCTGTGAAACTGTGGAAACTCCCCCTATAATCTGATAAAATACAGATAAAACATAGATAAAACGCGGCTGTGCGGCAAAACTGTATATACAGAAGAGGTAAACAGCGGGCGAATCATAAATCAGATAACACAGAGGTGAATCATATGGAAATATTAAAAGTGCTGGTAGTGGACGATGAAGCAAGAATGAGGAAACTGGTCAGAGATTTCCTTACGGTCAAGGGATTTCTGGTGGTGGAAGCCGGAGACGGGGAGGAAGCGATTGACATTTTTTTTGAACAGAAGGATATTGCACTGATTCTTCTGGATGTGATGATGCCGAAGATGGACGGCTGGGAGGTTTGCAGAACTATCAGGAAATATTCCCAGGTTCCGATAATCATGCTGACGGCGAGAGGGGAAGAACAGGACGAGCTGCAGGGTTTCAGTCTGGGAGTGGATGAGTATATTTCAAAACCGTTTAGTCCCAAAATTCTGGTTGCCAGGGTGGAAGCAATTCTTCGCAGAAGCAGCACGATGTCCCAGGAAGTAATCGACGTGGGAGGGATCCATATTGACAAATCAGCCCATCAGGTTCTGGTGGACGGTAAAAATGTGGATTTAAGCTATAAAGAATTTGAATTGATTACGTATTTCGCAGAGAATCAGGGAATTGCACTCTCCAGAGAAAAGATTTTGAATAATGTTTGGAATTACGATTACTTTGGCGACGCCCGGACAATCGATACCCACGTGAAAAAGCTCCGCAGCAAGCTGGGCGATAAAGGCGATTATATTAAAACCATCTGGGGCATGGGATATAAATTTGAGGTAGACGGATGAGACACAGGACGCTGAAGTGGAAATTTACAGTAACATTTATCAGCATGATGGCCCTGGCCGTGACGGCTACATGGTGTATCAATAACTGGTTCCTGGAGGGCTATTACCAGAATTATAAAATAGGCGTTCTGGAGAAAGGCTACCATGCGATTGATACAATTGTGCTGGAAGAGAAAAAAAACGGAGGAAGCGCTTTGGAGGGCGCGGAAGATGAGCTTAACAGTTCCGCTGATTTTTTTACTGTCGGAAATCCGGATGCGGGAAGGCAGAACCGGGGGCGAAACTATCCGGAAGAAGAGCAGGAAGATGGTTCTTCGGAAAGTCCCGGCGCACAGGGAAGCAGCGAAGCCAGCGGTGTTGCAAAGCTGGCTGAGGTGGTACGCTATCTGAGGGATACGTCCAATATCACACTGCTGATCTGCGACAGTATGAACGGTAATATCCTGGTATCTTCTATGAAAGATATTCAGGTAATGAAGGACAGGGTGAGCCAGTATATTGTAGGTAGGAATGCTCCGCACAGGGAAATCCTTAAAGAGCATGAAAATTATATGATACAGAAAACATATGATCCCAGGACAAAAACAGTCTATCTCGAAAGCTGGGGCTTTTTCTCCGATAACGGCACTATCTTTATTATGACGACGCCCCTTGACAGTATCAGGGAGAGCGCGGCCATATCCAACCGGTTCCTGATGTATGTGGGGATCGCCGTTATCCTGGTCAGCAGCGTCATTCTCTATTTTATAACGAGAAGAGTCACGGCTCCGATTCATGAGCTGTCACAGCTCTCTGAAAAGATGTCCAACCTGGATTTTGAGGCTAAGTACGAAGATACCAAACACCCGACAGAGGAAATCAACACACTCGGCAACAGCATGAATGTCCTGTCCGACAAACTGAGAGACACCATCGGGGAACTGAAGGCCGCCAATATCCAGCTTCAGAGGGACATCGAAGAAAAGACGCAGATTGATGAAATGAGAAAAGAATTTATCGCCAATGTCTCCCATGAACTGAAGACGCCCATCGCACTGATCCAGGGATATGCAGAGGGGCTGACGGAGGGAATGGCGGAGGAGAAGGAGAGCCGGGATTATTACTGCGAGGTCATCATGGATGAAGCAGGCAAGATGAATAAGATGGTAAAACAACTGCTTACGCTGACCGCGTTGGAGTTTGGAAATGAACAGACGGTGATGGAACGGTTCAATCTGACAGAGCTGATCCAGGGAGTGATATCGGCGGCAGGCCTGATTCTCCAGCAGAAGCAGATAAACGTAGAGTTTTCTTGTACGGAACCGCTTTATGTATGGGGCGATGAATTTAAAATAGAGGAGGTAGTGACGAACTATTTCAATAATGCGCTCAACCATGCGGAAGGTGATAAAAAGGTAATAATCCGCGCGGAGAGGAATGAAGAAGAGGTAAGGGTCACTGTATTTAATACGGGCCGGCCGATACCGGAAGCGGATATACCGAATCTCTGGACGAAATTCTTCAAGGTTGACAAGGCCAGAACGAGGGAATACGGAGGAAGCGGAATCGGATTATCAATCGTAAAGGCGATTATGGATTCCCATCATAAGAAATATGGCGTCAGGAACCTTGAGAACGGCGTGGAATTCTGGTTCACGCTGGATTGCAGCAGGAAGGCCTGACAGGAGCGGTAAAGGAGAGGATATAATGGCAGACAGGGCGGATAATGGGATTAGAAAACAGGATAATTACGGGACGGCGGATTGCGCCAATATAATCGCGCCCGACGGAGAGTACGAACAGATGGAGCCGCTTGACAAGGCGGCGGGATTCAGGATACGGCCCGGGCTGTATGGAAGCAATGGGGCGACTGCGCTGCCCGGCGCCGTCAATTTCACCGTCCATTCCCATGGGGCGTACTCCTGTGAACTGCTGTTATATCACAGAATGGAGAACAGTCCGTATGCCGTGATACCGTTTCCGGAGAATTACAGGGTGGGAAATGTCTATTCCATGATCGTATTCGGGCTTAAAATAACGGAATTTGAGTATGCCTACCGGCTGGACGGCCCTTGGGATCCGTCAAAAGGACTGCTTTTTGATAAGACAAAGCCGCTTCTCGACCCATATGCCAAAGCGATAACCGGCCAAAGCGTCTGGGGAGTGAAGCGCAGTGATGAAGATCAGTACCATGCCAGAGTTGTCAGAAATAACTTTGACTGGAAGGATGTGTTCCCTCCCCGGCTTTCCATGAGTGAATCCATCATATATGAAATGCATGTGAGGGGCTTTACGAATCATCCGTCTTCCGGAGTTAAGAATCCGGGAACCTTTGCGGGGCTGATGGAGAAGATTCCCTATCTGAAAGATTTGGGGATAACAACGGTAGAGCTGATGCCGATCTTTGAATTTGATGAGACACAGGATGCCCGGGTGGTTGGCGGAAAAAAACTCTGCGACTTCTGGGGATATAATACGGTAAGCTTTTTTGCCCCGAACACCAGCTATACGGCGGCCGATGAATACAACCGGGAGGGGGAAGAACTCAAGACTCTGATCAAAGCGCTGCATGAGAACGGAATGGAGATTATTCTGGATGTCGTATTTAACCATACGGCTGAGGGCAATGAGCATGGCCCTGTGATTTCTTTTAAGGGCTTCGACAACAATATATATTATATGCTGACCCCGGAGGGCTACTATTACAATTTCAGCGGCTGTGGAAATACGCTGAACTGCAATCACCCGATAGTGCAGGAGATGATCGTGGAATGTCTGCGTTACTGGGTGACATCCTACCATGTGGACGGTTTCCGGTTTGATTTGGCCAGCATTCTCGGGCGGAATGAGGACGGGGCGCCGATGCTGAATCCTCCGCTCTTAAAGAGACTTGCATTTGATCCGATTCTGGGAGATACGAAGCTGATCGCCGAGGCCTGGGATGCAGGCGGACTCTATCAGGTGGGCAGTTTTCCGGCTTTCAGCCACTGGGCCGAGTGGAACGGAAAATACAGGGATGAGCTGAGGAGCTTTTTAAAAGGTGATTACTGGCTGGCTCCCCAGGCCGTGAAAAGAATTGCCGGATCGCCGGATTTGTACCGCTCGGAGAAGGATTACCAGGGATATAATTCATCGGTTAATTTTATCACCTGCCATGACGGTTTTACCCTTTGTGATCTCTATTCCTATAATCAGAAGCATAATGAGGATAACGGCTGGAACAATACGGACGGGACCGATGACAACAGAAGCTGGAACTGCGGAACGGAGGGCCTTACTGATGATGAGAGAATTATCAGGCTGCGGCTCAAGCTGATGAAGAATGCATGCGCGGTCCTGCTGTGCAGCAGGGGGACCCCGATGCTGCTTTCAGGAGACGAATTCGGTTTCTCTAAGCATGGTAACAACAATACATACTGTCAGGATAACGAATTATCATGGCTGGATTGGGGACTGGTGGAGAAGAACCAGGAATTGTTTCAATTTGTCAGGAAAATGATACATTTCAGAAAAGAACACAAGGTCATCGGACATGAACTGGGAACGGCAAGATGCGGTTTTCCTGCGGTCAGCGTGCATACATTGAGAGCCTGGGATTCTTCCGTTACAAATGAAACGCGAACGGTGGCAGTCATGTTCGCAGGATATGATGAGGAAAGAGAGACAGATGATATTGTATATCTGGCGGTAAATCCATATTGGGAGGAACAGTATATGGAGCTGCCGAAACTTCCGGCTCACAGCCGATGGAGACTGGCGGCGGATACCTCGGATGAGCAGCCGGAACGTTCTTTATCCGGAAATGAGCCGTGCCGGATTGGCGCACGCTCCGTTATGGTTCTGACCGTCGCAGAATGTAAATAAAACGATAAAAAAGCAAAAAGGAAGGCGGGGAGAATTGACACCCGAAGCCTGCTGTGCTATAGTTTCGCATATCGGAATGATAACGAATTTATGACGGTTACAGCAGACAGGAGGAAGAGCGGTATGGGAAAGAAATCAGTCAGAACCGCATTATTTCTTCTTCCGGCCGCCTTCTGTCTGCTTATATTACTTTTCAGGCCCCACAGTCTTAATCAGGTCCGCCCGGTTACCGGCGGAGATAAGGCTGATGGGGTTTTTTGTGCCTTGGAGACGGAGGACGGCAAGCAGGAAGGAGAAGACCGCAGATTTCTCCCTGCGGCACAGCCTGTCTCTTTTTCGGTAAAGGCCGGATATAAAAACGGTCTGTACATAAAAGAGGAGGAGCCTGACTTGGACAGTCTGCAGCCTCCTGAGGGCGGAGACTGCCCTGTTTTCTTTACAATCCCCTTTTCGGACAGCTTTGCCGGCTTAAAGGGAAGCTTTTGTCTGCATCTTTGTACCGCGCTGCTCCAGATGGGCAGCGCTCTGTATCTTGTCTGTATTCTCCATAAAAGAGATGGAAAAAAACGTGTTACCGCCTGAAATTGGATTATGTTCAGCCGAAAGAAAGCCGGGCTGCACCGTTAAATTATATTGCAGGAGGAATACACGTGCAAAATAAGAAAAATCATATATGGATAGCTTGCATCGTTATAGCTGTCTTTGTTTATGCTGCCATTTTCGGATGCGGTGACGATGTAAAGGGAATCAGGGAAATGCGTTTCGGAATTGATATCCGGGGCGGAGTGGAGGCAGTATTCGAACCGGCAGGGGATTACCGGCCTTCGGAAGGGGAACTGGAATCTGCCAGAGATGTGATAGAGGGCAGGCTGGATGCCAAAAATATTCTGGACAGGGAAGTGACGGTTGATAAAAAGGCAGGCCACGTCATTGTCCGTTTTCCCTGGAAATCGGATGAGAAAAATTTCAATCCGGAGGAGGCGATTGCCGAACTGGGAGAGACGGCCCGGCTCACCTTCCGGGATGAAAAAGGAAATGTGCTGGTGGAAGGAAAGGATGTAAGCGGCAGCGAGGCTGTCCGGGATCCGAAAACAGGGGAAAGCGTCGTCAGCCTCTCCTTTGACCACGCCGGGGCCGCGGCATTTGCAGAGGCTACGGGAAGACTGACCGGGCAGAGGATCGGCATTTATATGGATGAAACACTGATATCGGCGCCGGTCGTCAGGCAGGCGATAACGGATGGCACAGCCATGATAAGCGGTATGAATTCCCCGGAGGAGGCAAAACAGCTGGCGGAAAAAATACGTGCAGGCGCATTGCCGTTTTCCATGAAAATCACCAACTATAATACAATCAGCCCCACGCTGGGAAACCAGGCCCTTCAGTCCATGGCGGCGGCAGGGCTTTTCTCCCTGCTTCTGATCTGCCTGTTTATGATGACATATTACAGGCTGCCGGGAATTGTAAGCTGCCTGACGCTGCTGTTTCAGATGTCATTGCAGGTGCTGGCAATTTCGATTCCCCAGTATACAATCACACTGCCGGGTATTGCAGGGCTGATTCTCTCGGCCGGAATGGCGGTGGATGCGAATATTATCATCAGCGAGCGGATCAGTGAGGAATTGAGGAATAAGATGACGGTAAAGCAGGCGGTGAGAAGAGGATACAAAAACGCATTTTCTTCTGTCCTGGACGGAAACATAACCACTGCGGCCGTAGCCGCCATCCTTATGTTCTTTGGCTCCGAAACCATGCTGAGCTTCGGTTATACGCTGCTTACGGGAGTTCTTATCAACCTTTTTGCCGGAGTGTGGATGTCCAGGGCAATTCTTAACTCCCTGACAGAGTATCCGGCTTTCTGCAAAGAGCGTATGTTCCGGAAGAAGAGAGAAAAAAAGGTACTGGGATTTTCCAAAAAACGAAAATGGATTCTGTGCTTTACCTGCTGCGTGCTTCTTATGGGAACCTTACTCAGCGCTAAGAATGGAATGAAATTGGATACGCAGTTTACGGGAGGCGTTATTCTCAAATATACCTATGCTCAGGAAGCAGACCCTGAAGCTGTCAAAGCCGGAGTGGAAAATGAACTGGGCCGCCCTGTCAGCGTACAGACATCGGAGGATCCTCTGACCGGTGAAAAAAAGCTGGTTCTGACTCTGGCTGGCAACCGGGGAATCCTGCCAAAGGAACAAGCTCAGGTAACAGATTTTTTAAACAGCCTGGGCGGAAACTTTGCATTATCCGAGACATTTGCCGTAGAGCCCTATATCGGGGCTAAGGCACTCAAAAATTCGGTGACGGCAGTAGTTCTGTCGGCCCTTTTCATTATTGTCTATATCAGGTTCCGTTTTTCCTCACTGTCGGGGCTGGCAGCCGGGATGTCGGCTATCCTGGCCCTCGTTCACGATATTCTGATAGTTGTCTTCATTTTTGGGATTTTCAGAATACCGGTTAATGATGCATTTGTAGCGGTAACGCTTACAATTATCGGTTACTCCATCAATGACACAATCGTACTCTATGACAGGATACGTGAAAACATGAAAGAGGCGGGAACGAAGACAAGCCTGGCCGGCCTGGTGGACAGGAGCATCACGGAAACGCTGGGGCGTTCCGTCAATACGGCGCTTACGGTTGTCATGAGCATTTTTATCGTATATATCTTTTCGGTTATTTACAGAATTGAATCGATCCAGGTGTTTTCACTGCCTCTGCTTGCCGGCCTGATCAGCGGATGCTATTCCTCCGTATGTATTGCAGGTCCGCTGTGGGCATACTGGGAGGAAAGAAAATTGACGAAGAATGGGAGGGAAAAGTAAAACTGGAATGGAGATTTAACTGAGGTGTGGAGGACGCGTCCGGAACGGACCATGTCCGATGTGGTGAGGGGGATGGCTGAGTCTTCCATCCCCGGTTGGAGGGTGTCGTGAGGGGGAATCCGGCCGGAATGAATTGCTGCGGGGACCGTTTGCACTCTTTGGAGTG
>PVMN01003452.1_pt1 | contig 12953 bp, 7 predicted proteins | sample 1853401 | NCBI WGS metagenome assembly PVMN01 (sample SAMN08533510, study PRJNA380276) | Human gut metagenome, whole genome shotgun sequencing project.
AGGAAACAATAATCCTTATCTATTGTTTCCTTCAAGGACTGAGAGGCCGCTTCCCCGGTTAATAAATTAAATCCCAAAATACACCGCCGAATAAGCCGAAAGATCCAGCACAGCCTTCCCGTCCGTAACCTTCACTTTCTTCTTCGTATACTTCTTACATCCTCCAAAAGTTTCATCATCACTAGCCAGAATCACTTCCAGTTCTTTCGCATCTTCCACCGGAAGTTCATAGCCTTTCTGATCCTCATCCGAGAAATTAAAGACAGCGGCAATACGTTCTTTGCCATCCGTTCTTTCAAAAGCGTAGATACAGCGTTCTTCCTGATGACAGTCCAGCCAATGGAAGCCGGCGTTTTCATAGTCTTTTGCGGAAAGAGCCGGAGTTGTCATATACAGATGATTCAGTTTCTGCATGAAGTGATGGAATGCATCGTGAATTGGATACTTCAGGATATCCCAGTCCTGTTCACGTTTTTCATCCCATTCACGGAGCTGTCCGATCTCATTCCCCATGAAGTTTAATTTCTTTCCAGGATGTGCATACATGTACATATAGAAGGCACGTGCCTGTGGGAATTTCTCTTCGTATTCTCCATGCATTTTCTGGGCGATGGTTGCCTTTCCGTGAACCACCTCGTCATGTGAAAGCGGAAGAAGGAAAACATCGTTATAATAGTACATCATGGAGAACGTAAGCTTGTGATAATCGCGGCTTCTGTATTCCGGTGCGGTGCGGAAGTAGTCAAGTGTATCGTTCATCCAGCCCATATCCCATTTGTAATCGAATCCAAGTCCGCCCTGATCAGCAGGTTTTGTTACGCCTTCGAAAGAAGTAGAATCCTCTGCAGAGAGCATAGCTGTCGGGTGCAGTGTTTTTAATCCGCGGTTCATTTCACGAATAAAGTCTACTGCATTATTGTTGACACCTCTTGCCGGTTCACCCTGCCAGTAAATGATACGGCTGATTGCATCCATACGGATTCCGTCCACATGATATACGCTTAACCAGTAGTTCGCAGCAGACTGCAGGAAGCTTCGGACCTCGCCTCTGGAATGCATGAAGTTGCAGCTTCCCCATTCGCTGACACCAACATCCTGATGTGGATATTCATAAAGTGAAGTTCCGTCATAATCGGCCAGTGCATAATGATCAACGGCAAAATGTACCGGCACGAAATCCATGATCACACCGATGTCGTTCTTATGGCAGGCATCAATAAATTTCATCAGTTCTTCGGCAGTTCCATAGCGTGATGTCGGGCTGAAGAATCCAGTATTCTGATATCCCCAGGATTCGTCACACGGGTGTTCGCTGAGCGGCATGATCTCGATATAGTTATAATCATTTTCCTTCAGATAAGGAATCAGGATATCGATCATTTCCACATAAGTATACCAGTCGTCTGCTTTTTCAGAAGGCTTTTTAAATGATCCGAAATGCAGTTCATAGATGTTCAGCGGCTTGTCCTTGCATACCGAACGTTTCTGCATCCATTTGCTGTCTTTGAATTTATAGTGGGACAGGTCGCGGATGATAGACGCGAAGTTCGGACGGAGTTCCATGCCGAAGCCGTAAGGATCGCAGTGCTCTACGCAGTTTCCGTCCTGTCTGTAGATGCGGTACTTGTACATCATGCCCGGCTTTGCACCTTTGGCATAACATTCCCAGAAATTTCCGTCATAAGTTTTATTAAGTTCCCATTCCTGCCAGTCGTTAAATTCCCCAATGACTGTAATGCGTGATGCAGCAGGTGCAAAGGTACGGAATGTGGTTCCGTCTTTGTCCGGGTGTGCGCCGAGAAATTCATAGGCGTCGAATATTTTTCCTGTGTAAAATCCGTAAAAATCCATATTAACCTCCGTAAAAATGCAACGTAAATAATTAACTGCCGAAAAGATAATGGACAGTAGTTGCTTTTTTGATCTATAATCATATTATAAGAGAAATGCGAGAAGGTATCCACCGACAAAACCGACGAATGGGTGGATAACCGACGAATGGGAAAAAGTGTCGGGAAAGTGAGAAAATGAAATGGATCTTAGGATTGAGAAAACAGAGCGGGGAATCAAGAATGCATTTATCGAACTGCGTTCCAGAAAACCTCTGGAAAAGATAACAGTAAAAGAATTATGTGAAAGTGCAAGGATCAATAAGTCTACCTTTTATGCACATTATAAAGATATCTACGATCTGTCAGATGCGATGGAAGAAGAAGTAGTACAGTCGATTGCGAACAGTATTCAGCATCCGGAATATCTTCTGGAGCATCCGGCAGAATTCGCAAGGGAACTTCTGATGGCCTATATATCTCAGAATTCTCTGACGGCAATATTATTTTCCGGCAGTCAGGCAAATCATTTCGCGGACAGTATTGAGCGGAGTATCAAGCAGATGATTTTTGAAAAATATCCGGAGTTTGAAGAAGATACGGCGATGAACGTGATGTTGAGTTTTTGCATTCAGGGAAGCTACCATGCTTATCAGAAGAACCGGAGCGGAGATATCATGACGGTGATCGATGTGATCGCAGGGATGACGGGAGCGGTTCGACCGATGTATGAAGAACGATTGGGGGAGAGCAGATCATGAATCTGGAACAACCATGTATCCGCATTTCAGTGCGGAATCTGGTGGAATTTATATTGAGACATGGAGACATTGACAACCGGACCGGCGGGGCAGATAAGGAGGCTATGCAGCAGGGCGGCCGGATACACCGGAAAATCCAGAGACAGCAGGGGGCAGAGTACCGTGCAGAGGTCCCGTTAAAGTATCAGATAGCGTGCGATGGATTTATCCTGAGTGTAGAAGGAAGAGCGGATGGGATCATAGAACTTCCGAAGCGTGTGGTGATCGACGAGATCAAAGGAGTATTTAAGGATTTGAAACGTCTGAAAGAACCGCAGCTTTTACATCTGGCTCAGGCAAAATGCTATGCCTATATCTATGCAGAACAGAAAAATCTGGAAGAAATCGGAGTACAGATGACGTATTGTAATTTAGATACCGAAGAAATCCGGAGATTCCAGGAGGTATATACCCGGGCAGAACTTAAGAAATGGTTCGAAGAACTTGTATCAGAATATGAAAAATGGGCAAGATACCAGATGGAATGGAGAGCAAAGAGAAATGCTTCAATCAAAACAGTGGAATTCCCATTCGAATATAGAGACGGACAGAAGAAACTGGTTGCGTCGGTATACAGGACAATTTTGAGAAAAAAGAAATTATTTATTCAGGCACCGACCGGAGTCGGCAAGACAATGGCGGCCGTATTTCCGGCGGTGAAAGCAGTCGGGGAAGAACTGGGAGAAAAGATCTTTTATCTGACGGCGAAGACGATCACCAGAACGGTGGCAAGTCAGGCATTTGAGATCCTGAGGAAGCAGGATCTGAAGATGAAAGTCATCACATTGACGGCAAAAGAAAAGATCTGTTTCTGTGAGGAAACTATCTGTAATCCGGATGCATGTCCATATGCCAAAGGACATTTTGACCGTGTAAATGCTGCTGTTTATGAACTGCTCACATCGACAGATGAGATGAGCCGGGAAGTGCTGGAAGAACAGGCAAGAAAATGGAATGTGTGTCCGTTTGAAATGGCACTGGATGTATCGCAGTGGGTAGATGCGGTTATATGTGATTATAATTACGTCTTTGATCCGAATGCACATCTGAAACGCTTTTTCGGAGAAGGCGTCAAAGGAGAATATCTGTTTCTGATCGATGAGGCACACAATCTGGTCGAACGTGGGAGAACTATGTACAGCACCAGTATTTGCAAGGAAGATTTTCTGAAAATCAAAAAGCTGGTAAAATACGGAGAACCGAAACTTGTCTCGGCGTTGGAGAGCTGCAATAAGCAGCTTCTGGAGTTAAAAAGAGAATGTGACGGCTGCCAGATACTGAATAGTGTGTCACATGTGTATATTAAGCTATTGTCTTTGATGACAAAGCTGGAAGAGTTTATAGAAGACTGTAAAGATGAAGTAATACGGAAAGGGGTACTGGAGTTTTACTTTGGTATCCGTAATTTCATATATATTCATGACCGGCTGGATGAAAATTATCTGATTTATTCAGAACTAAGTGAAGACGGAAAGTTTTACCTGCATCTGTTCTGTGTCAATCCGGCGGGATGCCTGCAGGAATATATGGAAAAAGGAAATAGTACGATATTATTTTCGGCAACATTTCTTCCAATCAATTATTATAAGAAACTGTTATCTGCGGCAAAGGATGATTATGCGATCTATGCAGAATCTCCATTTGAACAAAGCAAAAGATTACTGCTTCTGGGAAATGATGTCAGCACGAAGTATACCAGACGCGGACCGGAGATGTACCGTAAGTATGCAGAATATATGATGCGTGTGATAAAAGGAAGAACAGGAAATTATCTTGCCTTTTTCCCGTCTTACCGATTTCTGGAAGAAGTGTGGGAAGCATTCATGGAACTGCCGCAGGAACAGATTGAAGTTGCAGTACAGTCCCAATATATGACGGAGCAGGAACGGGAAGAATTCCTGAAAAAATTCGAACAGGAAAGAGCACACAGCCTGATCGGCTTCTGTGTGATGGGTGGTATTTTTTCAGAAGGAATTGATCTGACGGAAGATAAACTGATCGGGGCAATGATCATCGGGACAGGACTTCCGCAGGTGTGTCTGGAACGGGAACTTTTAAAGTACTATTTTGACCGGAAGAATCTGAATGGATTCGATTATGCTTATTTGTATCCGGGCATGAATAAGGTGCTACAGTCGGCAGGACGAGTCATCCGGACTGATCAGGACAGAGGGGTGATTGCACTTTTGGATGAACGTTTTATGGACCGGCGGTGCCAGGAGGTGTTTCCGAGGGAGTGGAATGATTTCCAGATCTGTAACAGTGAAAATATCGAAGAAAAGATAGCAGGGTTCTGGAAGGAAGAACAGATGGATAAGAGGTAAGCAGAATCAGAAAAATATTATTTATAGAAAAATATATTATAGAACAATATGATAGAAAAAAATACCATGAGGGACATATGCCACATGGTATTTTATACGAAAGTAAATAAAAGTAGCTGCCACCGGTAGTTCTTTCGGGGATACTTTGGCAGGAAAAAGAGTTTGTAAACATATTAAAAATAAGATAAAAACTCCTGTGCGGCTTTGGATACCGGAACCTTCTCGTTATGCGCAATGACAAGTTCGCGTTCCGGAAGCGATTCCTTCGTCTCAACAATGAACAGAGAATCCGAATCGGCTGTCTGGGAAAGACAGAAATCCGGAATAAATGCGATTCCAAGTCCGATGCGGGCAAGGTCGATCAGAAGGTCATTACTGCTGAGTTCGATCTCCGGAACCAGATCCAGCTGATTCTGAAGAAACAGGTTGTGCAGATATTCACTGGTTGTACTCTTTCTGTCCAGCATAAGGATCGGGTAGTCCAGAAGTTCTTTGAAAGAAACCTTCTTTCCTTTTAATTCTTTAAATGCTTCATTGGCAATGAACACATCCTGGAAATCTTTGATCTTTTTCACATTCGGAACATTTCCGAGATAGGAATTCGGTGAATTGACAACGATCAGATCCACCTGCCCGGTCTCCAGGAGTTCTACGCAGCGGATCGATGTCGCATTCGTAACCTTGATATGCGCTCCCGGAAATTCCCGGTGGAAGCGTTCTAGATAAGGCACCAGGAAATAACGGCAGATCGTATCACTGGCTCCGATGTGAAGCTGTCCTCCGCGTGCGCCGACATCGAGAAGCTGGCTTTCCCCACGCTTGATCAGGCTGATCGCCGGTTCGATATGGCGCAGAAGAATCTCTCCTTCGGTAGTAAGACGTACTTTCTTGGTGCTTCGGATGAATAAGGTCTGATCCAGCTTTTTCTCCAATGCCTTGATCGACTGGCTGACAGCCGACTGCGAGATAAACAACTGCTTGGAAGCTTCCGAAAAGCTTAAGGTGGAAGCTACATAGTAAAATACTTTATATAACTCATAGTTAATATCCATGATAAGTCCTCCTAATGAATCTTAACTGTATTATAAGTGAAATGAAAGAAAATTACAACCGTATTTACAATAGAAGTGTTATAATAATAAAGAACAGGAGGAAAAAAACTTGAAGAAATTAACAACGCTCATATCGGTTGTGGCCATGATGTGTGCAGTGATCGCAGCACTTGCATTCAGTATCTGGGCGGCAGTATATGGAGACAGTCATTATAGATTTTACAAAAAAGAATACCAGAAATATGAAGTGACAGAAGATCTGGATATGAACATCGACCATGTCATGTACGTGACAGAACATATGATGAACTATCTGATCGGAAAAGAAGAGAAGCTGTCAGTTGTAACAACGGTGGAAGGAAAAGAGCAGGATTTCTTCAATGAAAGAGACCGGCTGCATATGCGAGATGTCAGGAATCTGTTCCTGGGAGGTATTAAGGTCGGGGGAGTTTGCCTGATTGTAGCTGCAGCCATACTGACGATGTTTAAAAAGCGGGAAAAAGACTGGAAGAGACTTTTTTGCAGGGCATATTCGATCGCACTTGGTGTATGGCTGGTCATAGGTGTACTGCTTGGCATTGCTTTCAGTATAGATTTTACGACGTGTTTTACGATTTTTCATAAACTGTTTTTTACCAATAATCTATGGATATTCAATCCGGAGACTGATTATATGATCCGGATGCTGCCGGAAGGATTCTTTTCTGATATGGTAATCCGTATCAGTGAGGTATTTGGAGCGGTGCTGGTAGTGATATGGATCGTATTGTTCGTTATTAAAAAATATTATAAAAAGCCAGAGGAAGCGTAAATCTGTAAAAAAGGATTGACGGGAATGAAAATGATAAAGGATTAATAAGTACAGATTATAAAAGTATTTAGATATATTAATTGTATTAAATAATGATTGTTGTGTTATACTAACAATAGAAAATGTGTAAAAATTCATTTATGGAGGATTACTTATGAGCAATGTAAAAAGAGTGTACGTGGAGAAAAAATCAGGATTTGATGTACAGGCCAAGGAGCTTAAGACTGAGATCCGCAGCTATCTTGGAATCAAAGACGTGGACAGTGTTCGTGTACTGATTCGCTACGATGTGGAAAATGTATCCGATGAGACATTTGAGAAAGCATGTAATGGCATCTTTTCTGAACCACCTGTAGATACATTATATAAAGAAGAATTTCCGGCAGAAGAAGGAAGCAGAATCTTTTCTGTAGAATTCCTTCCGGGACAGTTTGACCAGAGAGCGGATTCTGCTGTTCAGTGTATTCAGTTCATCAAAGAAGACGAGCAGCCGGTCATCCGTACCGCGACAACTTATGTGATCCATGGAGGAGAAGGCAGCTTATCAGATGAAGAATTTGAAGCAATCAAAGAACACTGCATCAACCCTGTAGATTCCAGAGAAGCACAGGGCGAAAAGCCGGAGACATTAGTTACCGTATTTGATGAGCCGGCAGATGTAAAAATCTTTGACGGATTCAAAGATATGGAAGAAAGCAAGTTAAAAGAATTATATGATTCTCTCGGACTTGCCATGACATTCAAGGACTTCCAGCATATCCAGAATTATTTTAAATCAGAAGAAGACAGAGATCCTTCCATGACAGAGATCCGCGTTCTGGATACATACTGGTCAGATCACTGCCGTCATACAACATTCTCGACAGAACTTACAGACGTTTCATTCGGCGACGGTGATTACAGAGAGCCGATGGAAGAGACTTACAAACAGTACATCGCTGATCACAGCGAGATCTTCAAAGGAAGAGAAGACAAATTTGTCTGCCTGATGGATCTTGCACTGATGGCAATGAGAAAATTAAAACGTGAAGGAAAATTACAGGATCAGGAAGAATCCGATGAGATCAATGCATGCAGTATCGTTGTGCCGATTGAAGTAGACGGTGTGGAAGAAGAGTGGCTTGTGAACTTCAAGAACGAGACACATAACCATCCGACAGAGATCGAGCCATTCGGTGGAGCTGCTACCTGCCTTGGAGGAGCCATCCGTGACCCACTGTCAGGACGTACATATGTATACCAGGCAATGCGTGTTACAGGAGCCGCTGATCCAACCGTATCTGTAAAAGATACATTAAAAGGAAAGCTTCCACAGAAGAAACTGGTTAGAGAAGCAGCACACGGATACAGCTCTTATGGTAACCAGATCGGACTGGCAACCGGAGCAGTAAAAGAGATCTATCATCCGAATTATGTTGCAAAACGTATGGAGATCGGAGCAGTACTCGGGGCAGCACCAAGACGTGCAGTCATCAGAGAAACTTCGGATCCGGGAGATATCATTATCCTTCTCGGCGGACGTACCGGACGTGACGGATGCGGTGGAGCAACCGGATCTTCCAAAGTACATACAGAAGAGTCTATCGAGACCTGTGGAGCAGAAGTACAGAAAGGTAATGCACCTACAGAAAGAAAGATCCAGAGATTATTCAGAAGAGAAGAAGTCAGCAAGCTGATCAAAAAATGTAACGACTTCGGAGCAGGCGGAGTATCTGTTGCTATCGGAGAACTTGCAGACGGACTTCAGATCGACCTTGATAAAGTACCTAAGAAATATGCCGGCCTTGACGGAACAGAGATCGCAATCTCTGAATCACAGGAACGTATGGCAGTTGTTGTAGATCCAAAAGATGTAGATGAATTTATGAAATATGCATCCGAAGAGAACCTGGAAGCAACAAAGGTGGCTGTCGTAACAGAAGATCCAAGACTGGTCCTTTCATGGAGAGGAAAAGAGATCGTAAATCTTTCACGTGCATTCCTTGATACCAACGGAGCACACCAGGAGACAACTGTAGCGGTTGATATCCCGAACAGAGAAGACAGCATCCTCGTAAGAGAAGAAGTAAAAGACGTAAGAGAAAAATGGCTTGGTATGTTAAAAGACCTGAATGTATGCTCACAGAAAGGTCTGGTAGAAATGTTCGACGGATCCATCGGAGCAGCTTCTGTATTCATGCCGCACGGTGGAAAATATCAGAAGACAGAGACGCAGGCAATGGTTGCCAAGCTTCCGGTATTAACAGGAGACTGCGATACCGTAAGTATGATGAGTTACGGATTTGATCCATATCTGTCAACATGGAGCCCATATCACGGAGCAATCTATGCAGTGACAGAGTCTATCGCAAAGATTGTTGCAGCAGGTGGCGATTACAGCAAGATCCGTTTCACATTCCAGGAATATTTCCGTCGTATGACAGAAGATCCACACAGATGGAGTCAGCCGTTCGCAGCTCTTCTCGGAGCTTACAGTGCACAGCTTGGATACGGACTTCCATCCATCGGTGGAAAGGACAGTATGTCAGGAACATTCGAAGACATCGATGTACCACCGACACTGGTATCTTTCGCAGTGGACATTGCAAAAGAGAAAGACATTATCACACCGGAACTTAAGAAAGCCGGAGATAAACTGGTATGGCTTCGTATTGAGACAGATAATTACGACATTCCTGTATACGAGAAAGTTATGGATCAGTACAGTAAATTTACAGAAGATATCCACAGCGGTAAGATCGTAGCAGCTTATGCACTGGACAGACATGGTATTGCGGCAGCAGTCAGCAAGATGGCATTCGGTAACGGCATGGGTGTGAAGATCGAGCACGATGTAGACGCAAGAGACGTATTTGCACCGGCATTCGGAGATATCATCGCAGAAGTACCGGCTGATAAGGTATCTGAACTTGGAATTACTTATACTGTAATTGGTGAAGTAACAGACAGCGCAGCTATTGAATATAACGATGTGAAGATTGCGTTAGATGAAGCAGTATCTGCATGGGAAGAAACACTGGAAAAAGTATTCCCGACCAATTCCGGAGCGGAAGGACAGGATGCGAAGGTGGAGACAGGATTATATGATACATCTGATATTTATATTTGTGACCACAAGATCGCTCAGCCGACCGTATTTATCCCGGTAATGCCTGGAACAAACTGTGAATATGACAGTGCGAAAGCATTCGAAAGAGCAGGAGCAAAGGTGATCACAAAAGTATTCAGAAATATGAGTGCATCTGATATCGTTGATTCTGTAGAAGTATTTGAAAAAGCGATCGAACAGTCACAGATCATCATGTTCCCAGGTGGATTCAGTGCAGGTGACGAACCGGACGGATCAGCAAAATTCTTCGCAACAGCATTTAAGAATGCGAAGATGAAAGAAGCGGTAGAAAAATTATTGAATGAGCGTGACGGACTGGCACTTGGTATCTGTAACGGATTCCAGGCTCTGATCAAGCTTGGTCTGGTACCAAGCGGAGAGATTACAGGACAACAGCCGGATTCACCGACACTTACATACAACACGATCGGCCGCCATATTTCCAAGATGGTCTATACAAAAGTAGTAACGAACAAATCTCCATGGCTCAGAGAAGCAGAACTTGGCGGAGTATACACCAACCCTGCATCTCATGGTGAAGGAAGATTTGTTGCAAATAAAGAATGGCTGGACAAGTTATTCGCAAATGGCCAGGTTGCAACACAGTACTGTGATCCGGAAGGAAATATCACAATGAACGAAGAATGGAATGTCAACGGTTCTTACTGTGCGATCGAAGGTATTACAAGCCCGGACGGACGTGTACTTGGTAAGATGGCGCATTCAGAAAGAAGAAACAGAAGTGTGGCAATGAACATTTACGGAGAACAGGATATGAAGATCTTCGAATCAGGAGTAAAATACTTCAAATAATGAATGTTCAGGTGTCTGAGACTTCCGGTAATGAGATGAAAATTGGCATCCTTGTATTATAATAAATGCAATTTAGAGCGCAATCTGTTTCATAAAAATGAATATAACAAGAGAAAAAGCACAAAACCCTTGCAAAATCTGCAAGGGTTTTGTAAAAAGTTGCAAAAAATAATAAAAACTGTAAAAAATATCTTGCCAGATACACTTGTTTGCTTTACAATAGTAAAGGACAAAGGCGTCAGGGAAAAACAGATGGCGTAAGTCATCTGCTTTTTTTATTCCAAAGCGTGTAGAAAAAACAGCCGGCGGCTGGATCGCAGTATTTGGACAAATTGTTGGACAGGGACGCTTTTGAAAAGGATACGTATATTATTTTAGGAGGTAGAAAGCTATGTCATATGTTGATGAAGTACTGGAGAAAGTAGTAGCTAAGAATCCTGCAGAGCCAGAATTCCACCAGGCAGTAAAAGAGGTATTAGAGTCATTAAGAGTTGTTGTAGAGGCTAACGAGGAGAAATTCAGAAAAGACGCTCTTCTTGAAAGACTTGTTGAACCTGAAAGACAGATTAAATTCCGTGTTCCATGGGTAGACGATAAAGGACAGGTTCAGGTTAATACAGGATACCGTGTACAGTTTAACAGCGCAATCGGACCATACAAAGGAGGATTACGTCTGCACCCATCTGTAAACCTTGGTATCATCAAATTCCTTGGATTTGAGCAGATCTTCAAGAACTCACTGACAGGACTTCCAATCGGCGGAGGTAAAGGTGGTTCTGACTTCGATCCTAAGGGAAAATCAGACAGAGAAGTAATGGCATTCTGCCAGAGCTTTATGACAGAACTTTGCAAATATATCGGAGCTGACACAGATGTTCCTGCAGGAGACATCGGAACAGGTGCAAGAGAGATTGGTTACATGTTCGGTCAGTACAAGAGAATCAGAGGCCTGTATGAAGGTGTTCTGACAGGAAAAGGATTAAGCTACGGCGGATCTTTAGCAAGAACAGAAGCTACAGGATATGGACTTCTCTACTTCACAGAAGAATTATTAAAGATCAACGGAAAAGACATCAAGGGAATGACAGTTGCAGTTTCCGGAGCTGGTAACGTTGCAATCTATGCAATCCAGAAAGCTCAGCAACTTGGAGCTAAAGTTGTAACAGCAAGTGATTCTACAGGATGGGTATATGATCCGGATGGAATCGACGTTGCAGCATTAAAAGAAATCAAAGAAGTAAAACGTGCAAGACTGACAGAGTACAAGAACTACCGTCCTAATTCAGAATATCATGAAGGACGCGGTGTATGGTCTGTTAAGGTTGACCTTGCTCTTCCATGTGCTACACAGAACGAACTTCACCTTGAAGATGCAAAACAGTTAGTTGCTAACGGATGCGTAGCTGTATGCGAAGGCGCTAACATGCCTACTACATTAGAAGCAACACAGTATCTGCAGGAGAATGGCGTGATCTTTGCACCTGGTAAAGCTGCAAACGCTGGTGGTGTTGCTACATCTGCACTTGAAATGTCACAGAACAGCGAGAGACTTAGCTGGACATTCGAAGAAGTAGATGCAAAACTGAAGAACATCATGGTAAACATCTGCCACAACATGGACGATGCTGCAAAACGTTACGGAATGGAAGGTAACTATGTTGCCGGAGCTAACATTGCAGGATTTGAAAAAGTTGTAGATGCTATGACAGCTCAGGGAATCGTATAGAATTAGTATTTAATTTATCAGGCGACGGCTACTCGGACCGGAATAAAAGTTAGTAATCCTTTCCTGTTCAGGTTCCGTCGGCGGGTAATACTAAAGGGGCAAAATTCTGCTAAAAGCAGGCATTCAAAATTTGAAACTCGGCATACGCCTCAAACAGTCAAATTTTGAATACCTAACGCAGAATTTTGCCCCTTAAGTATTACCAACACCTTCTCCACATTCACTGGAAAGGATACCCGACTTTTATTCCGTGGGTATCGGATGCCTGAAGAATTAAGTGCCTTATACTGCGTCCTTCAAGGACCGAGAGGTCAACCCAGTTAATAAATTAAATATCAATTGTAGAAATTATTTAAAAAATTTGAAAAAAGGTGTTGACTTTCCACGAAACCAATGCTATACTAACGAAGTCGGTTCGAGAGAGACGACAAAATATATGGGATCATAGCTCAGCTGGGAGAGCATCTGCCTTACAAGCAGAGGGTCATA
>PVMN01003460.1_pt1 | contig 12914 bp, 7 predicted proteins | sample 1853401 | NCBI WGS metagenome assembly PVMN01 (sample SAMN08533510, study PRJNA380276) | Human gut metagenome, whole genome shotgun sequencing project.
CTTCGTCCATCCGGAAACTCAACCATGAGAATCGGAAGCCCCGGCTTTCTGAAAAACATCTGCTTTAAGCATGACTCATCAGGCTGTATGTAACCCTCGTCCGTCATGACTCCATGACCTTCCCAGAATTTGTTCCAGTCTATGAAAAAGTCGCGGTACTCCGACTCATCGCCCTTTTCCACAAGATCCTTGAACTGTGGTGACTGTGCCGAAGCATGATTTAAAATAAAGTCAAGCTTTAAGTCAATCCCCAGCTCCTTCAATTGCGATAAATCCTCTATTGTCGCAAGCTCCTCATTCAGATTGTAGTCCACGACCGAAAATCCACGGTCCAAATCCGAATGATACAGACTTGGCAGAATATAAAATGATGAAAATGTGTCCTGCATTTCCTTCTTTTTGAGCAGCGCTGCGATATCGGAAAGCTTACCGCCCAGACTGTCAGGATATGCATTAAGCATAGGTTTATTGTTCATAGACTTTGCCATCCTTTCCAACTACTATACGCGCATTTTTACTCTGTAAATCAAGCTTTTCCTGCTCCAACTCTACCACGCGGCATATGAAAGGGCTTGCGGCATTTTCGTCACGTCCTCTCTTAATGCGGCGCGCCTTAGTCTCCTCAGGCGAACTCTCCAAAAATACAGGTATATCAACACCCTTAAGGTATTCGCTTCCTCCGTGGGTCCACTCTAAGATGAGCACCTTAATTCCTGTGAAATCAGTCTCGTCATATGAGATATCACCGTCCTCGCGGCCCATATGCTTTATCTCAATTATATCTTTTCCTTCCTTAAACTCTGAAAGCTCCTTGTTAATCCTGTCAAAGTCAATCTCCTTAGGTGTTCCAAGATATCCACGTAAGCCATCCTCGCCGGACTCGTTATACACATTAAGGCGTTCTTCGTCGTTTCTCATCGGGATACGGTGTGGATAATTGTCCCCAGTCAGCACATAGCAGGCTGTATTATCCTTCAAAAAATACTGCTGCAGGGCTGCTGCAATCGTTGTCTTTCCTGAGCCTGAGCCGCCGTAGATGCTTATTACAATACGTTTATCAGAAGAACTATCTGCAGTGTCAGCCTCACTTAATTTTAGATTGCCGCACACCTTCTTTATCTCATCATACAGCTTCTTTGCCTCATCAAGCCTGATAAATGAAAACTGATATGCCTCATACTCCTTTGTTGCAAACGGAAGCGGTATTCCGGCATTCATCAGTGCTGCACCTGTGTACTGCCTGCCGGTATTTTCCTCAATATATACTGCATCCGACTCCAAGCCCTTAAGCTTCACATAGCAAGCAGCCGCGTTTGCCTCCGCATACAGACGAACCACGCTCACAAGCGCCCTGTCCTTTGCCCTTGAGACAGACATCCACGCAGCCACCTCATCCTCAAATGGGCTTGTAAGGCGCCAGTAGGTGCCCTCATTTATAAGCATCTCATACTTCTTAAAGGTCTTGATCTGCTCTCTGATTTCTTCCTTTTCCTCATCCGACAGAAGGGCCGGATTCAGCTCATAGCCAAAGGTTCCTGCCATGGCTGTGATGCCTCTTGTTTTAAGGCTTGTCACTCTGCCGGTCTGATGATTTGGCACTGCCGATACGTGCGCTCCCATGGATGATACCGGATAGAAGAACGATGTGCCATACTGTATTCTTGTGCGGTTTATGGCATCTGTATTGTCACTGCACCATATCTGTGGACTGTAGTAGAGCATGCCTGCATCAAATCGTCCACCGCCACCGCTGCAGCCCTCAAGAAGTATATCCGGATATCTTGTCACCAGACGCTCCATAAAATCATAAACTCCAAGCACATAGTCGTATGCAAGATTTCCTGCATACACATCAGCCATGCTTCTGTTCATATCCCACTTCACGTAGTCGATTTTTCCCTGGTCAAACACTGCACAGATCTGGTTGAAAATATTGTCCCTGACTTCTTTTCTCGAAAAGTCTAAAATAAGCTGGTTTCTTGAGCGTACAGGAAGCTTTCCCGGAATCTGGATAGCCCAGTCAGGATGCTCTCTGTACAGATTACTGTCCTCATTCACCATCTCAGGCTCAATCCATATTCCAAATTTCACTCCCTGTGCATGCACTCTGTCGATGAGCTCAGAAAGTGTTCCGCCAAGCTTTTTCTCATTCACAAACCAGTCACCGAGTGATGAATTATCATCATCTCTCTTTCCAAACCAGCCGTCATCCATGACCACCATATCTATGCCCAGTGATGCGGCCTCCTTTGCGAGGTCTACTATCGTATCACCGGTAAAATCAAAGTAAGCAGCCTCCCAGCTATTGATGAGCACCGGTCTTACCTCATGTGCAAATCTGCTCCTGCACACATGCTCACTGATGCAGGTGTGGTACTGATGTGAAAGCTGTGAGAAACCGTCTGCCGAGTATGACATAATCACCTCAGGCACTGTAAAGGTCTCTCCTGCCGCAAGCGGATATGAAAACAGCTCATCGGAAAGCCCCATTAAAAGGCGTGTCTGGTTAATCTGATCCTTCTCTGCCTCACATGAGAAGTTGCCACTGTATACAAAAAGCATACCATAGCAGTCTCCTGCATTTTCTGTAGTATCTCGCTGTGCGAGAATAACTGCCGGATTGTACTGGTGGCTCGAAGTTCCTCTGCGGCTTCCGAATGAAAGTGTGCCGTGTCCTAAGTGTGTGCGCTCAAGATTGCGCTCCATGGCATGCTTACCGTAGAATCTGATCACATCATAATCTCCGTAAACCATATCCAGGCAGGCAGCATGAGCCTTTTCAATTGTAATATTTCCACTGCCTGTATTTTTAATGAGCACACTTCTTGTGATGACATCACAAGCCTCGAGCACACCATAAAGCAGATGCACCTCAACGCCTGCGATATCATCGCCAAGAACTATTTCAAGAGTCTGCGCTTCATCATCAGATGCCCACACTGCAGGAAGTCCCTTTAGAGCGTATTTTCCGTCTCTGATTTCATGACTCTTATAAAGAAGCTCAACACTCTCAGTGCCCTGTTCGTTTTTGATATCAAGCGCAATATTTCTGAAATCACCTGTTCCAAGAGTCGGATACTCCTGTGGCAGTGTATCAAGCGAATATGTACGGTTCATTCCTGCTGCGTAAGGATTGCCTGAAAAGCCTCTGTCAGCATATGTCAGCACATAGTCCATATCACATGTGCTTTTTGCTCCGTAGTACAGATGCAGCAGATAGCCAAGTCTGTCTACCTGCATCTGATATGTGGTGTGAGCTGTCTGTAAAGTAAAAATTTTCTTGTTTGGATTAAATATAATTGCCATAAAATCACCCCATATTATTGTTAAAATAGTGTTTAAAAATTATCCCTTGATTGCACCGTTTGCAACACCGTTTAATATCTGCTTCTGGCAGATTATATAGAATATAAGTATCGGTATCAAAGCCAGAATATATGATGCAAATGCCAGATTGTAGTTGGTTCCAAACTGTGTCTGGAAATTCAGCTGTGCCAGTGGCAGTGTATTCTGTCCTGTTCCTGACATGATGACAAGCGGTGTCATGACATCATTCCAGGTACCGAGTGCTGTCAGGATGGCTACTGTCGCATGCATAGGCTTCATCATAGGAAATACAACTCTCCAGTATGTTGTCCATGTGCTTGCGCCATCGATGTCTGCAGCCTCCTCAAGTGCCATAGGGATATTTTTCAAGTATCCACTATATAATAATACATTCATTGGCATATAAAATACAAGATATAAAATAATAACTCCTGCCCTGTTTCCAAGTCCCATCTGCGCAGTCTGCTTTACAAGAGGCATCATGAGAATTGAGAATGGCACAAACATACCGCTTACAATGTAAAGATATATGAAACGGAAGCTCTTTTTCCTTGCCATGCCTCGTCCGATAACATATCCTGCAATCGAATGGATAAGGATTGCGAGAACAATGGTCACAATAGTGATAAGTAAGCTGTTTCCGAGAGAATGCCAGAAATCAGTCACCTTCATAGCCTCTGTGAAGTTTGAAAAGCTCCACTTTGAAGGGAATGAAAGAGCTCCTGCGACATCATTTGTCATCTCACTCGGTTTCTTGAAGGCAATGATAACAGCCATATACAGTGGAAAAAATACGGTTAAGGTTCCCAATATTAAAACGATGGTAAGTACCCAGTTTGTTTTTTGTTTTTTCATTATAACTGCTCCTCCTTCTTATTCATAACGCCCATCTGGAATAGTGAAATAGCCACAATTACAACAAAGAAAATTACTGCGTTTGCACTCTGGAAGCCAAACTGTCCTCCATCCATACCATTTCTGTAAATCAGGTATGAGATTGACTCAGTGCTCTGCGCCGGGCCGCCCTTTGTCAATGACATAATCTGGTCAAATACCATGAGGAAGTTCTTTGTGCTGAGCACCAGATTGATTGTAACAAATGGCATAACGAGTGGAAATGTAACCTTCCAGAACTGCTTCCATTTGCCTGCTCCGTCGAGCATGCTGGCTTCGTAAACATCCTCAGGCACTGTCTGCAGTCCGGATATATAAATGATTGTATTCATGGCAACCGCCTGCCATACCCCGACAATCAGCACGCCAATCCATGCATATTTTTCACTCGCCAGAATACTGTTTTGTAAGAAACCGATGTTGAAGGTATTTCCTACTACCGGCAGAATATATGTAAAAATAAAGCTGAAAATGTAACCAATAACCAGTCCGCCAAGGATATTCGGTACGAAATAAACACCTCTTAATGCACTCTTGCCGCGGATATTGCTGTTTAACGCAACTGCCATTACAAGGCTTAATACATTTACAAGTACGGTTCCTGCAATCGCATATTTAAAGGTAAACAGATAGCTCTTTCCGACTCTGGCATCGGTAAACAGGTCTGTATAGTTTCTAAGTCCGACATAATCATATGAGCCATAGCCCTTGTAGTTTGTAAAGCTGTAAATCACACCCTTTATCATCGGCAGTGTGTTGAATGCGAAAAATAAAACCACAACAGGTATCACAACTGCCCAGAATGTCTTGTCTCTATTTGACATTTTCTTTTTCATTTTGCATCCTCCTGTTCCTTCTGGTAATCCTGTACTTCACGAATCAGATCTCTGTTGTAACGCTCCCAGTCTGAATCAAATTTCTTTAAGAACTTCTCCTTTGCATTGTCACCTGTGTCAAGCAGATATGTCTGAATCATGGCGTCCACGCTCATCTCACTTGGATAATGATGATCCTGATAATCTGACATACGGTTGTCCTTTATATACTCCTGCATATCCTTCAGTGTATCCGGTATTGCGAAATCTCCATCCTTGCAGGCAATTCCGCCCTGGTCATCCAGATATGTCTGAATTGTCTCATCGCTGTACAGATATTCAAGCACCTCGTATGCTGCTTCCTTATTTTTGCAGGCCTTCATAACTGAAAGCTGTAAATCTATTCCTGAATTTAACACATTGTCAGCCTCATTATCATTTGCCGGGAAAGTAAATGAACCGATATTCATATCAGGATTAACTGACTTAATCTGAGGAATAGCATAGCTTCCTATCGTGTACATGGCAGATTCACCTCTGGCAAAGGCTGTACATGCGTCATTGTAGCTGTAAGCATATGGATTGTCCTCTGCATAATCAAGCAATGTGCGTATCTTGTCGGCAACCGGAGAATATGCCTCCTCAAATGTCGTATTTCCCATATTTACCTGATTACAGGTGTCTGAATCACAAAGACCTACTGCAAGGGCATTCCACGGTGCCAGACAGGTCCATGTATCCTTAAAGCCCAGATACAAAGGAAGTGTTCCGCTTTCCTTTATCTCATCGCACAGTGCTGTAAACTCACTCCAGGTTGTAGGCACCTTCCAGCCATTCTCCGCAAACATATCCTTGTTGTAAAGTACTCCTGCTGCATTTGCGGCGTAAGGAAGTGCATAGGTGCCATCCTTTGGAATGAACTCAAGCTCCTTGTCCATATCCAGATATGCCTCTTTTACATTGTCCACTGCATCCAGATCTGAGATATCCTCAAACAAATCTGCATCCAGGAAATTTGAATAATTGATATCTCCACCTATTGCAATGATGTCCGGATAATCCTCACGGATGAAGCGTGTCTTTAAAATAGTCATAGCCTCATTCGGAGAGGAGATAGTCAGATGAATATCATCATGAGTCTCATTAAATTGCTTCTCAATCTTCTCAAAAGCCTTAACAGCCTCCGGCTTATAAGAAACCACCTCAATCTCAGTTTTTCCGTCCGCCCGCTTTTCATTTCCACATCCGGTCAGTCCTGTCGTGCACATTCCGAGTGCCAGCACAACCGCCATAGCCTGACAAATCTTTCTTTTTGCCATATTTTTTCACTCCTTTTCTGTTTTATTTGCTCTTTTTCCTGATAAACCGATTATAACATACCATTATGTATACAATAAATACCCTTATTTTTGCTTTTTTATACCAATATGCTATAAAACATGCTATAATTGCATATAATGTCGCATAAGGGTATATTTATAGTATTAATCAATAAGGAGTGACTCACATGGACAAGCTTTCCTTCAATATTTTTCCAAATGTAAATTTCATAGATTTGTGTATGTACCAGTTCGGCCACGAGCAGTGCGAACCGGGACACTCATTTGGTCCTGCCACAAGAAACCACTATCTATTCCACTATGTACTGTCCGGCACCGGCACTCTGATGGCCGATAATGCAAAGGGCATTACACAAACCTACAACATAAAAAGCGGGCAGGGCTTTCTGATTTTTCCCGGCCAGATAAATACCTATATCGCAGATGACAAGCTTCCCTGGGAATACATATGGATTGAGTTTGACGGTCTGCGCGTCAAGGAGGCTCTCACCACAACAGAGCTTACCAAAAATAATCCTGTATATCACACACACTCAAAGGATATCCGCGAAAAGCTTGTTGCGGAAATGCTCTACATCACAAGGCACCCCTCAGAATCACCGTATCACCTGATTGGGCATATGTACCTTTTTCTGGATTATCTGATGCAGTCAGCCAAATCATCAAAACTCGTTTCAGGTGGGAAAATGAGTGATTTTTATATAAAAGAAGCGATGAATTATATCGAGCAGAATTTTCAGAATGATATCTCAATCGAAGAGATTGCCGGAGTCTGCGGCATAAACCGAAGCTATCTGGGCAAGATTTTCAAAAATTCAGTTGGACATTCACCTCAGGAATTTCTCATGAATTATCGTATGATAAAGGCCACAGAACTTTTAAAGCTGACCTCCTTATCCATCGCAGATGTTGGTTCTGCCGTTGGATACGAAAATCAGCTTCATTTCTCACGCGCCTTTAAAAATATCTACGGAGTGGCTCCGAGGGAGTGGAGGAACGAGCATAAATAAGCTCACTGTTCATCCTTCACAAATTCATTTACATTGTCATGGGTCACCTTCTCATACGGCAGATAAACATACTTTTTATCCTCAAACTTTATGTTTTTCATGCTGCCCCCGGTGGCTGCCAGATAGGCAAGCTGAGCCATAGCCCTTGCCTGTCCCTCCTTGTCATTGTAGACTGTTGCCGCAAGCTTCGACTGCTGCACTGCTTCAAGCCCATCGTCTGTGCCGTCCACTCCAAAAAATGCAGGTACATTCGACTCCGTCACACCAAGCTTTTCGTATGCGTCTATCGCTCCGAGTGCCATTGCATCGTTGTTTGCAATAACCAGCTCTATGCTGTTTTTATACTGACCTATAAGCTGTGTCATACGGTTCTGCGCCTGAGCACGATTCCAGTTTGCTATCTGACAGCTAAGCTTTTCTATCTGAAGACCGTTATTCTTCATGCTCTCTGTCACACTCTCTGTCCTGACAATGGCATCCTGATGTCCCATCTCTCCCTCCAGGATGACGTACTGTATCCTGCCATCACCGTTTTTATCCACACCCGGATTATTCTTTATATAATCGGCAATGAGTTCCCCCTGCATCTGACCTGACTGCTTTGCCTTGGCCCCGACATAGTACAGCTTATCCCAGCGATTTAAATCCTCATCAACCGGCTCCCTGTTAAAGAAAATAATCGGGATGTCCTTCTCCATTGCAGCATTTATAATATGCGACAAATCTGTTCTGTCTGCCAGATTAATACACAGCACATTGCAGCCGTCCTCTATCATCTCCTGCACCTGGTCATCCTGTGCACGCTGTGAGCCTGCAGCATCCATGATTGTCATGCTGATATCATATTTGTCTGTATCAAGACTTGCGCACTCCTTTTTGAAAGTTTCTATCAGCTCCCCGATAAATGTATCCTTCTGGTCATAGCAGGTCACGCCTATATATATCTGTTTTTTCTCGTCAACTCTTTTGTTGCTGCACGAGACAAATGACAATATCAGTGCAAAACACAGTATCATCATAGTATTTCTTATTCTGCTTCTCATTTATTGTTCCCCCACTACTGGCTGATTGCATACAAAAGCTTCTTGTTTTCTTCATCAAACAGATTTTTTCTGGTAAGAAGCTGGTAAGATACCAGCTTTTCCTCTACTGAATATTTTCTACTGCCACGCAGCATATCGACCAGTCCTACAACACTTTTGTATCCGGCAGCAAATTCATCAGGTGTGATAAGAGCCTCTGTCCAGCCCGAATCGAGATAATATATGGCTTCTGTTGAGTTTCCTATCCCATATACCAATGCACCCTGCAGATTATTATCAGAGGCTTCCTTTGCCGCATCAACCACACTTGCATCATCTATTGCAAGAACTATGTCAACCTTTCTCTGTGACTGCAGATTTATTTTCTCCCCGGTATCCGAAACACCTGATACAATCCACATCACAACACAGCCGCTCTCCGCGAGAGTATCCTTTATGCCATCAATGCGTTTTTTACAGGCATCGGATTCAGTGTTTTCACAATAGATTCCTATTTTTTTACCTGAAAGTGTTCCGTTGTTGTCAGCAAGAAGCTTTTGTGCCAGTTCCGCACCCATGCTGTACTGGTCAAACTCCACTGTATTTAACGACTTAAAGCTCTCGCTTCCCGCCTGGTCTCCGACTACCATTATCGGTGTCTTTTTATTTATCCGGATAAGTGTATTAAGGCTTTTTTCTTCTGTCATTTTTTCTGCTGTCGGCTTGAAAACGACCGCATCAGCTTTTTTGTTTATCTCCTGCTTTATGACATCAATTTCATCTGACATGTTGTTCAGATTTTCCTTACTTATCATAACTACATCCACACCATACTCAGAGGCCGCCATTTTCATGCCATATTTAAACGCAGCACTGTGGCTTTCATCCACATCAGCCATCACAACTGCAATACGCTCCGGTTTTTCATTGAGCTTATTGTATGCGATAAAACCTATTCCTATCACAAGTAGTACTCCCAGCAGCAGCTCTGTTATGATGAAGTTTCTCTTATTCTTGCTCATATTTGTCCATTTATTTTTCACTGTCACTCTCACCCCTCCCATGCAGCAAGGCAATTGTACTTGCTTCATACTATATGATGCTCCTCAAATTGAAGTCTGTTTTCCTCTGAATAGACAATTGCCGGGATTTTGATTGTCACAACTGTTCCCTCATCAAGCTCACTTTCTATATGCAGGCCATAGCGCTCTCCAAACAGTATCTTTATCCTGTTATTTACATTGACAAGCCCCACTCCCGAGCCCTTCTTGTGAACCCTGTCCGTATTTGTCAGCAAAAGTGGAATTTCATTCTCCGGAATGCCCATTCCGTTGTCTGATACCGTTATGATGATATCCTCTCCCACTTTTTGGCCTCCGACTACTATCTCTCCGAAATCGTCCAGCTCTCTGATTCCGTAATTTAGTGCGTTTTCCAAAATCGGCTGAAGCACCAGCTTCACCGCACAGTAGTCCATTATTTCCTCGTCTACATCAAAGCTCACCTCAAATTTGTTCTTATAGCGCACCTTCTGAATATTCATGTAGCTTTTTGCGTGCAAAAGCTCATCTCGTACAGGTATTATGGTATGTCCCTTCGACAGACTGATACGGAAAAGTTTTGCAAGCTGCGTAATCATAAACGAGGCCTCCTCGTTTTTGCCTCCTTCAATCATCCATGTGATGGAGTCAAGAGTATTATACAAAAAGTGCGGATTAATCTGGCTTTGAAGCACATCAAGCTCGCTCTTTCGTCTCTCGTTCTGCTCCCATACGATCTTTTTCATGAGCTCATTGTTCTGCTTATATGAATTACGTATAGAGTATCCCAGATGCCGTATCTCTGAGGAACCACCTACATAAATATCTGCTTCATTGCCATTTTCATACCTTTTCACAGAATCATCCAGCTTCATTATCGGCTTTGAAATACGTATAGCTATCACTCTGTTTATCCACACAAACATCATAGCCATAATAATCATTATAACAAAAACAAACTGCTTCACATCCGCCATCTTATTGGTAAAGATGGAGTATGGCATCACACATACAAGCTTCCAGCCTGTGTAGCTGATTGTATCTACCATAATCTTACGATGCACTCCATTCAGATAATCATCATATATACTGTTTTGCGACTTTGCCGCAACCTCGCTGTTTTCCGGAACATCTCCATCAAACTGTATCTGATGCGGATGGTAAATAATATTGCCATTTGCATCACACAGATAATAATACTGTCCTTTTCCCGATGTATTTATCCTCTCAAGCATCCTTGATACACTCGAATAATCCATGTCCACAAGCATCACACCCATCTGTGATTCTGAACCGGAGGTCAGCTCCACGGCACGGCTTGATGATATGACCAGATGATATCTCATGGAACCATCGTCAAACAAATTCTGTACATGAGGTGTTGAAAAATGTATATTTTCCACGCGCTCCATAGCTTCTATGAACCAGTCCTGTTTTGTCACATCCGGGTCCTCCTTCTGGGACACGACAGGCTCTGCAGCTATAAGGCTTCCATACTGATTATACATGGCAATACTGCGCAGATATTCCTTGTTTGATTCATAGAGCAGACTCATGCCATCGTGTATGGTGTCAGACTGCTTTAAAATATCATTCTCCTTTATTACATAATAATACGCCGCATCCGAAACCTGCCTCATATTGACCAGATAGCTTTCCACACTGTCTATTGTCTGGTCCATCACCTTATGATTGCTCTCTATGATACTGTCCTGCGATGCATCGGCAAATTTTATATACATCACCACAACTGTGACAAGCATTATTGCAAACGACAGCAGTGAGAATGAGAGCATTATTATGGATTGTATATTGCCTGATTTATACCTTATTCTTCTCATACTCTGTCCTGTACCTGGATGGGGAAACCCCATACTTTCTCTTAAAAACATAACTGAAATAGTTCGGATCCGCATAGCCTACATTCTGGGCTATGACATAGCTCTTGTCGTCTGTCTCCACAAGCATTCTGGCAGCCTTGTCCATTCTGTAATCAGTCAGATACTCCACAAACGAGCTGCCGGTTTCCTTCTTGAACAGACTTGAAAAATACGAGTTAGATACTCCTAACTCCTTACATGTATCGTCAAGTCCAAGGTCCACACTTCTGTAATTCCTATGCACATAATCCTTTGCACTGTCTATGAGTGACTTCTTGGAGTTGTATCTGGCATCAGCCATATCGTCGTGCAGCCTGCTTGAAAAATCCAAAAGCCACTGCTTGAGCACCACCGGCTCAAAATTGGAGAGCTCATTATAAAGCCTGCCTACACTTCCCGATATTTCCTGCGCATTAAGCTCATTATTGCTCATGAAGTGATATAGCTCACTGATCAGCTCCATTACTGCCACATGGTAGTTCTCAAGTGACTGCTGCGACATAAAATTGTGCTGCATATACGCTTCCACAGCCTGCTCTACATCCTCTATCTTGCCGATACAAATCATTTTAAATAAATATGACAGCTCATTTCCCTCATCGCCATCCTTTGATATACGTCGCTGTGGCTCAACCTCTGTCATGTTTATTGCCCTGTTGCTGCCATAAAGCACCCTGTAGGATACTGCCTCCCTCGCACTCTGATAAGAGCTCACCAGCTCCTGTACATTTTCGCACACCTGTCCGATTCCGACCGTCACCTTTGCCCCCATTACATGATTTACATATTTGCAGAATCTGTCGCACTCATCTGTCAGCTCAGAGATATCCTCCTGCTGCACAAGCTGGGCTATCATGACCGTATCACCGAGATAGTTAAAAATCCTGCCATTCCAGCGCTCCTTTAAATCAGCCTGTGCCTGTCTCTCTACTGACACTGCAAGCAGTCTGATATCCATGCCCTGCGGCATCTGACTTGCGGAGGTATGTATGATAATACAGCAGTAATATGGTCCCTCAAGCACAATCTTATAGTCACGCATATACCTGCCCAGCTCATTTTCCGGTATGCGTCCCTCGATAAGTGTCGTGTAAAAATTTGACTGCAAAACAGGCAGCGATGCTGCATAATACTGCTTCAATATGTCTGTGTTTTTCTTCTCATTCAGCTCATCATCCAGCTTTGTCTTAAGCTTTTTGAATACCTCCGTGATTTCAGCCAGATTGAGTGGCTTTAAAATATACTCCTCTATCTCGAGATGTACTGCCTCCTTTGCATACTCAAAATCGTCAAAGCCTGTGAAAAGCAAGAGCTTCGTCGCAGGAAACCTCTGCCTGATGTTACTGCACAGCTCAAGTCCGTCCATGTAAGGCATACGTATGTCAGTCATCACAACATCCGGCTGCATGTCCTCCATCATTTCAAGCGCCTTGAAGCCATTTCCCGCATGTCCTACCACATGAAAACCAATCTGCTCCCAGGATACCTTTCTCTCGATTACCTCTATTACATCCTCTTCGTCATCAACCAGTAATAATGTATACATTTTATGTCTTCTCCCTGCTATACCGGGTAACTATTCTGAA
>PVMN01003474.1_pt1 | contig 12804 bp, 8 predicted proteins | sample 1853401 | NCBI WGS metagenome assembly PVMN01 (sample SAMN08533510, study PRJNA380276) | Human gut metagenome, whole genome shotgun sequencing project.
AAAGTATTTAACACCATTTGTAGTCCTTCCATATGACGATATTTTACATAAAAATAAGCAATCACTGTAACGATCACACACGCCGGGAATACGCATCCCATCGTTGCACATAATGCTCCTTGCCATCCAACTACCCTTATACCAACAAAAGTCGCCGCATTAATTGCGATTGGTCCCGGTGTCATCTGTGAAATCGTCACAAGATCTCCAAATTCAGACACAGACAGCCAATGATATGCATCTACCACCTGCTGCTGTATCATTGGCATTGCTGCATATCCACCTCCGAAACTAAATGCTCCGATCTTTAAGAAGCTTAAAAATAATTGCAAATAGATCATTTTCTGCCTCCTGTCTTCTTTCTTGAAATACCATATTGTACGATTCCAACTCCAATACATGCAAGAATAATGTAGATCACACTAATATCAAAGACATAACTTGCCATAAATGCCACAACCATAATGATCGCAAGTTCTATTCTGTTTTCCTTCTTACTTTGCCCTTTTGCCATCTCGTACACAACACTGATGATCACCGCACCAACACCCGTCTGCATACCAGAAAGCATCGCTGCAACAATCCTGTTATCCCGAAATATTTCATAAAAAACAGAGACTACAGATATAATCAAAAATGGCGGTAAAACAGCTCCGAATACACTTACGATCACACCACTGATACCTGCTAATTTATAGCCAACAACGATTGCTCCATTCACTGCGATTGCTCCTGGGGCTGATTGTGCGATCGCCACCAGATCAAGCATCTCGTCTTCTTCGATCCAATGATATTCATTCACAAACTTCTTCTTCATCAAAGATACGATCATATAGCCGCCACCAAAGGTAAATGCACTTAAATAAAATGTTTCTATAAACAACCTCAATAATTTTTTCTTTTTTTTCATTCCTTTTTCTTCCATATGACATCTCCAGTCAAAAATCTTACCATTTATACTGGTGCAAACTGGCTGTTATATAATCTGGCATACGCACCATTTTTCGCTAAAAGTTCTTCATGTGTTCCCTGCTCCAAAATATGTCCATTTCCCATAACAAGTATCACATCCGCATTCTGAATCGTTGAAAGTCGGTGGGCTACGATAAAACTTGTTCTTCCTTTCATCATCGTTTCAAATGCTTTCTGAATTCGAATCTCTGTCATCGTATCAATTGATGATGTCGCTTCATCTAAGATCAGCATTGGAGGAAGGCTTAACATGATCCTTGCAATACAAAGGAGCTGTTTCTGTCCTTGAGGGAGATTTCCGCCACCTTCTGTGATGATCGTATCATAACCATCTGGCATTCGCTCGATAAATCCATGTGCATTGGCTTCTTTTGCTGCCATGATCATCTCTTCCTCAGTTGCATCTGGTTTTCCATAGCAGATATTTTCACGAATCGTTCCTGCTTTTAACCATGTCTCCTGAAGTACCATTCCATAACTGGATCGTAAACTTTCTCTCGTGACATCCCGGATATCATTTCCTTCCACCTTGATCATTCCTACATTCACATCATAAAAACGCATTAACAGATTGATCAATGTTGTTTTCCCACATCCTGTCGGTCCAACGATTGCAATCCGCTGTCCTGGTTCCACCTTCAGATTAAAATCCTGGATTAAAGGTACTTCTTTCACATAAGAAAAGTCCACATGCTCTAATTCTACATTTCCTTTCACATCCTGTAACGCCTTCGCATCTTTGGCATCAGGAATCATCGGCTCCTCATCTAATAATTCAAAAACTCTTGCCGCAGAAGCTAAAGAATTCTGAAATTCTGTGATAACCCCTGTGATCTCATTAAACGGCTTTGTATACTGGTTTGTATAACTTAAAAAACTTGATAACTGACCAACACTGATACTTCCACGAATAACACTCACACACCCTGCGATCGCTACTCCCGCATAGATTCCTGAATACATAAATCTGGTTGCCGGATTTGTGATGGATGAAAAAAATGTCGCTCTTAAAGAATAATCAGCAAGATCATCATTGATCTGATCAAACTCTTCTTGTGCTTTTTCTCCATGATCAAACACTTTGACTACTTTAATATTTCCAAGCATTTCATTGACAAATCCTGTCATCTTTCCTCTGGTCTGCGATTGTTTCTTGAACATATTAAAACTTCGCTTTGAGATAAAACTTGCAATAAAAAATGAAAACGGACTTAAAATAACAACGACCAATGTGATCCATGGATTGATTCCTAACATAAAACAAATGGTTCCAACGATCGTGATCACTCCGGTAAATAACTGTGTAAATCCAAGCAGCAATCCATCCGTAAACTGGTCAATATCCGTTACGATCCGGCTGATCAAGTCTCCTGAGGAGTGTGCATCTACATAAGATAATGGCAGTTTCTGCAAATGCTCAAATGCCTGAATCCTTAAATCTTTTCCAATCTTATATGTAATCTGATTATTGACATGATTCATCAGCCACTGCGCTGCTGCCGTCAACACAATGCAGACCACGATCGTTTTTATAATACTTATCAATCTTGCAAAATCAACATTTCCTTTTGCTATAAGGCAGTCCACACCTTGTCCTGTCAAAATTGGAACATAAAGTGTCAGCGCCACACTGATCACCGCCAATATTAAAGACGCAAAGATCAAAAATCGATAAGGCTTCATATATTCCATGATTCTTTGTAATGTCTTTTGTTTTTTGTCTTTCTTCATGGTCTTATGCCTCCTCTCCTGCCATCTGTGATTCACAGATCTCTTTATATACCTGATTCTCTTTTAATAGCTGTAGATGAGTCCCGATTCCAGCAATCTTTCCATCATCTAACACTAAAATATGGTCAGCATTACGGATCGTTGATACTCTTTGGGATACAAGAAATACTGTCATATTATCTGTATTTTCTTTGATCGCTTTTCGAAGTCTTGCATCTGTTGCAAAGTCAAGTGCGGATGCACTATCGTCAAGAATTAAGATCTCAGGTTTACGTACTAATGCTCTTGCGATCGTTAGTCTCTGTTTTTGTCCGCCAGATAAGTTTCCTCCATTTTGTTCAATTCTAAAGTCTAATCCCTGTTCCTTCTGATCAACAAATTCTCTTGCCTGTGCGATATCCAATGCCTGATAGATTTCTTCATCTGTGGCATCTTCTTTACCCCATTTCATATTATCTCTTAGGCTTCCTTCAAACAAAGATGCTTTCTGCGGAACAAATCCGATCTTTCCTCGGATAAATTCTGGTTTTAATTCTTTCTCATCAACTCCACGGTATAGAATTCTTCCTGATGTCACATCATATAATCTTGCGATCAAAGATACAAAAGTACTCTTTCCTGACCCTGTACCTCCGATCACCCCGATCGTTTCGCCTTCTTTCACCGCAAAATCAAATGGATGGATCGTCTCTTTTCTTGCACCATGATAGACAAACGATATATCTTTAAACTCAAGAATAGGTGTATTTTTCTTCTCTTCTATATCTGTTTTTCCAGTTTCCTTCATGGATGGCTCTAATGCAAAAATCTGATTCACACGGTCAAGACTTGCAAGAGCTCTAGATAAGATGATCAGAAGATTCGCAAGTTTTACAAGTTCCACAAGAATCTGTGACATATAATTGATCAAGGCAATGATCTGTCCTTGTGTTAAATAACCCAGATCAACCTGTTTTCCACCAGACCATAGGATTGCAATGATCCCCAAATTAATGATCATGTAAGTCAGAGGATTTAGTAACGCTGAAATCTTTCCAACGTGGATCTGTTTGTTATAAAGCTGTCCACTTTGTAATCTGAAATTCTCTTCCTCACTTCTTTGTCTGTTAAATGCACGAATCACACGAATTCCAAGAAGATTTTCCCTTGTACTTTTTAATACTCCATCGACCTGTTTTTGTACTTTCTTATACATTGGCATCGTGATCCATAAGATCAGTCCAACAACCACTGCCAATGCTGTGATCGTAAATACAAAGGAAACTGCTGCCTTATGATCCACCGTAAATGCCATGAACATCGCACCAAATACGACAAATGGTGACCTTAAAAACAACCGCAGGAACATGTTAACTCCATTTTGCACCTGATTGATATCATTACTCATGCGGTTGATCAACGTTGATGTCCCAACCTGATCGATCTCCTGATAAGAAAATTGATTCATATGTGCAAACAAATCACTTCTCATCGACTTTCCTGTATACACAGCCGATCTTGCCGCAAAATACTGTGCTGTGATAGAAAATGAAAATCCAATGATTCCAAGTAAGATCAATAATCCTCCCATCTTCCACAAATATCCAATATCGTGATGTCCGATTCCTACATCGATCATGCTGGCAACGACCAATGGTACAAATAGTTCAAAACTAGCTTCCAACATCTTAAATAATGGTGCAAGGATCGTAACACAAAGATGCTCCTTTAAATATCCTAGTAACCGTTTCATCGATTCGTACTCCTTCTTTTATCTTACTATTTTCTTTAGTATACACCATTTTATTTTTTATTTGAACATAGTACCAGATATTTTACGAAAACAAAAAAGTACCGCTTAGAGCCAGGTAACATGCTCTAAACGGTACGGGGATGATTTATGGTTCAAAAAGAGTTATTTGTCTTCCTTTTGAACAGAACAATATCCTTGTGGGTGGCTGCTGTGCCATTTCCATGCGGATGCAATGATTTCTTCAAGATCTGCATGTTCTGGCTTCCAGCCAAGGATATTCTTCGCTTTTTCACTGGAAGCGATCAAGACAGCCGGATCTCCAGCTCTTCTTCCTTCTTCCACAGCCTTGATCGGCTTTCCTGTCACTTTTCTGGCTGTTTCGATGACTTCTTTTACAGTAAATCCAACACCATTTCCAAGATTGAAGATGTTGCTTTCATTACCTTCCATTAAGTATTTCACTGCCAGAATATGTGCTTGTGCAAGATCTGTTACATGAATATAGTCTCTTACACAAGTTCCATCTTTTGTATCATAATCAGTTCCAAAGATACTGATTGCTTCTCTTTTGCCATTTGGCACCTGTAAGATCAATGGGATCAAATGTGTTTCTGGATTATGATCTTCTCCGATCTGTCCACTTACATGTGCTCCGCAGGCGTTAAAGTATCTTAAAGATACATAACGAAGTCCGTGAGCGCGCCCAACCCATTTAAACATTTTTTCCATAGAAAGTTTTGTCTCTCCATAAGTGTTGGTAGGTTCTGTGCGGTCTGTCTCTACGATCGGTACCTTTTCTGGTTCTCCATAAGTTGCTGCTGTTGAGGAAAATACGATCTTATCGATACCATGTTCTACTAAAGACTGTACCATTGTTTTTGTTCCACAAAGGTTATTATCATAATATTTTAAAGGATCGACCATACTTTCTCCAACTAAGGAATTTGCTGCGAAATGAATGACTGCATCAATATCTTTTTCCTGATCTAGTACACTGTCTACAAAGTCTTTATTTCTTAAATCTCCTTTATAAAACTTCGCCTGTGGATGAACTGCCTCGATATGTCCTGTTTCCAGATTATCGATGATCACGACTTCTTCTCCAGCATCGATCAGTTCGTATACTGTATGAGAACCTATGTATCCAGCTCCGCCTAATACTAATATTTTCATTGTCTTGCTTTCCTTTCTATGACCTTGTCATTATAAAACTGCAATAAATCGGTCGAATGCTTTTCTTCCTTCTTCATTATATTTATAAACTCCGGCGTCTTCAAGAACTTTAACAAATACCTGTCCGATTTCTTCTTTTAAGATATCCATGACATTTCCTTCATTGATATCTGTATATTTTTCTTTGATTTCTTCAACCCATGCTGCATGCTTCTTTAAATCTTCCTTAGAAACAATATCTTCTCCTTTGATCAGGCACTGGCTTAAATGTTCCATCTCTGCCTTTAATCTAGATGGCAGAACAGCAAGTCCCATAACCTCGATCAGACCGATATTTTCTTTCTTGATATGATGATACTCATTGTGTGGATGGTAAAGTCCTAATGGGCACTCTTCAGTTGTGATATTATTACGAAGTGTCAGATCCAGTTCATACATATCACCTTTTTTACGTGCGATCGGTGTGATCGTATTATGTGGTTCTCCTTCTGTCTCAGCAAAAATATATGCTTCTTCATCCGTGTATCCACGCCATTTTTTCAAAATATGATCAGCAAGATCAATGAGGCGTTTTTCATCTTTACTCTGAATACGGATCACAGATAATGGCCAGTGAACGATTCCTGCTTTGACATCTTCATATCCTGGGATTGTAAATTCTTTTTCAATCTCTGCTCGTTCCATAGCAAATTCATAATGACCGCCTTGGAAATGATCGTGTGTTAAGATAGAACCTCCAACGATCGGAAGATCGGCATTCGATCCAAGGAAATAGTGTGGAAACTGTTTTACAAAATCAAATAATTTTGTAAATGCTGCCCGGTCGATCTTCATTGGTACATGCTGTCCATTAAATACGATACAGTGTTCGTTATAGTATACATATGGAGAATACTGGAATCCCCATTTGCCTCCATTGATCTCGATTGGCATGATTCTGTGGTTTTGTCTTGCTGGATGATTGATTCTTCCTGCATATCCTTCATTTTCCATGCAAAGCTGACACTTTGGATAAGAACTTTGCTTTGCATTTTTCGCTGCTGCGATCGCTTTCGGATCTTTCTCTGGTTTGGAAAGATTGATCGTGATATCGATATCTCCGTATGGACTATTTACTTTCCATTTCATATCTTTTTTGACGCGGTCTCTTCGGATATAGTTCGTATCCTGACTGAATTCATAGAAAAACTCTGTTGCTTTCTTCGGACTTTCTTCATAATATGTACGGAATTCTTTGATAACCTGGCTTGGCTTTGGTGTCATGATTCCCATTAATTTTGTGTCAAATAAATCTCTTGTCACGATGTCATCACTTTTGATGATATAGCGGTCATAAGCTGCATCTGTCAGACGATCTAAAATCTCTGGCAAAACAATTTCTTCGCCTGTGATATCTGGATCATCGTATTCATCTAAACGAAATACTTCCAGATACTGATTGATCGTATATGTTTTATCTTCTGGCTCAATTAATTTTTTATCTAATCCGTAAGTTACAAGTTTTTTGATATCTTTTTGCAAATCCATCTTATTCCACCTCAAATCGATATGTTGTTACTGCTTCATATTCTTCGCCTTTTCTTAAAATGACCTTTGGTTCTTTTTCTATATGTATGGAGTTTGGTAAGAACTGGGCTTCTAAGGCAACACCATCTCTGTTTTCGTATGGTTTCCCACCTTTTCCATTACATCCGCCAGACAGGAAGTTTCCTGTGTATACCTGAATGCATGGAAGTGTTGTTGTCATCGTCATTTTTCTTCCAGTTTCTTTGTCATATAGAACTAACTGGTCATCTTCATCTTTTACCATGAAAGAATGATCATAACCTCCGGCAAGTTTTAACTGTTCATGATCATTGTTGATCCGCTCTCCGATCTCATGAAATTCTTTAAAGTCAAATGGTGTGTTTTCTATCTTTAAAAATGTTCCATTGGCAAGACAGTTTTCATCAACACATGCAATCTCATCCGCTTTTACCTTTAACTGATGATGATAAATTTTATCTTTTCCAGCAGATAAATTAAAGTAAGAATGATTTGTGATATTGATCAGTGTATCCTGATCAGATACTGCTTCATATTCCATTTTTAATGTATTATCGCATAAACGATACACAACTTTCAGATAAAGACTTCCCGGATATCCTTCTTCCATATTTGGTGAGAGATAGATAAAACGGATTCCATCTTCCAGCAATTCATATTTAAATATCTTTTGATTAAATCCTTTGATTCCTCCATGGAGAGAATTCTTTCCATTGTTTGCTGCCAATTCGTATGTCTTTCCATTTAATTCAAACTTTGCATCTCCGATACGATTTGCAACACGTCCGGCGATCGCTCCCATGTAACTTCCATCTCCATGCCAGCAATCTTCCACATTCTCAAATCCAAGAACAACATCCCCAAAGTTTCCTTCTCGATCTTTTGTAAATACAGATAATACATGACATCCAAGGTTACTTGTGATCACTTTGATCTCATCATTTTTTAATTCGAATAAGCAGACTCCGTTATCTCTTTGTTCTATCATTCTTACTTTCATCATCTTATAATACCTTCATTCCTCCGTATGGGCGTACTTTTAAGACATGACATGCTCCTTCACCAAATACATGTTCCATGTTCTTTTTGTACATACTAACAATATCATTTGGTACAAATGCCTGAATCGTTCCTGCAAATCCTCCGCCATGAACTCGGCTGACTCCTTTATCACCTAAGGAAATATCACTGATCGCCAATCCGATTGATACACTCTGATTTGTCAAATCATGACTTGAATATACATTTTGTAAATATTTAAAGGATGAATCACCAGATTCTTTGATCAATTTCTTAAATGTATCAAAATCTCCTTCTTCTAAAGCTTTTACCTGCTGATCTACACGTTTATTTTCCTCAAATAAATGCATTGCACGAAGAACTGCTCTATCTCCTAAGATTTCTCTGATCTTTGGCAGATTTAAATAAAAATCATCTTTATCAACTTCTCTTAATGCTTCCTGATTAAAATAATTGGCAACTTTCTTCATTTCGTATGGAATTGCTGCATAATCATCTGTTAAATCTGCATGAGATCCTTTTGTATCCACAATGCATAAGCTGTGTCCATATTCTTCAAAATCCACTTCAACCTTTTTGATCTTTGGACTTTGAGGATCTTCAAAATCAATATTGATCAGACCTCCAATGGAAGATGCCATCTGATCCATCAATCCACATGGTTTTCCAAAGTATACATTCTCTGCATACTGTCCGGCCTGCGCCAAAAATACAGGATCGATCTTCATATCATTATATAACCCAGATAAAATATTTCCGATCAATACTTCAAATGCAGCAGAAGATGACATTCCAGCCCCATTTAGTACATCACTTGTTACATAAGCTTCAAATCCACCGATTTTATATCCTTCTTCTTTTAATTTAGAAGCAACTCCCTGAATCAGTGCCTGTGATGTTCCCTTTTCTGCTTTGGCTGGGTCAAAAGAACTAAGACTTACTATGATTCTTTCATATCCTTCTGATTTCAGATCAATCACATCGTCATCTCTTTTTGCAACGATTGCGATCGCATCCAAGTTAATGGAAGTTGCAAGAACTTTTCCAAACTGATGGTCTGTATGGTTTCCTCCTACTTCACTTCTTCCTGGAGCACTATAGATTTCTACTTCTTTTTCTCCATAAATATCTTTAAAGGATTCTAATGCTTTGATATAACGTTCCTGCTGATATGCAAGAACGCTTTCATCTACATAGATATCTTTTAATAACTGATCATATTTCCCTTCTTTAAAAGCTTCTTCTAATTTTTTAATACTGTTCGGCATTGCGATTTGCTCTCCTTTCTTCGATTGTCTGAATAACTTTCTTCATGAAACTGTCATCCAAATGATAGGCTTTTTTATAAACTACATAGGCTACAAGCATGGACACCGCTGGGATCGCACACATTAAAAATCGAATAGAATTTAATGTTAATGCAGACTGTACTGCGTTTGGATTTGGAATATATCCTGTACGTTCCAGTGCAAATCCAATGAAAAGTGATGTTAAAGCCGCTGTGAATTTTACGATCAATGTCTGTAAAGAGAATACAACGGATTCATTTCTTGTTCCCAGTTTGTACTCACCATAGTCAACGACATCAGATAAGAATACTGTCGCACATCCAAGTTCTAATCCTGTTCCTGTCTTTACGATCACTCCTGCAACTGCTGTTAATACGATATTCTGTGGGCATACAAATCCAACGACTAATAATAATGCTAAACCAATAAATGGTAAAATACATGCCAGTAAAAATGATGTATGTCTGGATAATTTCTTTGCTACTTCTGGGAAGATGATCAACCCAACAACTTCTGCGATAGATGCGCTGATCATGAAGGCTGATAACATGTTGGCATTTCCACATACATATGTAAAGTAGTAAACTGCAACACCCATGATAAACTGAATTCCTACATTATATAAAAGAATCAGTCCTACAGCTGACTGTAACTGGTCATTTTTCTTAATGATTGAGAATACATCTTTGAAAGAAATCTTCTCACTTGGTGCATTGTTTTCTTTGACTTTCAGGTTACAAACTGCAACACCGATCGTAAGAATAAATGTTCCTGCAATAATCATAGCAAAACGATGATATCCGATATATCCTCCACCTAATGCTGCAATGATCTGAACACCGAATCCTGCGATGACTAATGACTGTCCAATGCTTGCGAAAATTCTAGGTAAAACGGAAACAACTTCTCGTTCGTGTGGATCTGATGTAAGGTTTGGAATTACAGACCAGTATGGAATATCCATGATCGTATAAGTCATTCCCCATAATACATAGATCACTGCAACGAAGATGCAAAGTGAAGTTCCTGTTAATTTAAAGTCAGTAAATAATACGACAAACACAACGGAATTGACTAAAGTTCCGATCACTAGCCATGGTACGAATTTTCCAAAGCGTGATCTTGTGTTATCTACGATCATTCCCATAAACAGATCGTTAAATGCATCCCAAAGTTTTGCTACGAAGAAAACGATTCCTACAAACCCCGGTGATACTTTCAATACATCCGTAAAGTAGATCATAGCGAATGTCGCCATCATTCCATAAATTAAATCTTTTCCCAATGCTCCAAATGCAAAAGTATATTTTACTCTGCCTGGAACCTTTCCATTAGTTGTTCCCATTTTTCTTTCCTCCTGTTTTTAGTAAACTGTCTTTGATACTTGTATAGTAAAACTTTTTAGTAAAATTGTCAATATATTTTTACTAAATTTTTTACTTTTATTTTACTAAATTTACTTTTGTGCTTTTCTCTGTTATAATGAGATAAATTAATATTTATGAGAAAGGATTTTATCTCCATGGCAACAATCAAAGACATTGCACAGAAAGCATCTGTTTCTGCTGCAACTGTATCAAGAATTTTAAACCAAGACGATACCCTGAGTGTAACCGACGAAACAAAACAGCGCGTTTTAAAGGTTGCCCAGGAATTAAATTATACAAAGCATCTAAAAAATACCGTTGAAAAATCGATTTCTATCGGTATCTTTCAATGGTATTCTGTCTTTCAGGAACTGGAAGATCCTTATTATCAGGCAATCCGTGTCGGTATTGAAAAATATTGTGCCGATCATAATATCCACGTTGTCCGTGCTTTCCAGAGCGATTGCAATTATCCTGACACACTCAAGGATCTTCAAGGTCTGATTTGTATTGGTAAATTTAATAAATCTCAGATTAAGTCTTTTCAAAAACTTAATTCCAACACTATTTTTGTTGATATGAAGACACCAAAGATTTATTGTGATACGATCAATCTTGATTTCCAACAGGCAGTTACTGAAGCATTAGATTATTTGTATGATCTTGGCCATCGAAAGATTGCTTATCTTGGCGGGAAGGAAGTTCTCGCTGATAACAGTGTATATTTTGAAGAACGTAAAGATACCTTCATCAACTTCTGCCAGGAACATTCCATTGACCATAAATCTTTTATTTATGAGGGAGATTATTCTGCTGAATCCGGATATAACATGACAAAACAAATGATTGCTGATGGCGACCTTCCAACCGCTATTTTCTCTGCCAGTGATCCTCTTGCAATCGGTGCAATGCGTGCTTTATATGAGAATGGTTATAAAATTCCAGATGATATATCCATCATTGGTTTTGATGATATCAGCGTTGCAAGTTTTTCAAACCCTCCGCTGACAACGATTCATACACCGGCTGAATTTATGGGAGAATATGCTGCTCATTATATTTTACTTCGGACAAAAGAAGATTCTCTGGAGCAGCAGACTCCGATTCGTCTGACACTTCCATGTAATCTTGTCGTCCGTAACTCTTGTGCTGCTCCGCACAAACAGTCATAGTATTTAGTAATATTTTTACTTGTTTTTCTAAGCATAGAAAAAAACTGCATGCTATTCACATGCAGTTTTTCCCAAGAAGGAGTAAAAAGTTAATAGGTAAAATTTATTTATGAAAATGGATTCTCAGTCTTATAAAGCATATTCTTTGGCTGATTAAATCCAATCTCATCGACATCAACACCAATGTATTTGAATACTTCATATAAAGTTTTTCCAAAATGACCAAAAGCAACAGCTCCATGGTGTGGGAAATTCTTTTCGATCAGTACATGACGGTAAAATCTTCCCATTTCTGGGATAGCAAATACACCAATAGATCCGAAAGATCTTGTTGCTACTGGAAGGATTTCTCCTTGTGCAACGTACGCTCTTAATTTTGTATCTGCTGTACTTTGTAAACGGAAGAATGTAATATCTCCTGGTGCGATATCACCTTCTAATGTTCCCTGTGTCACTTCTTCCGGTAATGTTCTTGCCATAATCTTCTGATATTTCATCTCACAGAAAGATAATTTAGATTTTGCTGTGTTTCCACAATGGAATCCCATAAATGTATCTTTTTGTGTATAGTCATAGTTATCTTTAATTTCTTCATTATACATATCTGCTGGTACGGAGTTGTTGATATCTAATAATGTCACAGCATCCTGACTTACAACCGTTCCAATAAATTCGCTTAATGCACCATAGATATCTACTTCACAGGATACTGGAATTCCCTGTGCTGCCAAACGACTGTTTACATAACATGGTACAAATCCAAACTGAGTCTGGAATGCTGGCCAGCATTTTCCGGCAATTGT
>PVMN01003490.1_pt1 | contig 12717 bp, 9 predicted proteins | sample 1853401 | NCBI WGS metagenome assembly PVMN01 (sample SAMN08533510, study PRJNA380276) | Human gut metagenome, whole genome shotgun sequencing project.
GGATACGTCTACAACCAGGGAAATGTGGAAGTTAGGACGGCCGTCAACGACTGCTTTTGTATACTCAGCCATACGGCAGTTCAACAGTTCATTGGCAGAATAGTTATTAAAGGCAATGGCATCAAAGTTGCAGGCGCCAAGACAGCGGCCGCAGCCTACGCAGTGTTCCTCATCTACATGCATTTTCCTGGCAGCTTCATCAAAAACAAGGCCTCCGTTTGCACATTCTTTCTGGCATTTGCGGCAGCCTCTGCACGCAGATTCTTCAATATGAGGAGTTCCGCTGCAGTGCTGGTCTTTCTTTCCGGCTCTGGAACCGCAGCCCATTCCGATATTTTTGATCGCTCCGCCAAAACCGGTCATTTCATGGCCTTTAAAATGGGTCAGACTGATAAATACGTCAGCATCCATGATGGCACGGCCGATCTTTGCTTCTTTTACATATTCTCCGCCATTGACAGGTACGGCTACATCATCTGTACCCTTTAAGCCATCACCGATCAGGATCGGACATCCTACAGTCAGTGGTGTAAATCCATTTTCCCAGGCACATTCCAGATGTTCCAAAGCATTTTTGCGGCTTCCCGGATACATGGTGTTGCAGTCAGTTAAAAAAGGTTTTCCTCCCAGTTCCTTTACAACGTCTGCCACCGCTTTTGCGTAATTCGGACGAAGATAGCTGATGTTTCCCAGTTCTCCGAAATGCATTTTAATGGCTACAAATTTGCCGTCCATATCCAGTTGTTCAATACCGGCTTTTTTGATCAGCTTTTTTAACTTAGCAGGAAGTCCGTCCCCAAAGGCAACGGTGTGGAAATCGGTAAAATAAACTTTTGATGGTTCCATTGTCATACCTCGCTTTTGTGTGATTTTACTAGTGTACTGTATCATTCACATTTCGCATAATGACTTGCCTGAATTTCCATCTGCTGTGTTGTCGTCAATCGACGATGCCACCGCATCGCCTCATTCCTCCGCCTTGCAGATTGAAAATTCATTCTGCGTCATTTTGCTGAAAGTGAATGATACAGTACACTAGTTGATATTTTTTCTCTTTAGTATAAAGCAAAAAAGGAAGAATGGCAAATATGTTTCTAATATGGTACACTGATTAACAGAGTTTATGTTGCTGGTCATGCAACGCATGAATGGTAACGATTATGTTGTTTGCTGCACACACATGTACAGTAAAGAATTAAATTTACGAAAGGACAGCAGAACATGGGAACATGGAAAACCAGAGGACTTCGGGGATCGACCTTGGAGGATCTGATCAATCATACAAATGACAGTTACAGGGAGAAAAGGCTGGCACTGATACAGAAAATCCCTACACCTGTCACACCCATCGAGATCGATAAGGCAAGCCGCCATATCACACTGGCATATTTTGATCAGAAAAGTACGGTGGATTATATCGGGGCGGTACAGGGAATACCGGTATGTTTTGATGCTAAGGAATGTGCGGTAAAAACCTTTCCTCTTCAGAATATCCATCCCCACCAGATCCGGTTTATGGAAGAATTTGAGCAGCAAGGGGGTATATCTTTTATTATCATTCATTATACAGCCTTAGATGAAATGTATTATGTTCCTTTTAAGGATGTGAAAAAATTCTGGGACCGCATGGAAATGGGAGGAAGGAAAAGCTTTACTTACGATGAGATCGATAAAAACTGGAAAATACGGTCTCACCGGGATATGTATGTTCATTATTTAGAACCATTAGCCATTGATTTAAATCAGAGAGAAAATAAAAAGGAAGAGTAAAATGGAGCAGGCATAGAAAAAATGAAGCAGCTTTAAAAGATTGAGAAAGACGTTGACAAGGAAGGGGTTAGCCTTTATAATAAGAAACACGTTAATGAATTATCACTCTACCATGATAAAGTGTGCGATGAACGTGCAGTAAATGGTAGTACCGTACATGCAGCGCATGAAATACGGACAAATAATGAGGTCAAGATAAGGGAGATGTGCCATGACAAAGAAAAACAAGCTGATCCACACTCCAGAGGGAGTCAGGGACATATATAACGGAGAGTGCCGCAGAAAGCTGGCAGTTCAGGAGAAGATCCTCCATACATTATATTTGTACGGTTATGAGCATATCCAGACCCCAAGTTTTGAATATGCAGATATTTTTAATGAAGACCGCGGAAGCGTAGGCGCCCAGGAAATGTTCAAGTTTTTTGACCGGGACAATAACATGCTGGTACTCAGGCCGGATATGACCCCGGCAGTGGCCAGATGCGTGGCAAAATATTTTATGGATGATGATATGCCTCTTCGCCTTTGCTATTTAGAGCGTACTTTTAAGAATAACACCAGTTATCAGGGTTATCTGAAAGAACGTGCGGAATCCGGCGCAGAACTGATCGGCGATGATTCACCGGATGCAGATGCTGAGATGATCGCTATGGTTATTGACTGTTTAAAGGCGGCTGGATTAAAGGAGTTTCAGGTAGAGCTGGGAGAGGTTGCATTTTACAGAAGTCTTTTGCAACAGGCGGGACTGGATGAAGATGCACAGGTACAGTTAAATGATCTGATCGAGAATAAGAACCGGTTCGGTGTAGAAGAGTTCTTAAAGAACCAGGATATGGAAGAGAGCCTGAAAGAAGCTTTCCTAAAGCTTCCGGAGCTGTTTGGCGGTATTAATCAGATAAAGAAAGCAAAGACATTGACAGACAATCCACAGGCACTGGCTGCCGTTGAGCGGTTAGAGCGGGTACATACTCTTTTAGAAGAATATCACATGGCTGACTATGTATCCTATGACCTGGGAATGTTAAGCCGTTACCAGTATTATACAGGCATCATTTTTAAGGCGTATACTTACGGGACAGGCGATTATATTGTTACAGGCGGCCGTTACAATAAGCTGTTAGTACAGTTTGGAAAAGATACCCCGGCAGTTGGTTTTGCCATTGTGGTAGACCAGCTTATGGCAGCTTTATCCAGACAGCAGATCCATATTCCGGTGCAGTTAGTGAATACAGTGATCCTTTATGAGCCATCAGCCAGACAAAGTGCTGTGCGTTTAAGCCGATTCTTCCGTTCCGAAGGCACTCCGGTGCAGGCCATGGTCATGGAGGAAGGAAAGAGCCTGGAAGACTACAAGGAAATGGCAAAGAAAAGAGGTCTTCGTACTATCCTCTGCCTGAAGGATGCAGGGAATACAGTAACTGCCTTTGATATGCTCACAGGAAATGTAGATGAAACTCCTGTATCTGCATACGGAGTCAGGGGGATCTTATAGGATACCCGGAAAACATATGGATATAAAGGAGGAGATTATGAGATATCTTACCATAGCATTAGCCAAGGGCCGTCTGGCTTTAAAGGCAATGGATATGTTTGAGCAGATCGGCATTTCCTGTGAGGAGATGAAGGACAAAAACTCCAGAAAGCTGATCTTTGTAAATGAAGATCTGGGCATCCGTTTCTTTTTAGCCAAGGCAAATGACGTTCCTACTTATGTAGAGTACGGTGCTGCAGACATTGGCATTGTAGGACGTGATACCATTTTAGAAGAAGGCAGAAGACTGTATGAGGTCTTAGATCTGGGAATGGGAAAATGCAGGATGTGTGTCTGCGGACCAGAATCTGCCAGAGAGCGTTTAAAGCACCATGAACTGATCCGTGTGGCTACGAAATACCCTCACATTGCAAAAGATTATTTCTACAATCAGAAATACCAGACAGTAGAGATCATTAAATTAAACGGATCTATTGAACTGGCACCGATCGTAGGGCTTTCTGAGGTGATCGTAGATATTGTGGAAACAGGTTCTACTTTAAGAGAAAACGGACTGGTAGTCTTAGAAGAGGTTTGTGACCTTTCTGCCCGCATGGTAGTCAATCAGGTGAGCATGAAGACAGAAAATGAGCGGATCACAAAGATCATCAAAGATTTTCAGGGACTTTTAAAAGAAAAAGAGAGGGCGGACAAATGAGGATCGTAAAGTTAGACGAAGCATCTATGAAAAATATTCTGGCAGATATGTTAAAAAGAGACCCAAATAACTATGATGCCTATACAGAAACCGTGCAGGAGATTGTAGATAAGGTAAAAGTAGAAGGAGATAGGGCGGTTTTTGATTATACCAGAAAATTTGATAAAGCACAGATCAATGCAGAAAATATCCGGGTAACAGAAGCTGAGATTAAAGAAGCTATGGAAGAAGTTGATCCCCACATGCTGGAAGTAATGAAAAAATCCATGGAAAACATCCGCCGTTACCATGAAAAACAGAGAAGGAACAGCTGGTTTGATTCCCAGCCTGACGGTACGATCTTAGGACAGAAGATCACTGCTTTAGAGAGTGCAGGTGTATATGTACCAGGCGGAAAAGCAGCGTACCCTTCTTCTGTACTTATGAACATTATCCCGGCAGAGGTAGCAGGTGTTAAGCGTATTGTAATGGTCACACCTCCTGGTCAGGATGGAAAGGTAAATCCTGTTACTTTAACAGCAGCGCATCTGGCTGGCGCTACGGAAGTTTATAAAGTAGGCGGTGCCCAGGCCATCGCAGCCCTTGCTTTCGGCACTGAGTCTATTCCAAGAGTCAGCAAGATCGTAGGACCTGGAAATATCTTTGTTGCGCTTGCAAAAAAGGCTGTATACGGCCATGTAAGCATTGACAGTATCGCAGGACCAAGTGAGATCTTAGTAGTAGCAGATGAAACAGCAAATCCAAGATATGTGGCAGCTGACCTGTTAAGCCAGGCAGAGCATGATGAGTTAGCCAGTGCTATTTTAGTTACCACCAGCATGGAGCTGGCTGAGAAAGTTTCTAAAGAAGTGGATGGCTTTTTACAGGTATTATCCAGAAGTGGGATCATAAAGAAATCTCTGGATAACTACGGCTATATCCTGATAGTGGATACCATGGATGAAGCAGTTGAAACAGCCAATAACATTGCTCCGGAACATCTGGAGCTGGTAACGGCGAATCCTTTTGAAGTAATGACAAAGATCCGCAACGCAGGAGCTATTTTTATCGGTGAATACAGCTCTGAGCCGCTGGGAGATTATTTTGCAGGACCAAACCATATCCTTCCTACTAACGGGACAGCGAAATTCTTCTCACCTTTAGGTGTAGACGACTTTATTAAGAAATCCAGCATTATCTATTATTCCAGAGAAGCCCTGAAAAAGGCTCACAGGGATATTGAGGACTTTGCAGAGGCAGAACATCTGACTGCACATGCAAATTCTGTAAGGGTAAGATTTGAATGATATCTTCTCTCGGAATCTCAGCCACAAAGGCAGGTGCATGAGAGATGCCGAGAGGACATTAATAATTGAGAGAGTGCAAAGCACGCAGCAATTCAATATCAGAGGAGTTAAAAGGTCCGGATAAAGGAGAGTACAGGAATATGGAACGCATTGCGCAGATCACACGAAATACCAATGAAACACAGATAAAAATGACCTTAAACCTGGACGGCAGCGGAAAAGCCAATATCCATACAGGCATCGGTTTTTTTGACCATATGTTAAACAGTTTTGCCCGTCATGGTTTTTTTGATCTGGATCTTCAGGTAAATGGGGATCTGGAGGTAGATACCCATCATACCATTGAGGATACAGGAATCGTTCTGGGACAGGCGATCCGCCAGGCAGTAGGTGATAAAAAAGGCATCTGCCGTTATGGCTCCCAGATTCTTCCTATGGACGAGGCATTAGTTATCTGTGCCCTGGATCTTTGCGGAAGACCTTATCTGGTCTATGATTTAAATCTTGACCGGGAAAAAGTTGGTGATCTGGAGACAGAAATGGTGCGGGAATTTTTCTACGCAGTATCATATGGCGGAGAAATGAACCTTCATCTGCGACAGATGTCCGGAAGCAACAATCACCATATCATTGAAGGGGCTTTTAAGGCATTTGCAAAGGCACTGGATGAGGCAACCGGTTATGATCCCCGTCTGACAGATGTATTATCTACAAAGGGAAGCCTGTAGAAAAAATCTTCACAAAATCAAGTACAAAAAGATTCCAAGAGTACATAAAAGAGAAAAAGGAGACAAATTATGCAGCTGTATCCGGCAATTGATATGAAAAATGGAAGATGTGTCCGCCTGCGCCAGGGGAAATTTAAAAATATTACCGTATATTCTGAGCATCCAGAGGAGATTGCAGCTCTCTGGCAGGAAAAAAAAGCCACTTTTTTACATCTGGTAGATTTAGATGGTGCACTGGCAGGACGTTCTGTGAATGAAGAGACCATTAAAAAGATAGTTTCTTCTGTGAATATCCCTGTGGAGATCGGCGGCGGGATCCGTTCTGAAGAAGCTGTTAAAAATATGCTTTCTTTAGGGGTAAAGCGTGTGATCATAGGAACAAAGGCAGTAGAAGAGCCGGAGTTTTTAAAAGATATGGTGGAGAAATTCGGAGCAGATGCTATTGCAGCAGGCATTGATGCCAAAGCAGGCATGGTTGCGATCCAGGGATGGGAACAGGTAAGTACAGTTACAGCTACAGAACTTTGCCTGAAAATGAAAGAATACGGTGTAAAGCACATTATTTATACAGATATTTCCAGAGATGGTATGCTTTCAGGCCCAAATATCCCGGCAACAAAGAAACTGACTCTGGAAACAGGACTTGACATTATTGCTTCTGGAGGCGTATCCTGTATGGAAGATCTGCAGTCTCTTTATGATGCAGGGATTTCAGGAGCGATCATCGGAAAAGCTCTTTATGAAAACCGGGTGGACTTAGAAGAAGCAGTCTGCCGTTTTGAAAAATGAACGGACAAGGAGTAAATGAAAATGGATAATAAAAAACTGATCGCAGGTTTTGGCTATCAGGAAGGACGCATTAGCAGCTGGGATGGAAAGAGGACTTATACACAGGCTGTGCCACAGATGGCAAAGCACTGCTGTGATAATGGGGTTGACGAGATACTGGTTTATGACTGGTCTGTAACAGATGAGGATCATGAGGCTGCCATTGCAGTGATCAAAGAGGTGTGCAGGGAAGCAGATGCCCCGGTTATTGCAGGCGGCAGAGTAAAGCGCATGGAAGATGTAAAGAAATATCTTTATGCAGGAGCCAGTGCTGTATTATTAGACATGAGCAAAGAAGAAAACACAGATATGATCAAAGAGGCTTCGGACCGCTTTGGAAAAGAGAAAATTTACGCTTATCTGCCAACAGACGAATATATTGACAGTGTAAAGGACTATGAGGCAGCAGGCGCATCTGTTATGCTTCTTAATACAGCAGGCAGTGTGCCCTCTTTACTGGAAATGGCTTCTATCAGCGACAGTGAGGCATCATTTTTGTTCTTCTTACAGGCAAAGGACGATGCCAAAGATACAGCAGAAAGTCTGAAAAATGCCTTTGGCTGTGGAAATATCTGCGGTGCAGTTCTTACCTTTACAGAAGATAACATGGATTCTTCCATGACCATAAAGCAGTCTTTAAAGGCAGCGGGGATCTCTGTGGATACCTTTGAATCTTCTGTAGACTGGAAGGATTTTAAGTTAAACAGTGACGGACTGATTCCGGTGATCGTTCAGGATTATAAGAGCAACGAAGTGTTAATGTTAGCCTATATGAATGAGGAGGCATTTGATAATACACTTGCTACCGGCCGTATGACTTATTTCAGCCGCAGCCGTCAGGCACAGTGGGTAAAGGGAGAGACCAGCGGACATTTCCAGTATGTAAAATCCTTAAAGATTGATTGTGACAATGATACCCTGCTTGCAACTGTAAAACAGATCGGGGCAGCCTGCCACACTGGAAATCGTTCCTGCTTCTACACCACGCTGGCAGAAAAGGAATATAAAGAGACCAATCCATTAAAGGTATTTGAAGATGTTTTCAATGTGATCTTAGACCGTAAGAAGCATCCAAAGGAAGGCTCTTATACAAACTATCTTTTTGACAAGGGAATTGATAAGATCTTAAAGAAGGTAGGAGAAGAAGCTACAGAGATCGTTATTGCAGCCAAGAACCCGGATCTGGAAGAAGTAAAATATGAGATTTCTGATTTTCTGTACCACATGATGGTATTAATGGCAGAAAAGGGTGTTACCTGGGAAGAGATCACAGAGGAACTGGCAAACCGATAAAAGATACAAAAGCAGAATGTTTTTATTTTGGACAGCTGGATCAAAAGATTGGCTGTCCTTTTTGCATAATGAATAGATTCGTGGTAAAATTATGATATAAATATGTTTGTGGAGGACAATAAAATGAAAACAACAGATTATTCTGTTACGGAACGCTTTTTACGCTATATTTCCTATGATACCCAGTCAAAAGAAGAGGAAGAACAGGTTCCAAGTACAAAGAAACAGTTAGAATTTAGTATACTTCTTGCTGCAGAATTAAAGGAAATGGGTATATCCAATGTGCGTATGGACGGACATGGATATATTTACGGTGAGATCCCGGCAAATACAGAAGAGACAGTTATGTCATTAGGCTTTATCGCCCATATGGACACGTCACCGGCCCTTTCAGGCAAAGATGTAAAGCCTCAGTTAGTAGAAAACTATGATGGTTGTGATATCTGCTTAAACAAAGAAAAGGATATCTGGCTCCTTACTTCTGATTTTCCGGAAATAAAAAAGTATAAGGGAAAAACACTGATCACTACAGATGGAACTACACTCTTAGGAGCAGATGATAAAGCAGGTATAGCAGAGATCATGACTATGGCAGCCTGGTTTTTAAGCCATCCGGAAGAAAAACATGGAAAGATATGCATTGCTTTTACGCCGGACGAAGAGGTGGGAAGAGGTGCTGATTTCTTCAATGTAGAAGATTTTGGGGCAGAGGCGGCTTATACAGTAGACGGAGGAGCTTTAGGCGAACTGGAATACGAAAACTTTAATGCGGCTTCTGGTCATGTGGTGATACAGGGAAAGAGTATCCACCCGGGAAGCGCCAAGGGAAAAATGAAAAATGCATTGCTGGTAGCTATGGAATTTCAGGCTTTGCTTCCGGCATTTGAAAATCCTATGTATACAGAAGGCTACGAAGGCTTTTATCATCTAGACCGTATGGAAGGCGATGTAGAATGCACCCAGATGGCTTATATCATCCGGGATCATGACCGGGAGAAATTCCAACAGAAAAAGGCATTTTTCGAAAAAACAGCTGAGTTTTTAAATGTAAAATACGGAGCAGGTACAGTAACTGTTGCAGTAAAAGATTCTTACTATAATATGAAAGAGAAGATAGAACCCCATATGGAATTGATCCATATTGCAGAGAAAGTCATGAAGAAAAACGGCGTTGAACCGGTGATCTCTCCAGTACGCGGAGGAACAGACGGCGCCAGATTATCCTATATGGGACTGCCCTGCCCCAACCTTTGCACAGGGGGACACAATTACCATGGAAAGTATGAATATGTATGTGTGGAGTCTATGGAACAGACTGTCCAGATCCTTACAGAAATTGTAAAAAGCTTTGCAACAGGAAAAAATGTGGATTAATGAACAAAAATTTCAAATTTATATATAAAGATTCATTTTGATCATTAGAAATTTTTATTTTGTATATACAAAATATTGAAAAAGTGCTAAAATGCAAATATAAAAATATTCTGATTTCTGGCGGTCGGGGAAAAGGAGGCAGGGGACTTCTTAAAAAGCCGGAAAGAAGAACTGATCTTTGGTGATCACCAAAGATTAATGATCAGAGATCAATATATGAGAAGGAGGATCTTATATGAGTCTGGAAAAATTGTTTCACCTGAAGGAAAACCACACAGACGTCAAAACAGAGGTGTTAGCAGGAATCACCACCTTTATGACCATGGCCTATATCCTGGCTGTTAATCCGGGTATCCTAGGCGCTACAGGTATGGATAGCGGTGCTGTTTTTACAGCAACTGCAGTTTCAGCATTGTTTGCTACCTTATGTATGGCATTTATGGCAAACTATCCATTTGTACTGGCACCTGGTATGGGCTTAAATGCGTATTTTGCCTATACCGTAGTTTTACAGATGGGTTATTCATGGGAAATGGCTTTAACGGCTGTATTTGCAGAAGGTATCATTTTCATTCTTCTGTCATTGACCAATGTACGTGAGAAAATCTTCAATGCTATCCCAATGACATTGAAACATTCTGTATCTGCCGGTATTGGTCTTTTTATCGCTTTTATCGGTTTGCAGAACGCAAAGATCGTAGTAGACGGAGCTACATTGGTAGGTCTTTATTCCTTTAAGGCAGCTGTTCAGAATGGTACATTTTCTACAGAAGGGATCACAGTCCTGTTAGCATTGATCGGTATTTTGATCACAGCTGTTTTACTGGTAAAACAGGTAAAGGGAGGTATCCTCTGGGGTATCCTTGCTACATGGATCTTAGGTATCATCTGCCAGTTAGCAGGTATCTACCAGGTAAACCCGGAGGCAGGAGCTTACAGCCTTCTCCCGGATTTTTCCAATGGGATTGCGATTCCAAGCATGGCCCCAACTTTTTTGAAGATGGATTTCAGCCGTCTGTTCTCACTGGATTTCTTTGTAGTTGTATTTGCATTCCTGTTTGTAGATCTGTTTGACACCTTAGGAACACTGATCGGTGTTGCTTCCAAGGCAGATATGCTGGACAAAGACGGCAAGCTTCCAAAGATCCGCGGCGCTCTTATGTCTGACGCCATTGGTACTACTGTAGGTGCTATGTTTGGTACATCTACTGTAACTACGTTCGTAGAAAGTGCTTCCGGCGTAGCAGAAGGCGGAAGAACCGGACTGACCGCTGCAGTTGCAGCTATCCTTTTTGGACTGTCCCTGTTCTTATCACCGATCTTCCTTGCGATCCCGTCCTTTGCAACAGCACCGGCGCTGATCGTTGTAGGATTTTTAATGATCTCATCTATTCTTAAAATTGATTTTAATGATTATACGGAATCCATTCCTGCATACATCGGTATCATTGCAATGCCTTTTATGTACAGTATTTCTGAAGGTATTTCTTTAGGAATCATTTCCTATGTAGTGATCAATCTGGTATGTGGTAAGGCAAACGAAAAGAAGATCAGTCCACTGCTTTATATTCTGGCAGTACTTTTTGTACTGAAGTATATTATGCTGTAAGTGCTTAAAAGCATATAGCAGTTTTAGCAAAAAAAAGAGTCGCCCCCTGGCGGCTCCTTTTTGTTTCTTGTTTTCATGAATTAACTTATTTCTTATAAAAACAGTTATCACCCACAATTTTATAGGATGAATAATTTTCAGGGGAGATCCTTCTGACAGAGTTAAAATAAAGATAATCCCCGATGTTGTTGGAACCGCTAAGAGCAGCTTTGGCAGCTTTAAGAGCAGTTTTAGATGGCCCCTGGGAAAGAAAGCTGTCTAACAAGCCGGAATGTGCGCCGGGAAACTGCCCATTTGCATAGATGACACTGGAAATATTCTGTCCCCATTGCTTTGACTGGACACGATTGATAATACAGCTTGCAACGGCCAGCTGCTCATCGTAGGAACCATCTCCTGTTTCCATTGCTGTGCAGGCAGCAAGGAGATAGATCTCGTCATCTGTTGCGGAAATGATATAAGCAGGTTTTTCCTGGGGTTTATCAACGGAATGAAGAGCAGCCGCCTCTTCTTTTGCATCAACGGCTTTACCTGGAACCGGGGAGATCTTCGCATATTCTGCACAAATATATCCATATGTATCAGCCGGAAGCTGGATCTTGATCCAGCCTTCTAAGGTACTTGAGACTGGAAAGGCTTCTCCCTGGGCGGCCTGCTTTATGATCGAAGCATCCGTTGAAGGATCTTCACGTACATTTAATGTAACGGCAGTGACGCTGGCTGATAAAAGTCCCAGCTCCTGGGCAAGAGGTTTTATATCTGTACCATACAACAGATAGTCATCTTTAAGCCAGCCTTCCAGTTTGCCAGAGCGGATACGTGTCCAGCCGTTTTTGCGCTCTAGGACAGTTCCGCCGCAGCCGCGGTAACATTTTCCGATGATATCAGCATCTGTAGAAGGCCCGGTCCTCATGTTCAGCGGTTCGTTTTTTACATTTGCAACTGCAAGACCGTCATAGGGAGAAGCAGCAAAGGCCGGAACAACTAAAGAGGCAGAAAGAAGCAAAGCAGATAGAAAAAGGGTTATTTTTTTCATAAGCAGCAGCATCCTCCGAAATATTACAAAATTGTTACATATAATCATACCAAAAATGATAAAACCTGTCAAATAAAAGAGATGTTAAAGCCAGCCGTCGCTGATCACACTTGAAAAAATATGTACAGCATTGGGCGTAACATTATCGCAGTTTTTTCAGGAAGGTAATTCAGAGAATCTGACAGAAGAGCAGAAAGAAGTTTTAAAGATATGGAACAATCTGAGTACAAATGAGCAGGAAACAGTAATGTTTTTCTTGTGTATAGTAGAGCATTAAAGTATAATAAAATCAGTTTTTTGCATAAGTTTAAAAGCTATAATAAGGAAATCGGCAAAACAGACGAAAGCCTGTGACGCAAATCTACAGGGCCTGTAAAATGGCAGCCAGTTGCATGAAATGAGGTACACTGTCTGTTTGGCAGTGCTTTTTTATGGTAGAGCACTTGAATAAGTAATACAGAAGCTGTTTGGAAAAATATTGTGAAAAATAGCGGGGAGGTTAGAATGTAAAATTAAAATCTGGAAGCAAGCAACTGTAGCCTAGAGGAGGGGAGAAAGATGAAGAAGTGCAAATTAGTACAGAATATAATGAATTTCAAATTTT
>PVMN01003515.1_pt1 | contig 12578 bp, 12 predicted proteins | sample 1853401 | NCBI WGS metagenome assembly PVMN01 (sample SAMN08533510, study PRJNA380276) | Human gut metagenome, whole genome shotgun sequencing project.
TCGAAGAACTAAAAAAACAAAATATGAATGATTTGACAGGCAATGTTTTCGAGGAAAAGGTTAAGCAGGCAGATAATTCAATTGTAAACTATCAGATTTGTTTAAATGCTGAAATCGAAAGCATAGTACACGAAATAGATAAAATGTTCCTGCTTGATCCGGCTGCATCAGAAATTATCGTCAATCAGGAGCTGTATAGTGTGATATTTGCGATATACAAGCAGTTGGTGGATAAATTTGATGTAGAGATGTATCAACATGCATTGGATCTGCTTATCCGTGGAATCATGCGTATGGGATATGAGCCTTTATAGAAAGAAGGGATGGATATGGGAGTATTCTGTGGCTATTTAGGCGATATGAATATACCGGATGAATTAAAAGATGAGTTTAATAAAAATATGATCACGCTCCTGCAAAGAGGCGGAATGATGAAATTTGAAAAAGTATCATTATTCGGAAAGGAATTAAGCCTTCTAAAGCCGCTTGAAGAAGATGAAGAGGGAAAAATTCACTTTTTTTACAATTATTTCGAGGATGATGCATGGGAATCAGCAATTTACTATCCTAAAAATCAGGTATTATATTCGGGAAAAATCGGAAGTGATGAATTTAATCGTGTGATCTGTTCAGCTTATATAATGTATGAATTATATGCACCTGATCATGGAATGGTAGATTTGAACGGCAATGTAGTTGATCCGGTGCCGTATATAGCATGGATAAATCATGTATTACATAGCAACTTCAATGCGAGAAACAGGATGGATTGGTGGCATTGTTATGAGAGCTATTGTTTTCATCAATTAGAAGATGATAGCTATGACAAAGAAAGTTGTATGAATATAGTACTGTCAATTTTACCGAAAGATAAAGTTACTATATTTGGAATAACACCAAGGGAATATTGGGATATCTATTTTAGTACGATGGGAACCAGAGATTTAAAAGAACATAAGATTGAACCTGGATCATACTATGAGGAAATCCTAAAGGCAAAACAAGAAGTGGACAGGTTATTTGAAGGCGGAAATCCTAGCGGTAAAGAAAAGTTATATAATTTATTAAAGCTTACTTATGAAAAGAGAAAAGCAATCGAGGATGAGAACTTAAAGGCTGTTGCTGAAATGTCGCTCAGACTACCAGCAAGAGTGTTTGTATATCTGGCGGCTGAGATATTGGATATAGATTTCATGACTGAATGGTACAGTATTCATGGTCAGTTTTATACGGATGCGGTTGTTTGCGATTATTTAAGCGAAGAACGGATTAAAGAGAGAGATACTGCGAGAAAAACCAAAATCGAGGAAATGAAAACATCAGATTTCCTTAGGATTGATCAGAGTTATAAGTTAGGTGATCCGGAAGAACTCAAGGATAAGCCGAATTATTATATATCCGATGACGACCTGATATATTGGTGGGATGGTTCAGATGATGTAGTATTATCCGATCAAATGATTAAAACTATTGCAAAATGGTCAGAAGAGTTGAAAGATATCGAAGCTGAGCAGACCGATGACAGTATTGCAGACTATGACATGCTAAAGGCTTTGATAGATTTACTTTCACAGGCAAATTCAAGCTACAAGCGTATATTTGCATTTCGCAATCTGTTTTGTGAGTTTATTGAAAATAACAAAAATGTACACTACATTGCAGCTATGAAGCTTCTAGAAAAGATCCTTGACGATAACTGGGAGGCTGGAAAGATCATTGAAAGAGTCGGTCGCTGGGAGTTTGCATCAAAAAATGTAACATTCAACGAAGGAAGAGTTACAGTAAAAAGGTACTTAAGTTTACTAGCCAATAAGAAATTAAGGAAACAGTATTTAGGATTTTAACCAAAGGAATGGATGATGACAAATACATCATAGGTGATTTGCGTTTTGCAATGAAAAAACGGCAAAATGGTATCTGTGACAGTTAAAAGGTCATAAGCATTTTGTAATCATGATCGGAAAACAATTGAAAATGCGGCAGCATGTATTAATAACTATATGCCGCAATCAATTAGCCGATAAGGAACAATGCAGCATTTCAGAAATAAGATTGATAGACTAATACCGGTTTACTGGTATAATTTAAGGAATCTGTGTAACAAAAAACAGATTCCTTAAATCAGTGAAAATCCCTTTTGAAGAATGGATGACCAGTTGCTTTTTTTATATAGAAAACGAACTATGATTACAGTCTGTTTTTCTTCATTGATAATATAAAAAGCAAAATAAGTATTGATTATAACAAAGCGGATGCCCCAGCTTGCAAGCACGGGATCATCTACCAGACGGAATTTCTGTGGCAGATCAGATAATGAGCCTATCTGCTCAGTTGCGGTATCTAGCAGATTATTTGCTGCATCAGGATTTTTTAAGACAAATTCGATGTAATCAGCAGCACGCATAATATCATGTTCAGCTGTGGAAGTGATATGAACTTTATAACTCATCGACTGCGACGACTCCTGATATCAGCCATGGCTTCGGAAAATGGTTTGGTATTGCCTGATGCAATATCGTCCATTCCTTCCTTAATTTGACTATAGAGTTCAAAGCGATTGGTCAGTTCTTCGTAGGCTTCAATGCTCATAACGGCAAGATCACCTTTTCCATTCTTCGTTATGAATACTGGTTCAGGATAATTGTGACAAAATGTGGAAATTTCATTATAATTATTTCTTAAATCAGCACTTGATTTGATTGTTGGCATAAAAAACACCTCCTTATGTATAACAAAATTATACATAAATTCTGTTATATGGTCAATAATATATCATTAATGTAAACAGAAAAAAGAAAATTTATTATGGAAATTATAAATATGAGACAAATATAAAGACTATAAAATTATTATCAGCAAGAAGGGATAAAATGATTTATCTTACAGGCGATATCCATAATGATTTTTCAAAATTATCAAATAAATCTTTAAAGAAGCAAAGTTTAAAACTCACGGAAGACGATTACATGATCGTCACAGGGGATTTTGGTATTTGCTGGGCGCATGATAAAACCTTTGACTGGAACTGTAAGTGGTTTGCTGAGCGGTCATTTACTACGCTGTGGGTTCAGGAAAATCATGAAAACTACGATATGATTGCTGAATACCCTCTTGAAGAATGGCATGGAGGACTTGTACGTCATATCGTAAGGGATAAAGTCATCCTGCTTGAGCGTGGTCAGATATTCAATATCGAAGGACATACCTTCTTTACATTTGGAGGTGCTGCATCACATGATATTCTGGGAGGTGCGCTTGACAGGAATGATCCTGACTTTGCATTAAAGCTTCAGGATAGATGTGATAACTGGATTCCATATCGTATAGTTGGTGAATCATGGTGGCCGCAGGAACTTCCTACAGCGGAAGAATTACAGACAGGATTTGATAATCTTGCAAAAGTAGACTACAAAGTTGATTATGTAATAACTCATTGCTGTGCAACTGATTTACAGACGGCCATCGTGCATTATCTGAATAAGCCGAGCAAGGCTGATATATTAACGGATTATTTTCAAAAGCTGGGAGAAAAGTTACAGTACAAACATTGGTATTTCGGGCATTATCACTATTACTTACAGACGGATGAGAAGCATACTGTATTGTATGATGATATTATTAAGCTTGATGAATAAATGAGGTAGGATTATGAACGTGATATTTCTTGATATTGATGGTGTGTTAAATTCAAGTAAGACCATAGATAGAAATTTTGACTATCCAGAGCTTGATCCACGAAATCTTGTTCTTTTGAAGAAAATAGTAAATGAAACTTGAGCAGTACTTGTATTAACTTCCAGTTGGAAGGATGATTGGATTAAAGATGATGAAATTTTTACCGATTTTCCAAGTTATGAAATCCTGGAAAAGCTTGTAAAGACAAGTTATATGGAAGGGTTGACCAATAGCCTTGAGGATGAAGCAATAGCAAAATTAAAGACATAAAAATCCTGAAAAAATATTCAATACACCGTAAGAACAGTACAAAAGGCGCTTCCGTGTCAATCCGTTCTGTTCAAATTCTGAATGTCTTGAGGAATATGCATATTTTACCGGACTGGAGAGGCTATTTTGTATATGATATCATTGAATTGCACATGTCAAGAACAGAAGAAAACTTCAGAGCCTGTATAGCGAGTATGATATAAAAATTATACTCGTTATTTTTTCACTTTTTTGGACAAAAATTCATTTAAATACACTATATATAAGAACAATAATTTAATCTACTATCGTATATTCAAAGGAGGAATAAAACTATGACAAACAAAAAGAGATCACAGGCAGTATTAGATCTACTTAGCGCAACAAACACTAGGAACACTGTATCAGAGGGAATCTGCGATCAGTCGATCATGTCAAAAGACTTTTCAAAGTGCTTTATATTCAAGAATAATGATACAAAAACATTTAAAGTTGAGAATTCTTTCATACCTTTTGGAGATGGTGCGACAAAGATCATGAGAGATTTCTTGGCTGAGTATTCAATACCTTATGAAGATGAATCAATTACACATAGGACAATGATAACAGAGAAGCTATGGACGATTGTTAAGGGCAATTTTCCTGATCAAGAGGAACAGAAAGCTATTAACGATGCGGTTATGCTTGATGAATTAATATTTTGTGCTGGAAAAGGTTATTGGGAGATACAGTATGCATGTGCAGATTACTATGAGGTGCAGAACTGGAATCTCGATTGTTTTTATCCAATAATAGTGCTTGTGATAGCCATTGCACTGAATTCAGGGCAGTATATTGAAGCGATGTATCAAGCAGCGCAGAAATACTTGGCTCGTAATGATGAGGATCAGGTTAGAGCTGTCAGATTGCTTGGAAAGTGGGCTAGTGAATATAGAGCTAGAAACTCACAGATGATATAGTTAAGATAAGCATATAGCAGTTACATGCATAGAGGTGGGTGGACCAATGAGTATAGGAAGAAAGAGACAAAGAAGGCTAGACGACAGCTTCGAGAGCAGGGGCTGAAGCTGTAAAAAGAAAAGTGCACGAATTTGGCACTGTATAAGGTATATATAAAAGAATAATGTTAGAAAGGACATACTTATGGATGATAAGGTTAAGGCGATTGAAATCTTACAAGATGAAGTTGTAGAAAAGCAGCGTCAGATAAAATTAATCATGGATTTGGATCTATCAGGGCAAGTAACTGAAGAAATATGGCATCGTTTATGTAGGACTCCACTTAGGACAAGTAGATTGTTTCTAGACATTGTAAAATCAACATTTCCAGATGCAGAAGACATAGAGCTGCAAGAGCAAGCTGTTAAGTTCAATCTTTATGGCATAGATTGCTATCTGCCAACGACGGATGAACTTGGAATAGGCATAGATTTATCATGGTATCAATATATACGTCAATATGGGAAATTCGCAGATGAGATGGATCAGGAGTGCAAGCAGATCGTTGAATATCTCAATATTCAGAATCCTACCACATATGATAGAGTTGATTTTGTCTATCCCTTTAAGCCAGGTCATATGAAGGTCTTTTACTATAATAAATCTGAAAAGGATAAGCTGTGGCGTGAGCATAATGATGAAATCATTAATCGGACTGATCCGGAACGTTTGCAGCGGATAGTCAGTGTGAAGATGATACAGTTTGAAGAAGAAAAGAACAAGCAGGCAGAAAAGCTGAGAGTACAGCGACAGAAGGTGGATATATTGAGGGATAAAGTGATACCATATTTGAGGCAGTTCACAGAGAAGATATATTCGTATACAGATGAACTGTCGCTAAGAAAAACGAATAAATAAAATTCTGCAAAATCCAGATTTATTGTATGAAATTTCAAATATTGAGATAGGAGGAAAATCATATGAACTTAGACACAAACAACACCCAGATCGACTTATTTAGCCAGACAATGCTAGCAATCACGCTAACTATATTGCTCATACTTGCGGCATGCAGCGATTATAACATGGTTACGTGTCTGATATACATAGAACCTTGTATAGTCAGTACTTTATTCAGAGCTATGCGCTGCAGCATGAAAGAACGCATCATATGGCTGCATCTGATAGCACTGATTCTATCATTAATGATATTTGCTGTTATCATGGCATGTAGAGGTACTGAATATGAAGGAAGCTGGATAACATGTCTGCTGGCTGTATATCCACTATATCAGTACATATACGCAGGATATATGAAGTATCAATTGGATAAGTCAAAAAGAGAATAAAGAAATCTAAGCTAGAAGGAATCACATCGATGAGGTGTGGTTCTTTTTTTATGATTGAAGTGATAAATAGCCTATATTCTAGGGCGTTCTAGAGAATATAGGCAACTTTTTGAAAATTATTTTTTAGTGTGAATTTATCAAAACCCATCTTTATCTTGAGGGATTTCTCCCAAATTCAAGAAAGGATAGGTTTTATTAAAATGGTTAATTCAAAAGATGCTAATATATTCATGAACACATTATATCATGCATATGGGGCGATGTCATTAACTTTTATATGCAAGATTACAAATAATGGGTGGAGCGAAAACACGCGAAAACTAATTGAACCGCTAAATATTCAAGATGGGATTGATACATATACTTCGTTAGGGATATACAGTGGTGAATCAAGGGCTACAGAGAATGTGCTGGCTCGTACTGCATTTTACGTGGATCTGGACTGTCATAGTAATCCAAGTGATGAATTATTGGAGTGCGTTAAACAGAGAATGTTTGAATTGATTGAAAATGATGAAATATGTAAACCAACTATCATTACATTCACGGGGCGAGGTTATGGGGTATTTAACGTATTAGATAAGCCAATATATATTAATTCACAAACGGGAAGAATGGTTAAGAAATTTGAACTGGTATACAAAAAGTTGCTTGATGAGTATGCAGATAAATTTAAAGATATTCAGGAAGTCGATGTTGATAGAAGTGTAATGGATGCCTCAAGAGTTGTTCGGGTTCCAGGAACTTATAACAGCAAAGCAGGAAAGTATTCTGAAATAATTTATCATGAAAATAATTATATCAAAGATTTTGAGGATGTATTAACCAATAAAATTGAAAAATCAATTGACAGATGTAGAGATTATAAAAAAGGAAAATCACAGTATAATAAGAATTCAGGATGTAAGTTATTGCAACACCGTATGGAATGTATCGTTAAACTGGCAGATTATCGTGCCAAAAGTGGAGATAAAATGCGCCATATGATGGCTTTTATGTATTTCAACTGTGCGGTGCAGATTATGTCAAAAGATGAAGCTATAGAGGCTGTGTATGAATTGAATAATCATTTCGCTACTGCACTGCCAAATGGTGAAATCAATAGTATCATAAGAAGTGTGGATAGAGATACAGCATTTAAATTTACCAATTCAAAATTAAAAAGTAAAATTGGAATTACTAATGAAGAGTCTAAAGAGATAGGCTTAGAGGGGATTTCCAAGAAAATAAAGGTACATGAAGATACGGAGAGGCAAAAGAAATTTAAAATAAAACGAACTGCAGTAATTACATTGGTACAGGAACATCCTGAGTATACATATCAGATTATTGCGGAAAAAGTTGGAGTAAGTTTGAGATATGTTAAAAATGTTGTTAAAGCTGAAGGTCTGCAAAGATATAACATAAAAATAGATGCAGAAGATACAGAAAAGAAAAAATTAGATGAGAACCAAAAAAAATTAATGGAGACGGAAGTGCAGATTGCGAATATATTTGAGAATCTGCAAAAAAAAGATTGTACAATTTTGCCACAGAATAAGGTGTTAGCTGATATGTTTCTTATGAAGTTAGCTGAGAAATATAGCAATATGAACAATTTTATTTCTAAATATAACAAATGTATTAATGCGGAGAGATTTAAAGGTAAAATGTTGGTCAATGCAATTGCATGGATAGCTGATAAAACAGAAACAGATTATTACGGTTGGGATTATGTTGCATGTCAAAACATATGTTCTTTATCTGATCCGATCATTGGTATTGATCTGGTACTTATCAATGGCAAGAGGATTAAGTGGGAATCACTTTTCAAATATAAATGCTCCAAAGACCATTTCAACGAGAGTGAAATCAAAGATCCATATATTGATTATAAGGTCAGCTTTAATGATGAGGCTAATCAGTTAGATGTGCCATATGAAAAAGTATATAAATATCGCCGAATTGCTGAAAATCAAGAGTTAGTTGATGAATATATAAGTGAGTTAATTGCTAAATATGAAGGATATGTTAATGTATGGAATTTGTGGGAAAATTTAGCTGACTATAATGATAAAGAAAAAATCCGTTGGCTTTATGATAGAATCTGTAAGTCAACCAAATCAAAGATTACGAATTTTCTTGATTATGCAATGAGCGCATGTGCTACATCGGATATGAATGAAAATATCATAAGAATCTGTAAATACTTCAAAGTTGATGACATAGGCGATATAGACAAAAAAGTATTGCCTGAGTTTAGGAACCCTTCTAAAAAACAGAGAGAAAATTATCGCATACAGGCGAGACTTAAAGCTGCGAATAATGAAAAAAACGTTTATATGAGAAAAAATAGTGCAATAAGTACAATTTGTTGTGAGATAAGAGATCTTAGAAGCCTTTGCTTCAAAGCGAATGAGATTATGGTAGGCGGTATCATATACAAATCCGATGTTGTGAAAAAAGTCTTATATAGATTGAATATTAATAATGTAAAGCAGCTTGAAAAAGACTTTGAAAAGATGGAAGACACTGATAAAAACGATATTTATCAGATGATATTAGATCGGGCAATTGAAATAGCAGATAAAAAAGATGTGGGAAAACATGACTGGAAGTATGAGATAGTTAATATGCTTCCAGCCATAGTTTAGGTTCTGAGATAGATATGTGATAAAGAGACAGACAGCATTATTTGTTGTCTGTTTTTGCCATGTATAGTTTTAGATTAACATGTTTTTGATAGCAATATTGAATTTTTGTGAGTTTAAATCATACTCGAACGATATGAAATGATAAGTGCAAAAACAAAAGTGCACGTTTTTGCTCTCTGTATAAGGTATATATTATAAGATAATATTAGAAGAGTATAGTCAGATTGTATTTCAGTTTGCAAAGTAGGGATAAAAGGATAAGTATGCTGTATTAATTTGGAAAATAACAATGCCAGTATATTACAATTATTTAAGGACATATTAGATATTGATCAATATAATATGTCCTTTTTACAAATAAATCATATAGGCTTTAATTTTTCCATATAGTCATTTTCTCCTATTTGTGCTATAATATTAATCGCTTCAAAAAATTTGCATCTTTTTTGCAGATTTCGTGGACAAATCGCAAAAAAAATACACTATATATATGAAAGTAAATATATTAACATAAAACAAATTATAAGGAGGAACGTGTCATGAAAAATATGGCAAAGAAATTATTCATTGCAGCGATGTGTCTGTCAATGAGTGTAACAGCAGTACCGGCTGTAACGGGTACAACGCAGACTGTATCAGCAGAACAAACAACAGCAAAGAATGGTCTGTATCATGAAGGGAATGCATGGAACTATTACACAGACGGTGCAATAAATAAAGCAAATACCCTTGTAAAGTATAACGGATCATGGTGGTATGTACACGATGGAAACATTGACTTCGGTGCAAACACACTTGTAAAATTCAACGGATCATGGTGGTATGTGCATGGCGGCAAAGTTGATTTTGGTGCAAGAACACTGGTTAAGTATAATGGAACATGGTGGTTTGTTGAAGGCGGCCGTGTGAACTTCGGTGCAAATACTCTTTGCAAATTTAATGGATCATGGTGGTATGTGCATAACGGACAGGTTGATTTCTCATCAAATACGCTCGTAAAATATAGCGGATCATGGTGGCATGTAAGCGGCGGCAGAGTAAACTTCAGCGGAAGCACAGTTTGCAAGTATAACGGAACATGGTGGTATGTACATGGCGGCAGAGTTGATTTCGGTGCAAAAACACTTGTAAAATACAACGGAATCTGGTGGTTCGTGGAGAATGGACAGATAAACTGGAACGATGAAACACTTGTTAAATATGGAAATAACTGGTTCTATGTAAGAAATGGACATGTAGACTGGAGTTACAGCGGAGACTGCAGATATGACGGAACATTTTATACTGTAGAAAATGGTATTATGACAGGTGTGGATGAAGGTAAAATCTGGAAGTATGATACTAGATATGCGTATAAATATAAGAATATTCCTTGTACATGGGCAGATGGATCAAGAATTATGAATGAAGAGGAAGATAGAATAGACAGCATAGGTTATAATTATTATTATCGTAACATTACTCCTACAGAAGATGAAAAAAATGGTTGTATATATTTAGCAGCTGGAGGAGATAGTATAGCGCAGTCAGTATGCGAATTTATGGGATGGTCATATTAAATTCTATGTACATAATTTAATAATTATATTTAAAAGAGTATGTTGAAATATACATACTCTTTTTTTTGTACTTTTTTCCTATTATTTATCAGAATCCATATTTATATAGTAAGAAAAATATCTACATATATGTGGACAAAATAAATATTAGTAGTCATTTTGCAAAACCCATATTTATTATATAGGGATTTCCCTATATTAAAAGTCTATCAATGTAGATGTAGCACATTGAAAACTAAATATATCACACAGAAAGGATTTGACGCAATGGAAGTAAACGAAAAAAAGCAAATGCTACAAGCTATCCTACAGAAACTGTTTGTAGGATTGATTTTCTGTTTCGGGATCATTGGTTTCAACATGACTGTCGGAAAGGTTTCAGCACAGGCTGCAATCTATAAAAATCTATCATTTGATCTTGTATCAGAAAGAGCGTTGGAAATAAAATTTCCAGGATATGATGACAAAAATGATGGTTCTAAAGAAATAGATAACTGGAATGATTACAGCCCAAGCAGAGGTTATATTGGTTACGATGTTACTCCTCTTGATGAAGATGGTATGACCAAATTCAAATATACTATTCACATGGTCAATGTCAATGTATCAGGACATACACCTTGGCTTAAAGTAACATCTAAAGATTCTAAAGAATATATTCCACAAGGGTTTTATCGTTCTGATGAAAAACAGGGATATGGCTTGTCTGATGACGGAAATCCTCATTATACAGGTGATACGGAAATAAACGAATCCAATCAGATTCGAACATACATGGGACTTGCATTCAATGAAACACGTATAGATTGGATATAAGCTGACAATTAATTATAATGGAGCAACAACACATCCAGATCAAACAACGTGGGATGCTTATTTCCATCGAGTTCATAATGGTTCGTCATATGGTATGTCTGAATATAATGAAACCTGTCAGATACCTAATGTATTTGGCAGTGGTAGTGTACAAAAGACAGGCTACACCTTAGATGGATGGTATTGCGGAAGCCAAAAACTATTCTATTCCGATGGTACACCAGTAAGCGGTGCATATGTAAACGGTTCAAAATGGTCTGATAGAAGCAAGCATCCACTATATATGTGGAATGGTGCAACCACGATCACCGCACACTGGAAAGCAAATTATTACAAGCTGACACTCAACTATAATAATGCAACGACTTTGCCATCTGGCGAGAGTGCTGTAGCAGAGCACAATAATTTCCTGCATTATGATTCATCCATCAGTAACATCTATGGTCCGGGTCGAGTAAAGAGATCAGGTTATACCTTTAATGGATGGTGGGTCTGCAATAGCTCCGGAAAAGTTGCAAAACTGTGGGACAATAACGGAGATCTGATAAAAAATGTATGGATCAACGGACAACAGTGGTCTGACAACTATGGAAACTATAAATGGGATGGAGACACATATGTAATTGCCGACTGGGTAAAAAATGAAACCAAACAAGCACTTACGCTTCATTACAGCGGAATAGATGCTTCTACAGGTAAAACTCTTTCAAACAGTGGCTTAACAATGCCAGCTGGTGAATATGACGGTAAAACATGGGTGGGATATTTTACTTATGGAGAAAAAATAGCCGGAGTATTTGGAAGTGGAACAGTTAAAAGAACTGGTTATGATTTTGGTGGATGGTATTGTGGCAGCACAATGCTGTGGGACTCAAACGGCAACGTTCAAAAGGATGTATGGATAGACGGAAAACAATGGTCTGATAAATCTGGAAACTATATGTGGAAAGGCAATACTGAAGTATGGGCTAGATGGATTCCTAAACTTACATACGGACTTACGCTTGTATATAACGGTGCAACAACCCGTGGTGGTTCCGATGGAGAAATCGCAACTTATAACAATTATTTCATTTTAGATGGTGGAAGTCCGGGACGTAAACTTCCTGGAGTATATGGAAAATACAGGGTCAAAAAAACAGGTTATTACTTCAAAGGCTGGTACTGTGGAGATGTAATGCTCTGGGATGAGAACGGAGAACCTGTTCTTGACGCATATGTTGGAGGTAAACAGTGGTCTACATCCGGACGTCGTTATGTATGGGATGGAAGTACAACAGTAACAGCACATTGGGAGCCAATGAAAACGAGTCTTACACTTGACTGGGGAGGTGCAACAGACTTCTATCATCCACGGG
>PVMN01003539.1_pt1 | contig 12481 bp, 11 predicted proteins | sample 1853401 | NCBI WGS metagenome assembly PVMN01 (sample SAMN08533510, study PRJNA380276) | Human gut metagenome, whole genome shotgun sequencing project.
ATATTGCTTTATTAAGTATCCATAATTTGCCTTATGAAAATATTGGAAAGAACGAACCAATATGTATTGCGGATGAAGTACCATTTGAGATTCCAGAGAGTTGGGAATGGGTAAGGTTAGGAAGAATTGTTTACAATAGAGAGCAAATGAAACCTGCGGATGATTTCTGTTATATAGATATTGGATCTATTAATCAACGATACTAAACTACATCGAGCACTTATACCAGTTCCTCCGGAAGCGGAACAAAAGCATATCGTAAAAAAATCAAAGAAGTTTTGCCTTATGTTGATATATCTGCGCCAGGAAAATTGTCTCTGCTGAATATAACAAGATGCTCACACATAATCTACATAATTTTTTTTCAGAACTTGAAGACCGCATAGCCTTGTTACATATGCAGCAAAAAGAGGTAAATTCCACTGTTGTTTCTCTCGAATCTCAGATACGTCATCTTCAAGAAATGCTAAAATATGCCGAACAATATCAGAAAAATAAAATTTTTCCAACATTATCACTCCCTATAAGCTCTCTCTATTTGAGGTAATATCTGCGACAAATCACCATCTACCCCTATTGCCTTATCTGCAATCTGTGTTGGAATATAAATCTCACCTTTGTTAAAAGTTATATAAAAAACATTTGGTTCTTTTGCTGCAATTTTCATAAACGGTGCTTTTATCATCTGATTTCTGGCACCGATTCCAAATTCCAAAATCAGCAGTTTTTTCCCTTGAAAACGCGCCATAAATTTCTGATAATTCTGATAACTCATCTGTGTCTCTGAACCCTTGATAAAGTTCTGATTTACTGGCACATGAATCTTCATAACACCACCACATTTTGGACATTTCGGCAAATATTCTGACGGAATTTCCATTCCATGCTCATGTTCCCTCATAGTTAATACTACTTCTCGATTGGAGTAAATCTGCTTGTGACAACCGTTCGCACACTGCATATCTTTCATGTTGCCCTCTAATTCCCAAATATGCTGACGTTCAAACCCTGCCATTGCAAAATGATCATCTGTATTAGAAGTCACCACAAAATATGGTTTATCTTTTACAAGTGTATATAGTATCTGCATGAGCGTGCTTGACTGTGTATGATACATATAATAATATGCCATACGGCTATAATAGCTCCACATTTCATTTTCTGATTCAAATCTGCTGAAACTTCCCTGAATCAAACTTCTAAAACCATATTTTTTCTGAAAGTCAGAAAAATAGCTCTGAAATCTCTCATCGTTTGCAAAAATATTATATCCTTCCGCTATGGATAATCCATTACTTGCACCAATCAGAATTCCATCTGCGTCTTTTATTTTTTCAGCAATTTGTTTATATTTTTCTTCCATTATTTCATTCATCCTCATCTGCATGAATCGCCTCAATCAGCATAATAACCGGTCTTAATCCATCTACACAGGAAAAAACACCTTTGTCATCATCTACCATCCATGTACCTCTCGGCTGGAGAAGTTCTCCTTCTGATAGCATTTTTACCATCTCTTTTATTGGTTTCCAGGCATACTCACACAATCCTTCCGGTTTATGTTCACCGTCACTGACAAAAACCTGCCCTGTTTTATGAAATGGACAAGCTTCAAACCCTGAAACTGCATATTGCTCTGCAAGCTTTTGATCCATTTCTGATTTTAAAATCGTTATTCTTACATCTCGCTTCATTGAATCTGTCCCCGTAATTTTTGCAAAAAATACAATAAATCTTCATTTATAGTTAAGCATTTTCCATTTAAATGCTCAGGTGAACTACCTGCATCCAGATTTACTGTTACCAGAAAAGTATCCGAAAAATTATATGCCATATCCCAAAAAGGTAATTTGATCACACTCGGTGTCATATCTCCAACACCTAATTCCAGCAATAACAATTTTTTATTTTTGTAGGTATCAACAAAATTTTTATATTGTTGATATGCTGTTTTCCAGTATTCTCCCTGCAAAAAAGTATTATCCTGTACCCACGGAACCATCTTCCATCCACACTTCGGACAACGTGGAATCTTTTCTGATGGTATTTCCTGGTTATCATTCATTGAATCCAGCATATCCTGGATCATAGCATAGTTTTCATATATTTGATCATGACAAGGCTGACTGCACTGGAAGTATCGAAAGTCTCCCTGGAACTGACATATTCTATTCTCTGGGAAAACTTTCGGAATCTGAATGTCACAGTTTGTCGTCAGAATAAAATATTCTTTTCCTTTCAGGCATTCATAAAGATCACGATACGGCTGTCCGGCAGGAGACGTTTCCATGAATGTAATATATCTGGAATAAAATCCCCATTGCTGCTCTGGCTTTGAGTAAACATAATAAAATCCCTGAAATAGATTTCTGATTCCATAAGTCTGTTCAAAATCTTTAAAATACTTTTTGAACATTTCATTGCAATGATAATGATTATATCCCGCTGCACTGGACATTCCAGATCCAGCCCCTACAAGAACTGCATCTGCCTGCCGGATCAGTTCTGCTACATTTTTTATTTTATCTTGATTCATTCCGCCCCTCATTAAAATTCTTTCTGGCATCAGCTAATACTTTTGCAATATCTTCGTGAATGGCAAAACCTTTCTGCTTCAATTCTTCCGGTACAAGTGCATCTCTGGGGTTAATCGTAATATAATAAGCATCCGGCCATGCATATGTCATCTGCCAGAATGGTTCCTGAATAAACATAGGAGTCATACGACCTACACCAAGTTCCAAAAACAGTATCTTTTTATTTTTGTTTGTCTTTAAAAATGCATTTAATTTATTGTATTCTTCACGATATTTTTTACCTTCCAGAAATGTCCATGACCGAACCCATGGTTCCATTTCTGCACCACATTTTGGACAACGTGGAATCATATTCTTTGGAACACGCAGGTTTTCATCAATACTTTTATTTAACTTTTGCAGTGTGTCCACCGAGCTGTAAAGCTCATCATGACATCTGCGGCTGCACTGAAAGTATCTCCAGTCACCTTGAATTGCACTGATTTTTTCTTCTGGAAATACACGGGTAAACTGTGTATCCTGGTTGGTCGTTAAAATATAATAATTCTCATCCTTTAAAATATCATACAAATCATAATAAGGCTGACCCGTTTCCGCATCCAGGATCATACAAAGATTTCTTGCGATAAATGCCCAACGTTCTTCACTGGTTCGATACCGATAATAAAATCCATCAAATGAATTACGATATCCATACTTTTTTTCAAACTCACCAAGATTATCTATAAAATCCTTATCATGCTCATAATAATGACGAAATCCCGCCGCTGCAGACATCCCGGAAGCAGCCCCAACAACAATAGCATCCGCATCTCGAATGTGTCGAACCAGAGAATTTACTGCCTCTTTATACTGTTCATTTTTCATAATGGAAGTTCTCCTCACTTTTTCTCTTGTTGTTATTTTATAACTAACTTCTTTGTGGTAGTATATCATCACTTCACCTACACGTCAAGTAGCTGTTATATTATTAATTACATCGTAATCAGAGCCAGCTAAAACAGTAATAGCTGGCTCCAAATAATAACAAATTACTTATAAATCTCTGTGATTAATTCTTTAGATGTTTCAATAAATCCAGTAATATTCTCATCTGTCATGGGAAGTGTAAGTGTAATCTGTCCTCTCACAACTGGATAATGTCCTCTGACAGCCATCTCTAATGCGTAAATCTGCATTGCATTACCGTTAGTATTACCCCAGTAATCTCTGATTGTGTTGATTTTTCTATCTACCTTATCTGTAAATGCATATCCAAGAATAGAATGCTCTCCATAATAACCAAATGGTATTTCATTTTCAATTGCCCATGAATTAATTTCATTTTTAATTCTGCTTGCCTGTCCATTTAACTTTTCAAATGCAGCTTCATCTAATTGCTTTAATGTGGCAATACCTGCCATGGCTGCCATTAGATGACCATGATGTGTTCCTGATAAAGCTACTTTATTTTCAAGCACTTCCATAACTTCCTTGCTGCCACCCACTGCACCAATTGGAACAATTTTTCAGGCATACTTGCTATTTTCTTCTATTCAGCCTTCCCCTCCGGGAAAATAATTTTAAACACAAAGAAAAAAATCACCATGGAAACTCCACCTGTAATAATTGTCACAAGCATGTTATAGACTGCCGGTGCCACATATGCAGATGCAACTGGCATCCACAGATTATTAAATCCATTACAAATCAGTGAAATTACCACCCATGCTATAAAATACCAGATTGCCTGATATACAGGATTTCCATGGCTTTTAAAAGTAATATTTCTCTGAAGCGGAAAATTGATACACTGTGCAAGAAATGACCCCAATTCATAACTGATAAAATAGCCAAGTCCACCACCGATCAGTATATTTCCCGTTGCATCACGCAATACATTATACCCCAGCAAACTCCATGTAAATTTTACTCCAAACAGATTCATGGAAACCTTTGGCCACATAAATTCTGTACCAGCCAGACCAATTCCCAAAATCCCTGGTAAAAATGTAAATACAAGATACTGGAATACCGTCACGCCCATACTGAATATAACAAAATAGAATATCTGATAAAGCCATTTTGCAATAGCAGAATGTTTCTCTTCAAAACATTTCCATATATTTTTTATATGATTCATCTGCACTTTTCTCCGGCTCCTTTTAATAATTTTTCATATTTCTTATTATTTCTTCTGTTTCTGAAATATCCGCCAACTACTTTTTTTACTCCAAGCATAAAGTGGCCATTTACAGCATCGACAATTCCATATACCATTTCCATACTGACTGCCCCGCTGGTCATCTTGGCAATCCCCCGAAACGGCATATTGTAAATAAAAAGAATATTCAGATCCGGCTTTCCCTGTGCCTCACTCTTCTTTTTCATTTTTGTGAGACATCTATATATCATTCTTGCAAGCCGGCTTTTTGCATAATACATCTGACAAATTGCATCATTGATTTCCAGATTTCCACTCCATCTTCTGTTCGGTATCTCATGGCCAAGAAGTTCACGAAATTCCTCATCCGATATTTTCTGCACGATTCCTGTATAATAGTAAGGCATTTTTGCCGGATTATACGGATACCCTTTACTATTTCCTGTTCTCTCAGTCGTACCTGTTAAACGAATATCTGCAACACTGGCTCCTACCATAATCTGATAAGTTCCTGTTTCTATTTCCCACTGTCCCGTTTTTATATTCCAATAACGGAAAGTCTTATCATCAAACGGAATCCTGAGCTGTCTGCTTTCTCCTGCCTTTAGATAAACTTTTGCAAAACCTTTCAGTTCTTTTTCCGGTCGGAATACGATTGCATTAGGAAGTCCTACATACATCTGAACAACCTCAGCACCGTCTCTGTCACCTGTATTGGTAACCGAAACTTTGATTCCATCCTCTTCTATAATAAGATCAGAATATGTAAATTCCGTATAGGAAAGCCCAAAGCCAAATGGATATTGCACCCGGACTTTTGAAGTATCATAGTAGCGATATCCTACATAAACACTCTCGCGATATTCCGATGTTTTCTCATTACTTGGATAATATCGGAATGCCGGTGTCTGTTCATAAGATATAGGATATGTTTCTGCCAGTCTTCCTGATGGATTCACTTTTCCGGTCAGAATATCCAATGTTGCAGAAGCGCCTGCCTGTCCATTCAGATAGCCATGCAAAATCGCTTTGCAGCAGGTGTGCCATGGCATTTCTATCGCAGATCCTGCACTCAGTATTCCAATAATATTTTCATTCACTTTACTGATATCCTGCAGAAGATCGATCTGATCCTGCGGAATACGCATATGGGTCCTGTCCAGTCCTTCTGATTCACTGATCTCATCAAGACCAAAGCAGAAAATCACAATATCCGCATTCATAGCCAAATTTAATGCAAACTTTCTATCATTCTCATCTACATCTCCATTTCTATGATAGCCTCTTGTCATTCCCAGAATATTCAGATCATATTGTTGCAAAATCGATGACATATCTTCTACTTTTGTTGGATTGACCATAGAAGATCCTGCCCCCTGATATCTGGGTGAAAAAGCAAAATCTCCAATAATAGCGATGGATTTTTTGGTATCCAGCGGAAGAATCTGTTTTTCATTTTTCAGAAGAATCATGCTTTCTGCTGCTGCTTTCCTTGCCAGTTGATGATGTGCATTTCTGTCAAAGTTTTTATCTGAAAGCTTCTTCCCTGATGTCAGTTCCATCACTGCATCCACCAGTTCTCCAACTCTTTCATCCAAATCCGCTTCCTTCAGCTTTCCATTTCGGACAGCAGCAATCACTTCTCTTGCAGAATCGTACCCACAGGACGGCATCTCCAGATTTGAGCCGGCAGCAACACCTTTCACATGGTCATTGCTTCCGCCCCAGTCTGTTACTACAATTCCATCAAATCCCCAGTCTTTGCGCAGGATGTCTGTCAAAAGATGTTTGTCCTCATTAGCATAAATCCCATTAATCTGGTTGTAACTGCTCATGATTGCTTTTGCGTGTCCTTCTTTAACAGCTATCTCAAAACCGGTCAGATAAATTTCTCTTAATGTCCGTTCGTCAACAACTGCGTCCATTGCCATTCTCCGAAGTTCCTGACTGTTAACCGCCAGATGCTTCGGGCAGGCATAAACGCCTTTACTCTGTATTCCACGAATATATGATGCTGCCATCTTCCCGGAAAGATATGGATCTTCTGAAAAATATTCAAAATTTCTTCCACATAATGGGCTTCTTTTAATATTTAATCCCGGACCAAGCAGGATATTTACATCCATACTTGCTGCTTCCTCTCCAAGAGCCTGTCCAATCTCTTCCCCCAGATCCTGATTCCAGCTGTTTGCTATCGTCGCTGCTGTGGGAAAACAAGTTGCATTCAAGGATGCATTCAGTCCCAGATGGTCTCCTGCTCCTGCCTGTTTTCTGATTCCATGCGGTCCATCTGAAAGAAAGATGGACGGGATGGAAAGCCTGTCAATTTCTCTGGTCTGCCAGACAGTTTTTCCACTGAGTATCGCTGCCTTTTCTTCTATTGTCATCTTTTCAACCAATTTTTGCTGTTTCATAACTGTTTTCCATCCCACTTTCATCCTTATTCAGCATTCTTTCTTTTCTTATATCCTCTGATTACCAGTACTTCCATTCCTGCCATGAAAAGTGCTATTACAATGTCGATACCAATTCCTGCTTTTTTCCAGTTTTCCATACCTGTTTCTTCGTGTTCTCCATCATAAGCCCAGCTGCTTACAACTGTATACATGACATTTTTGCAGGCATTCCTCATCTGAAGTACAGATGTTGGATGCTCCAGATTGGCTACATTGTTCTCTTCTCCGTTGAATGTGGACAACATTGCATCTACTCCATTCGCCAAAGCTGCATCTGCATTCATAAATCCATGACCATTGTTTCGGAAGAAGTCTGTAAGCGCCATTCCCCTGAATCCCCATTCATCTCTGAGAACTGTATTCATAAGGTTACTGCTTTCTCCAGTCCATTTATCTCCAAGGAAACTCCAGGAAACCATAACCGCATTTGCGCCTCCCTGTTTTACAGAGATTTCAAATGGTTTCAGATAGATTTCACGGATTGCCTGCTCATTTGACCAGACACTTACCATCTTTGCGTTTCCCTCATACAGAGCAAAATGTTTGATATAAGAATAAACTCCATAGTTTCTTGCTCCTTCTACTGCTTTTGCTCCCATATTTCCTGCAAGAACTCCATCTTCTGAAAAGTATTCATAGTTTCTTGCTCCAAATGCGGTTCTATGAGTATTCATACCTGGTGCATACCAGCCCTCTGCACCCATTTCCTGACTGATCTTGCCCATGCATTCACCCCAGGCCTGTGCAAGTTCCTTATTCCATGTGGATGCAACCACAACTTCAATTGGGAATCCAATAGAACCAACTCCTGTAAAGTTGTTATTAATTGCTGCTGGTCCATCGAAATCAAGTGTAGCCACTTTTCCCACAGAATCCATGGCTGCTGTCTGATAACCGGCCATTGCAATCATATTTGCCATTTCATCAACAGTAAGCTGATCCAGAAGTTTTTCCCAACGAGGATCGTCATAATCAGCATCACGCATATCAGCTAATGTAAGTCCATTATCTGCTCCCGTTGTCGGCATTACATCCTCATCATTGAGATATGTAGTCTTATCAAAGTTGCTGTTCAGATGATATTCAGAAACATATGGCTCACCCAGCTCTGCAGATGCCGGTGCTGCTGTAGCCTCTTCATAATTTGCAAAATGATCTGCTCGTGATAAATATGTCACATCGCCTTTTGCATCTTCAAATACATTTGTTGCTGCAGTATCATCTGATGCTCTTTTATTTTCTCCCTTATATACTACATCTTTATCTGCAGTGTAAGTTTTCTGATCCATCACAGTGTGTGAATCGCTGTTAATAGAGATTACATAGTCACCTTTTTCAAGAACATATGCTTTTGCATTATTCTCATCATAAGAGGCCATATCTTCTATACTGAATGTAACTGTAACAGTCTGAGATTCTCCCGGCTGAAGCAGATCTGTTTTTGCAAACTCGATCAGATTTGCAGAAGATTTCTCAATTCCGCCATTTGTATATGGCGGATTATAATACACTTCTACTACATCTTTTCCGGCAACATCTCCGGTGTTGGTTACTTCCACATCTACAGAAATCTGTCCGTCTTTTTCCTCCAGTTCACCCATTTTCTGTTCAAATTTTGTGTAACTCAGACCATATCCAAATGGATACTGTACAGTCTTATCGTAATCAATCGCACCTTCCTGGGCAGCTGTTTCATAGTACTTGTATCCTACATAAATGCCTTCCACATAATTGGTAAATGCCGGAGCATACACCTGCGCGGTTCCTGCGTTCATTCCTTCAACGGCCATATCTGCCAGATTTGTATACTCTGTTTTTTCTGCATTATCCCACCACGGAGCAGTCGTCATATCATAAATGAATGTATCCGGTGTTTTTCCGGAAGGATTGACTTCACCTGAAAATACTTTACCAAGTGCATTAAATCCCACATTTCCCGTTCCGGGGCACCATACAACAGATTTAATCTGAGGATATTCATCTGCGAAACCAAGTTCAAACTGATTTGCTCCATTATAAATTACAATCACATTATCAAAGTTTGAGCAAACCATATCCACCATATCTCTCTCAGTTTGTGAAAGCTGTAAATAATGCTCTCCCTCAGGAAAATCATCATATTCATCTGAATTATTATCATATGCTGCTTTTCTTACATCCATAGGAATATCATTATGACCTTCACCTGCTTTTCTGGAAAGAACCACAACTGCCACATCAGAATACTCTTTCGCACTTTTAATAAGCTCATCACTGTAAGTATCTACAGGTGGCTCAGGTAATGTCCAGCTCTGTTTCTGGATAGACATTTCCGGATTATCTGCACCATAATTGTTATAAAAATCAACCAGTTCCTGGTTAATAGAAAATCCGGCATTTTCAAGTCCCTGATTCAGACTGACAATATCATACAGATCATTAATTCCACCGGAACCAGCTCCTCCGTAAGCCGGATTAATAGATTCCCAGCCAAAAATATTCAGTTTTTTTGTTTCATTTAAAGGAAGCAGGCTTTCATTCTTCAGAAGAACAATTCCGTCTTCCATAATTTCTTCTGCTACTTCCGCAGCTTCTTCATTTGTTTCATCGCTTAAAGTTCCATTTCCCGTTGCCAGTCCAATCAACGTAGCCATTGGTCCAAAACAAATCATATTCACGCAGACAACAACTGCAAGAACCATTGCGATTGCAGCTTCTCCTCTTATCAGAAATTTTTTGCCCCTGGACATCCTGCGGCATGCGATCATAATTACGATTCCAATTACAAGTGCAGCAATAATACCGATAATATACGGTTTGCATAATTGTAATACCGCCAGAACATCTTCCATTTCAACACTGATCATTCTCTTTTTCCTCCTTTGACTCTCTTGTCTTTTTCAGGTATCATTTCCTGTTGGCATTACTATAACATGGTTATTATTTCGTGCCGTTTTTGGCACAAGATGCAGCAAATATGGCACAAAATACTAAAAAAGGTCCACCGGACCTGTCGTATGCTTGGCAACAAAAATACCCAGAGCATTACAATACTCTGGGTAAAAGAATCTTTAATTCAAACCAGTTCTGCTGTACTCCAAATACTACAGAACCATCATATTTTTCTACAGCTGTACGAATACTTTTCAATCCAAAACCATGGTTTTTACCATCCTTTTTTGTTGTTGTAATCAGATCTTCTTCATTTTTGGAAATTTCAGCTTCACAATAATTCTCTATCTTGATGAACACAAATCCTTTTTGAGCGGATACTGTCAGATGGATCAGTCTTTTTTCCGGATCTGGAATTAAAATTACATGTTCAATCGCATTATCCAAAGCATTTCCAAATATAGAACATATATCTGTTACATGCATATAATCTAATAATTTTCCATCTGCCACACAGGTAATCTGTATATGATTTTTTCGACAATGGAAAATCTTAGCTGCCAAAATCGTATCAAGTACCTGATTCCCCGTTCTGCTTATATTTTCAAAAGCAGCGATTTCATTTTCCATGGAATCAATCCATTTTTTTCGTTTTTCTTCATCTGATTCCGCACGAAGTCCCGTTATCTGGTGTTTCAGATCATGGTATTTCATTTGTATGAGATCCAGGCTGTCCTGATAATTTCGGTATTGATCATACTGGCTTTTCAGCATCACGTTCATTACTGAAAGTTCTTTCTCGGCAACATACTCACTGATCCTGCTCTGATAAGCATGCAGGATTGCAATTCCCCCAAAATCGATCAGTGTTCTGATAGAAAAAATATCTGCACGTTCTCTGCTCGCAAATGGTGCATTTTCATTTAAAAAGCTCAGATTACTAAAAGCAAAGATTGCAACAGCCATGATTGCCGCCGCTGTTACTTCCTTTACTGTCATCTGTTCAAGATAATTCTGCTTCAGAAGATCTTTTTCTAAATAAATATCAATCGTAAAGCAGCTTCCAAAAACAACCATCGTGATCAGAATTTCAACCCAGAGGCTCTGATTCCCCCATGCCTGTACAATAGATACCATCTGCCACTGCAGCGAAGCTGCAAACTCAGCAAGAACAAATGCACGGGCACAGCAATAAGCCGCTCCCAGAGGCTTCATATTTCCTCCGACCATAAGAAATCCATACATCATACCTGCAGCGATCATCATACAGGGAATCCACAAAATTTCAGTTACGCTGCCTGTCAAAGTCAGAAAAATACTCTGCATTGCCAACATGAAAAGACTGCCTATAAGAAAATGTACAGATTTCATGTTTTCTTTTTTTAGGATATAAAGATAAACCAGACATGATTCCCACTCTGCTATTGCCGTATAAATTCTTGGAATATCCTGATATAACATAGTATCCTCCATTTCACATGAAATCATTCCATATTGAGGTTTTGCAGAAGCAGATTCATGAATTCTTTTTTTCTAGTTCTGCTGACAGGTATATGTACATTATGGATCACACAATCAGAACCAACAAATCCCTCTACATGATTCATATTTACCAGATATCCCTTTGCACATCGAAAAAAATTATGTACCGCAAGTTTTTCTTCGAGTTCTTTCATCGTAATTCTTGAACAGTAATCTCCTCTCGAAGTATGATAAATTACATTATGTCTCTGCCCCTCAATAAAATAGATATCTGCTATATCTATCTTTACAACTCCTTCCCCAATCGGAATCGTAAGAAATTCTTTAACCTCAGAGCGCATACGTCCAACTGCTTTATCCAGTTTCTGCGAAAAAGAAAAGTACTCAACTGGTTTTACTACATAATCCATTGCATCAACTTCATATCCACGTACTGCATATTGAATCATATTTGTAATAAACATAATAATTACTTTCTGATCCATCTGACGGATTTTTTCTGCTGCTGTCATACCGTCCATGAACCGCATCTGAATATCCATCAGAATAATGTCAAAACCGCCACTGTAATTCTCAGTGATATCTTCGCCATCACCAAATACCGTAACCTTTATTGATCTTCCCCTTTCCGTTTGATATTTCCGTATATACTCTGTTAATTGTTTTACGTAAATTTCTTCATCTTCCACAATTGCAATCTGTATCATCCTATACCCTCCACAAGAATTGCATTTTTTGTAACTGTTCAATCACACAATATAGTCCCAGGTTTTATTGTTATTTTATAAATAACTTTTACTTCAGTATATCACTGCTTATTTCTTGCGTCAAGTGGATGTAATATTACAAATTATAGCTGTATAATCTGGTTTTCTTTTATCATATATCCACAGTAAATCTCCTCATTCTTTAAATAGAAAGTAGAAATTCTGTTAAGTTTTCAATAGCATCTGGTTTTTCTGATAGTTCTTTCCCCATCAGTCCCTCTCCCA
>PVMN01003545.1_pt1 | contig 12455 bp, 28 predicted proteins | sample 1853401 | NCBI WGS metagenome assembly PVMN01 (sample SAMN08533510, study PRJNA380276) | Human gut metagenome, whole genome shotgun sequencing project.
TCTTATATTTATTTTTTGTTAATTGTTTCTACTGTTATATTCTCCGTTTATAATCCAAAGGAAACGAAGTTTTCTTGTTAATTATTTGGAATATATTTAATCGTTCCATCTTCGTTTTCTTTTTTCCAGAATACTTGAATGTATATATCTCTGTTATAATAAAGTTCTTCTAGTAAAAATACATCATTAATATTCCATTCAACAGGATATACACCACAAAATTCAACAATAGATTTCACATTATCAAGCTCATACCAATCATCATTTAGATTCCAGCAACCACCTACTGTATCAACTGTATATGTCTCATACCCATTCCTTTTAAATAGATCTTCAAGGACATCTTTTGATTCTTCTTTTAATAAAAGTATCTGAAATAAGCAATTTATAGTATCATTGTCTGCTAACCTTTTAGCAATCATATTCTGTATTTTATTTTTCCTATTTTCACTATTCATTTATTTTCACCTCTCTTCCAATTTAATGTGTTTTTGCTAATTCAAATATTTCATTCCAATCATCATATTCTTTTAATTTCTCTTGTGGAACTAATAATTCATATTCAGATTCAATTTCTTCTTTAGAGCCATATCCATTAAAACTAGGTATGCTACCAATTAAATCTCCATGTTCTTCTAATTGACGAAATATAATAACATGTCCTTTCAAAAAATCACCCATATGTGAAGCAAAACTGTCAATCTGAATCAATGACTTATTGTCTTTATTTATGTAAATATCTCCAAGCTTCATTTATATTTTTTACCTCTCTTTCATATAAATTTCCTTTCCAATTTACCAAATTCCATTTACCGTCTTATCAATAACTTCTCTCATCATTCCACCTGTCATTTTGTTCATTGTATCTGCAACAAGACCTTTAAATTCTGCTCTTATTCGCCTATTATAATGAGTACATGGCGTTGAACAATAATTGTTCCTTCTACATTTTTCACAATTACCATTCAATTTCCACTGTTCATTTTCCTGAATCTGTTCCATAATATTTGTATGCTCCTTTTCAAAGTTATATATTCTGACTAATATTCCCCTGCTATATCATCATATTCTCTTGAAAGATATCCAACTAAATCCTTATAAATATCTAACTGATGTTCATGTAAATAATTACATAGTTCAATATCTGTATTGAAAAACTTTTCAACAGCAGTTGAATTAGCCCATCTGTCAAAAGCACTTTCTGTTGTAACTCTAAGTAACCATCTATTTTTTGTTCCGCTATGAGGCTTTACTATCATAAAAATAACTGTATCTGTTCTTGCTTCTAAATGACCTTCGTATTCATAAATCTCGTAATCCTGACCATTGTTTATTTTGTCATTCTCAAACCATCTTCTTATATTTTCCATTACTTTACCTCTCTTCTATCCAAGATCTTCTGAATGGTTTTCTTATCTTTCTCAGATAAACTATCCCAATCCAACTTAAAACTTTCACATTTTTTATGGCGATTCCAACCATCCCCACAATCATAAGAATAACGGTACGCACAATAATCACACGCCATTCATATTCACCTCCAACCCTATGAAATCGAACATTCTTGTTAAGATTCTTCTTCGCATACAAACATTTCATCGAAAACTTTCAATACAGAAATAAAATCACCTAACATAGGCATGTATTTAACATTAATATACTGGTCATCTTCTGCTGTATCTAATGTGACAAATGGGGCAAATGACGCTTCACCTTGATCTAAACATAAAACGCCTAAAGAAATACCATCTTTATCTAATTGGAAATGATAGTGATCTCTGTCGTTCATAATTTGAATGGTTACATTACAACCTGTTTTCTTTTTTAAATTTTCTGCAAATACTTTGTAATTTTTTACCTTAATAATTTCCATGATTTTTACCTCATCTTTCTTTTATAAAATATATTCTCTATCTTATTTTCCAAAGAAAGAGAATTTTCAATAATTTATTCTCTTTAAAATTCAATTTTCTGCCCTACAAATTTCTGGATCTGTTCATTTACATCACTTGTATAAGATTTTACAACATAATTTGTATCAACTTTTATTTTTGTAATAACATCATTGTCATCAAACCAAATCCCTCCAAGTGTACCTCCTGGTATTCTGATTGCTAAACACTTTTTATTAAGACAATAATCGTCAGCTAAAACATAATGTTTCCGAAGATCATCTGAATTAATTCTTGCTAATTTATCAAGTTCAGATGTAATATTGCAAAAATATTCTTCCATTTCACTATATTTGCTGTTAGGATATTTATTTACTAACTTCATGTATATACCTCACTTCGCTTGAAACAAAACTTTCATTTGATTTTTATAAATTCATTAAAGCAACTACATCTTGAACAGATATATTTTTCTCTTTTGCCTTCTTAATAATTCTATCGTAATTTGGTTCAAAATCTTTCTTGTCATTGCAACCATATTCACAACCTTCATATTCATCATAGCTTCTACAAAAATTACATTTATTAAATTCGTTATACATATTTATTTTTCACCTCCAAATTACAATCCAATAAATTACATCCTCATTTATCAAGAAAACAATTCAATTTCCATTTTATATAATGAGTCATACCCTTGTAATAATGACCATACACAAAAATTATGGCTATTCTCCTTGTCTACAAATAACACTCCATTAGCATTAATCTTTTCTACTGAATAATTCTCTTTGATATAATTAATGTCTATTCCATTTTCTAATCTACAATAATATAAATTAAATTTCGTTCTATGAATCCAGTCACCTATCATAGTAGTAAACAATAAACAAAGTAGACATGGTAATTGCAACAAAAACAATGATGTAATTGCCTCATCAATAGGGGAAATAAAAAATTGTTTTATAGCAGTAATCTCTAAAAACACGATCATTATTACAAACAAAATACCACAAAACAAATACCATCCATTCGCAGATTGCACTTCTTTTATTTTAATTTTTTCTTTGTCCATTCAAAAAATCCTCCATTTATTTGTTATTTTTACAACCAAATGAAAACCACATTTTTTGTTATTTGTTTACAAATTTCATTGTGTCAGTATAGACTCTCACGTTTCCATACTTTTCTTCAGGATGCGTCAAAAGCCCAAGTGGTCTACTGTAATCATATTCTTCATGTTCAAATGCTGTCCTACAAGATTTACAACCACATACATATCCAGTAAGTCTTTCTCCTGTTTCAACACATTCTGCTGTAACTAATAAGTCAGTTATTTTCATTTCCTACCTCCAAATTCTAATGAAAGATTAGTTTACTGCTAATCCCAATTCAGGAAAATCAATAAACATTTGTTTTGGTTGTCTATAAATTATAGATTTTTGATACTCAATCATCATTTCTCCCATCGGCGTATCTTCTATCTTACCTATATATTTTCTATCTCCTCTATTAACTAATACAAGATATGTGTCATTACAACTTTTAGTTTTCATAATCAAAATCTCATTCCAAAAATTAAAATATCCTTCACTTGTTTTATGAAAAAATCGTCTACATTCTTCCGTTTTTTCTAAAACATAATATGGTAAACATTTAATAGCAGCATTCATTAAAATTCTCCTACTTCTCCCTGATTGATTTCCTTACATTTCTGTTCGCATTCTTCTAAGGTTTTGAATAACGTACTCTCACTTCTGTTCCTGATATTTAAATATTCTCCAATAGGAACAACCGTATATTTAACAGTTGTTACATCTTCCCAAATACTCGCAATAATACGTCTAATTCTTACCTTGTACGGAGTCACAACTGTCTGTTTTGTAGATACTTTTCCAAAATAATCACACTGTTTACAAGGAATTTCATATCCATTATAAATAATTTTCTTTGTGCCTTTACATGCTGGGCAATCAATTTCTACATTTTTTCTTGCATATGTATAACATTCTTCACCAATTTCAAATTTATTGTCTATTGTTTTCATTGTTATTTTATTCCTTTCGATTAATTTTATATAGAACAGAAACCATACTCACGAAGAATATGATAATTGCCAGACTCGGCTATGTATTTGATTGAATAATCAGACGCTTTCTGACTTCTGTTATTGACTGATTTTCTATTATTTTATATTACATTTAGCAACCTTTTAACCATCAAATCAGTTGGACACTCTTTTAGCCTCTCAACTCTTGTTACAATTACAGGCTTAACACCATATTTTGTATAACAAAAAATCTTGTTACCAACCTGAATATTATTTTTTAACACATTCCATTCTTTTGAGTATTTTGGTATTCTCCAAACAAACTCTTTATCACAATTTGGATGCTTGCCAAAAATATATGTAGTATTTTCATACCTATAATTATTACAATGTCTTTTTCTAGTTCTTATGTATTCAGCTTCTTCAATTCCATTTTCTTTTAAGATAAGATACTGGATATATCCATCCATAAGTACATTGTATTTATTGATAATTAAGAACTTACTCTGCTTACCAGTTTTTGCAAATTCCCTTCTATATTTCTGAACTTTCTCCTCTGAAGGGTGTGAGTTTGCAAAAGCCTCTGTAATGATAATATCTGACATTCTAATCTTCTTCATAATTATGCCGTTGCTCCTTTCTGAACATATCTATCAAAACTGCGTTTCATATATGTATAATTAACTTTCTGTGATGGACTAAATTCGGATTTATTACGATAATTTTCAATCCATTTCTCAAAGTCTTGATCCTTATCGTTTTGGCAAGCATATGCCATGAGTGCTACTAATGCCATTCCGCACTCTTTATAAACTGGATCGTCAATCTTAACACAATCTTCTACCATGTCTGTGTAAAGGTTTATATCTTCGTCCGTCACATTTGGATTTGCATTTTCCTGAACAAAGGAAAGGATAGTTTCTTCCGTATTATTTTGTTTATTTTCTTCTATATATGTATTCTCTAATTCTGTGTTATTTTCTTCTGTTGTATTATGTAAAAATTCATTCATAAAAGCAGTCAAACCATCAATCTTTGATGTAATAATTCCTTTATTCTTAGGATGTCTATCCTTGTAAATTTTGTTAAAATATTCTCCATTATACTTTAAAACATCCATATTTTTTATAAAATATTCAAGAAACTCAGCAAATTTATTATCATTTAATCCAGACCTAGTAAATTTTTCAAACACAGCAATCCATGCAGTTGTATTGGAAGTATTAAATAATTCTTTTGTTTCTTTAGTTACTATATTACAAAGCCTTGTAAATAAACCTGACAACGAATCAAACATGCTTTTTGTTGCATGTTCTTCGATATATGGGAATAATAAATTAGTTTTGTCTTTCCATGAACCAAGAAAATTAACACTCATAATGCACTCCGCTACTAACCTTTCAATTGCTCCCTTAACATCATTTGAATTAGTATATTTTCCATATTTATCTTTGAAGAATAGATTATTTTGTGAAATATCTTTAATCATCTCTACAATCTGCGGATTCATACAAGTCATATCATACTGATTATTATTCATTGGTGCTTGATTATTATAATTTCTAATGTGATAAGCAATTTGTTCATCTGTACAATTAAAAAATGTTGTTACATTTACATTAAACTTATTAAATCTTTCTTGAAGAAATTTTGGCAATTGATCAAATTTTTTTCCAATGACATTAAATACTTTCTTTTCCACTTTTGGATCTCCATCTTCATCAAGTACATATTCTCCATTTTCATCTATAACATATTCCGTGTAATATATATCTGGAAATTCTGCTCCTTCCTCTTCTATTACACTTCCCTTTGCTCTAAACTGAGATGCATAAGATAAACGCTGCAATCCATCAATCAAATGACGTTTCTTTTTATCTCCTATTATCTGTTCGCAAATAACAATTTCTGGAATAGGTTGATTGTTAAGAATTCGTGTTAAGAATTTGTTTTTCTGTTTCTTCGTCCATTGAAAAGCTTTTCTTTGTAATATATATTGACAGTTAATTTTTTTATCTCTTTTTTCATCTAACAAAGTACCAAGTGGGTACTTGTCCATCCTATAACTATCTGTCACATCCATTGGCATAATATTCATTTCTGCATCCTCCTTGTACTTTGTTGTCTTTGTAAAAAGTTCTAATTTTTCATTACTCTTTATAATTTTCATATTTCTTGAGTATTCTGAGTCAGTAATATCAAGCTTTTGTTTTATTGTTTCAACATCAGCCCCTTCCATTTTCAATTCAAGTATTTTTCTTGGTATTGTTGGAAGCGATATAAGAAATTCTTCTACTTTTTCATCACTACTAAAATCAAACTCACTACTATCTTCTACATTAAAATCTGAAGCTACTTTTTCTATTAAGTCATTATTCTCTTCGGTAGGTGCATCAAATGAAGTGTCTGAAATAATAACAGGTTTTCCTTTATCGTCATCTGTTACATTTCCATCTTTATCAACCTTTACAATCTTCCCATTTTTATCAGTTAATAAATTTTTTCTTTTGCATCTCTGATAATTGTCCCTATACCAGTCAATAACAGATTTTTTAATGTTATTAGTAAGATAAGTTGAAAAATTTGCTCCTTTAGTTGAATCGAATGTAACAACGCTTTCCATCAACACATCCATTGCGTCATCATACAATTCATCATATTCATACATTGGGATACCATATCTGAAAAAAGCATTATAACTTATCTTTTTTAATTTTGACATATTATTTTCACAATATATATTAATCCATTCCATTTGTTGCGGTGAAAGATTTTTTAACTTCTCACATAATATTTCCTCTTTCATTTCATGCACCTGCCTTTACACTTAATATATTTTTTAATCCTCTAAAATGTCATTAGCAATTTTCCAATACTGAGTTCTACCTTTATATTCTCCATCCGAAACTTTACTCAGCTCTAATTTTATTTTTTCAATTGTATACGATCTATCAATTGCTTCTGACATAACATTTACATACCTTATACACTGCTTTATTCTCTTATGTTTGTCTCGTACATCATCAAGTAAGTAGCCAATCTTGGCTACTTTATGAGCTTGAGGCTTTTTACCATTGTGTATTTTCTTATACTTTTCTAATGCATGTTTAATATCACTTTCTGCACTATCACATTTTGATAATTCACTATTAAGTAAGTTTTTATATGTAATAAGTTGGGTTTTATTCCAAGCAGCCAAACCAATGATTGAATTAAACTCCTCAAAAATCTTATCCAACAAAGAATAATCAAAATCTTTATCATTTATGTAAACACCATTATTTCCTTTGTAATAAAGGGAATTCTCAGATTCGTTTCCTGTATCCATATCAATGAGATGATAATTTCTCACCCACGAATACTTTTTCCCACCTTTCTGTACTAATGATCTAGCCTGTTTGTATGTAAATTCTTTTGCTTGTACAGGTGACGTTGTTGCCAGATACTCCCCAATCTTCATTGGGTTTTCCATCACATAGCTTTTCCCGTCTGTTAATATAAACACTTTCATCATCCTTTCTTAAATTTGCGTACTTTAATAAACCTTTTGATTTTTCAAAAAGTTAAAGTAACATATTCAATTGTTAATTTTTTTGTGAAACTAGGTAGAAAAATACCACTTTGAACTTGAAAAAAATATAATTTATATGTAAAATAGTGTCAGGGGTAATATATCCCTACCTAATAATTGCAAAGATAGAAGCAAAGCAGAAAGATGTTCCCAGCATCGTTTGAATCACTTGCTTCTATCTTATTTTTTATATTTTATATCATACACCGAACATACATTCTTGTCAATATTTTTTCAAAATATATGTTCGATAGTTTATTCTATTTTTTTATATAGTATTGTATGTAAATATCCTTTTGGTACACTCTCCTGTAAATCTGAAAATACCTTCAATTGTGCCGAGAAATCATCACACAGTTTAGCAATTGTAGCAGCTTCTTCAAGAATGTTATGGCATTCTCCAAACTTTTTCTTTTTAAACCCAATATTACAATCAGGATTTTCAAGATCCTGTTTAGATACAAGAACAACTGCATCTTTTTTAGCAACCTTCTTTGCTTCTTCAAGACTCATAATTACATATTCTTTCATATCTATCAATCCTCCTCTAAAATGCCAAAGTTGGCATCATATACTGCCTTTACTTTTTTCTTTTCCTGAAACTTGGTTATTACTCCCAGCTTTTGAATAATTCTTTGCTTAGAAACCTGCCTAACACACTCTCCAAGCAACATTGAATCCTTTATCAATCCCTTACCTTCTTCATCTTTATAAAAGAAGGAATGTGTTGGTTGATGAATATGTTTGATTTTTGTTGTGAACGGGATCACAATAGTAGTATCAGAGTATAAATTACCATAATAATTCTGTATTACTACTGCTGGGCGAATACCTCCTTGTTCACCAGCAAAATTAGCATCACCAAAATCCACTTTTACGATATCGAAAGTATTAATTTCCATATATGCATTCCTCCTTCCTCTTATGTACCTTTGATACTTTGTATTATATATGGTTTATATAAACTTGTCAATAGCTTTATATGAATTTCTATAAAAAGTTGACATTGGGCTTATATATACCTTATAATAATCATCATAAAGGAGGTATTTAAAATGCCAAGAGGACAACTATCAGAAAAAAACACAACTATGTCTTTTGCTATTCCAAAAGATTTAAAAAATGAAATAGGTATAATCGCTCAAAAAGAAAATCGTTCAATGAGTAATCTTATAGTTTCTCTTTTAAGTGATTATGCCCACTTATATAAGCAAAAGGAAAGATTGACTAGATATTATAAATTAATATCTGAAATGAAGGACGATACTAAATAAGCATCGTCCTTTACATATTCTCTATAACACTCTTAATTCGTTAGCCATATTAATGGCTGCTTGATACTTGTCCACATCATCTGTGAGCAGACGAATTATTTTTCCAAAATCATCCGACTTTAATGAGATGACTGGAATATTCTTAATTATCTCATCGCCTCTACCAGCAAGTACGTTATGGATAAACTCTCCATGATCGTTGATTAACTGTCGATTTTTCTCTTCCGTTAAACCGATATAATTCATTGTAGTTTGAAGATCACTATGATTTAATAACTTCTGTAATGATAATAGACAATCAGGATCAAATGGATGTGTTTTGTGTATCCAATATCCGAAAGATTTACGGAGGCTGTGGCTCGATACCCGATATTGAATACCAGCATCTTCAACTGCCTTTTTCATTTTCTTTCTATAATCATCTGTTTGCCATTTAATCACATCATTATGTTCAACTTCATAATAAAGGTAATCTCCCAATGATGAATATTTTTTCTGCTTATGAAAATCATTAAATATCTTTTCCTTTCGCTTATCAGAAAAGTCTTTATTTAACGCCTTGCACCAAGTATCTATACTATTTTCAGAATATATATCCAACGTACATCTATTAATCCAATCTGTCTTAGGCTGATACTGAAAGATATATTCATCATAATGTTCCATCGGATTGATTTTGACATGTGACAAATAATTATCAACTGCTTCCCAAACCATATTACTTACAGGAAGATTAGTGATTTTCCCTGTTTTCTGTTCCTCGATGGTGTCAATTTCACTCTTACGATTTCCGTTCTCGTAGTATAAATCTGACCACTTCATCATCACTGTGTCGCCGATTCGTCTACCAAGAAGAAGTTCTAACATTGTAATTAAATATCCGTCCCACTCATCATTCTTTTCAAACCATTCAACAACATTCTTGATATCTCCCATATTCCAAAATGGTTGTACTTCTGTTTTTCCTTTTTTCTTAGTTGCATAATCTCTTGTCTGTGCCATATCACTTGCCTCCTCTATTCTACTCGTCAAAATTTTCATCTTCAAAACAATTCATACAATCATCAAAACCACTAATACCAAAGTACTTATTATTTTTAAATGCGATCAAAATACCATCTTCTGCATAACTTGATTCTCCAAACAACGCCACATCTGCTGTTTCTTCGTCCATAAATTCCGAAACATTTACAAGAATTGAAATTGGCATGAATATATCGTCATCAGATAAATCATAATCATCATATACATCTTCGCCTATAAGCTCATTTAAATAATTGATATATTTAACGATTTTATTCTTATAACGAGCAAAATTGACTGATCGCATCCAATTTAATAATTTTTCCTCTTCTTTCGTTAAATTAACTACTTCAAAATTGTCTGTTTCTATACTATAATCTGGTTCGTTATCACCAACTAAATATATTTCAACCTCTCTTTCTCTTCCAAATATAATCATTTTAACTTTCTCATTGCTTTTCATATTAATTAACCACCTTTCTTACTTTCTTATATACATATTCTCTGTTTGCCATTCAACCAATAGATTATTGTTCTTATCATAATATTTTGATTTTATTTTCTTCGCATACTTCATGCGTTCATCAAAATTATCACACCACCTTACTTCCAAGTTCTTTGTTTTCATTCCCAGATGAGTACATAAACAAATTATATCTTTAATATGATCTTTCTCTTTTGTGTTCGGTCTAGGGATACCATCACCGACTTTATTTTCTTTTAAACATCTAAGACAAATAAATTGTGAACTCCTTTCAGGATGTCCATTTTTCTGCACATTTTTATCACCTCATTTTTTCAACAAAAAAGAAGCAGAAATTAACTGCTTCTTTTTATTCTCTAACATTTTTTAAACCAATCCTTCAAAATAATTTTTATTGATAATATCTTTTCTGTTTTGATGCGTTTCAACAACTTCCCAGTAATGTTCGTCATCATAACCCATATGACGATTTGCGAATGCTATCGCTTCTTGTCTATTCTGAGCTTCTATAATTAGAATTTCTTCACTTAATCCTCCATCACCCAAAATATATATTTCATTCATTCCTATCCTCCAATCTACCTTGAAAGCAATTTTTCTTTGGGTTATATCTTTTCTCTTAATTTATTACAAAAATCAGAGGAATCAAGTAATGAGCCGTCAAATATTTTTTTACCTTCTGATTCATATATTTTCAATGAACCATCGAATCCTATAACAGCATATTCTCCGTTATATTTATTCATATCTGAAAGTTTCCATTTAATAACTTTATACTGTGTACTGTCATCCATAGGATCACAATATCCATCATGTTCTAAAATAGCAATTCCAAACATATAAACTATATTATCCATTATCTATTCACCTCCAAATTTTCAAAAGAAATCGTCATTTCTTTTAACAATAGTTATCCATTGCTGGTATGTCTTGACTTGCAACAATATGTTCATCTTTTATTTGTGGAGCTGAATCAATAAACTCACCATTGAAATTAACTAGAGCTATTGTATCACTTTCAATACAAATAATTCGTGCTTCAGGATTATATACCTGAATCCTTTTTAGAATATATTCCATTTTATCAAAGCATTTTTGCATATCACGAATGTCTTTCTCTTTAATGCCATTGGTCATTTTATATCACCTCTTCCAACATTCACAAATTCTTAGTACCCATTACACATACAATAATACTTAACATCCGGTTCTCCACTTACATGGCGATACCCATTTTCTCTTATTAGCCTTAAACCTGAATTATACTGCTTGTCATTTGTAAAATTATCTTTTCTTGCCAATTCATTTATAATTAATTCCATTTGTCTTCTCCATCAATTCTTCAACTTCCTGCTTCATTATACTGATTTCCGACAAATCATACCGTTCAACCATTCTCTCTAATTCATCAGGCAATCCAGTCATTTGTGATAAATCCTCAATGACTCTTTCCATATGTTCATAAGCAAGATCCAAATTATTCCATACTGACTGCAAGTTATTTTGCGTTTTATTAATTCGGCTCATTTATATCACCTCATTTCTTCTGCTCGTCAATCAAATCCAATACTTCACACAAGGTTTTATATCTGCCTTTTTCCAGGTCATTCATATTGCGATTTGCTGTTTCATTTTCTAAATCCTCAATAAGCTGCTCAACTTTAATTCTTAATTCGTCCATTTATATTACCTCTTCTAATCTTCCTAATAAATCATTTTTCACTTCGATTATTGTATTCAACCTTGATTCAGTTGAACTAACCTCGCAAGCTTCTACATTATAAGTCATTTGCTTTTCTAGGTCAGATTCAAGTCTGCCAATTTCTCTATCAAGCTCATTAATATATTCTCTTATCTTTTCTCTCATATCTGGCTTATCGTCAAAATTAACTCCACCAAAATTCTCTTTAGTTAATTCTCTTCCACACTTAGGACAAAATCTAAAGCGATTATCATTATTGACTTGTCTTTTACTTCCTGACAAAGCAATTCCTGTCATATTTAAACATTCATCAATTTGAACCATTCTAAAATCATATTTTCCACCACATAATTCACAACTATTATTCATGATCTTTCACCTCCAAAGGAAAGTTAAATTTACTTGGCTTTTACTCACAAAAATTTTTAGCCCATAAGATAGTTCCATCATTGTTGCAGG
>PVMN01003556.1_pt1 | contig 12422 bp, 20 predicted proteins | sample 1853401 | NCBI WGS metagenome assembly PVMN01 (sample SAMN08533510, study PRJNA380276) | Human gut metagenome, whole genome shotgun sequencing project.
CGAAGGTATATCAGATATTCACAACAGATAATATGTTGTGGACAGGAGGTAATGGTACAGGTCTTTCTTATTGCCTTAAATATGCGGATGATTCGACGGATGAAAATCCAGTGGTGTTAGCGAAAGGTGTGGATGAAAATGGAAAAGAGTTTGAACAAAGAATATATATAAATGACGTTAATCCATCAAATGCTACAGTACAGCCGCTTGTTTTATAGCGGAGGTACTCATTATGGGAAATGAAAAATATATCCAAAATTCCGAATTGCAAAGTAAACAGATGCAAGATGAAAACGAAGTATTCAATTCATTTATCAATATTATGGTGCAGATAGTTGAAAAATACGGAAAGACAGTTTTGCAAGAATTGGATTGTACTGCGTAAGCTACGCAGCCTTACATATCACATTTCCCTATAAAATTATGGAGGTGGTACGATGAACAGAGAAGGAAAGAAATGTGTCCTGTATCCGAGAGTAAGTACCGAGATGCAGGTAGACGGATACAGTCTTGAAGGACAAAAAAACGGATTAAAACGATTTGCTGACCGAGAAGAAATGGAAATTGTCGGTATCTATGAGGATGCAGGTAAATCAGGAAAATCTATTGAGGGACGACCTGCATTTAAGAAAATGTTTTCCGATATAAAAAACGGATTGGAGATAGATTATATTCTGGTTTATAAACTTTCTCGTTTCGGAAGAAATGCAGCGGATATTCTAAATTCATTAGAGTTTGTACAATCTTATGGAATAAATCTTATTTGTATCGAAGAATGAATTGACTCCTCACAGACAAGTGGAAAACTTTTAATCTCTGTTTTGTCTGCGGTTGCAGAAATAGAAAGAGAAAATATCATAGAACAGACAATGAATGGACGGAGAGAAAAAGCACGACAAGGTGGGTGGAATGGTGGATTTGCACCATACGGATATTATCTGAAAGACAATCCTGTTTATTGTGGAAAGATTGCTTGGGGAAAAAGTATCATATATTGGAAATCGCAGTGGATAGATGGAATGCGACAATGCGTACCCGGCATCTTATGGATGATGGATTTACAATGGTTCCTTTTGGCCAGGGTTATAAAGATATGTCACCGGCTACTAAGGAATTTAGCAAGCTACTTTTTGAAGGGAAGATTATTCATGGTGGCAATCCGGTGCTTAGGTGGATGGCAGGAAATGTAGTGGTAGAAACTGATGCTGCAGAAAATATCAAGGTTACGAAGGCACAGTCACCTGAAAAAATCGACGGTATTGTTGCAACGATTATGGCACTTGATAGAGCTGTTAGAAATCAAGGTTATACGAGCAGTATTTATGATGAGCGTGGTATAATGTTTCTTTAATATTGTTCCGATATAAATAAATAACTATTTATATCGGAGGTTTATTATGGACGCAACATTGATTATACAAATTTGCTTTTCGATTGCATTTGCTGCTGTGTGTATTATAATGCTTTTTACATTAATAGGAGTTCTTATAACTAGATGGATTTATGAGAGAAGGTATAAGAAAGCGGCTATTGATATCGTTAAAAGAGGTCTACAAAAAGATGATGAAAGTGTATTGAGTAATTTGCAGATACAATATGCAGCTTGTAATTCAAATAGTTTTGGGGTTGCACTTGCAAATATTGCGGTAATTAATGCAAGAGTATTGTCAGAACTGAATATGTCGACTTACAAAAGATATCACGATGATTTAGGGGCAGAAAAAGATCATGTGATAGAAAAATTTGAAAAAGTTATAAAACTTTTTAATGATAAAACGATGTTTTCATATGAGAAGATGAACGAGCTTGTGTGTGAGATTAGTGAATGCACTGAACTTGAGAAAATGCAGACTTTATCTCTGAAAGTAAAGAACTTATATGAAACATGTCTTTTTTATTGTGATGGGCAAATTTTTGTAAAGGATGCAACAATTCGCGATTTACAATATGAAGTAGAGAGCCTAAAAAAGAAAAAGTTAGGCGCAAGAGTTGCTGGGGCTATAGGTTTGATTTCAGGTATTCTTACAATTATTACAACTATTGCAGCTATAATATAGGATTGATTTTGAGGAAGGCATCTAGTACAGGTGCTTTTTTTATTACAGAGGAGGTGTGTTATGGGAATAAAGAGTTTATTTGGTTTTGGACAGGCAAGAGATAAGCCTACAAACAAGTCTGCAGATGCTGGTTAATCTTTTCTTTTTGGAAGGACTACAAGCGGCAAGCCAGTCAATGAAACAACAGCAATGCAGACAACTGCTGTGTATGGGTGATACTATTCTTCAAAAAAGCTATACAGCAGATTTTCTTTCCAAAAGGCGCGTCATGAATAACGGGGTCCTTCCAAAGTATCATATTAAAAGAGACCACGAACCAATCATTGATATTGAAACATGGGAAGCAGTTCAGGCAGAGCTTGAAAGAAGGGTCCAGTACTGTAAAGACCATTTCACAAATGCTTATGCACAGCGTAGCGAGGTAAATCCATTTTATGCCAAGATTATTTGCGGGAATTGCGGAAATATTTATTCCAGAGTAAAGTACACGACTTGAAGCGGTACAAAGATAACCAAGTGGCGCTGCAGTTCCTGTAACAAGACTGACGGTCATAAGGTTTGCAGCAACAGGTACGTTACCGACGAAACTTTCACCAAGCTGTTTATTATGGGTTGGAATGAGATAGCAGAACATCCGGAAGATTATCAAGAAAAATGGGAAGTTAATATAAAGAGTGATGATGTATTGCTAAGATATAAAACCAGACTTCTTATGAAGCATGTGGAAGCAGGACCAATTAAGGAGTTTGATTCGGCGCTTATGATGGCGGTAATGGACCATATAACAGTGTATGAAGATGGCGGGCTGAAGATAAGATTTTATGACGAAACAGAGTTTGAAGTTACAACTGAATAATTATGTGTTGACTTTTTGGATATCCGATAATATAATATATTTATGGATATCCAATATTACATAGAAAGAAGGGATAGTTATGGCAGGAAGACCGCCAAAAGAAAATAGTCGCGATAAGCAGTATCGTGTAAGACTTAATGATGAGGAAGATGAAATGCTTTCTTTTTGCAGCGAAGAAACAGGAGAAGCAAAATCCGACATTTTTAGAAAAGCGCTGAAAGCATATTACGAAAATGCCAAGTATGTTAAGAATGCTTTGGATAGTAAAACTGAATCCTCTGATTTAGCTGATGAAGACATGGAATTTGAAGATTATGATGAGTACGACGAGAACGAAGATTGTGACATGGGTGGAATTTCACTAAAGCGAGCAATAGAATGTCCATATTGCGGGGCAGCGAATAACATAGATTTTGCTGAGTACAGTGAAACTTCTGAATATGAAAGACAAATGGGGCCTGAGGTGGAGCATTACTTTGCTGTAGAAGATTGTTACTGTGAAGAATGTGAAAAACGATTCAGAGTTCATGGCAGTATTTGGGAGTACCCATTAGGTGCATACAATTATGAGGATATAAGTGTAGAAGCATTAGAAGATGATGATGAAGAAGAATAAACTAAGAGCCGGTAGATGAATCACAGCGATTTATTTACCGGTTTTTTTGATTTTATGGTATGATTAAGTAGTAAAATTTGTCGATACAATAATTAGTGGATTTATATAGATAGAAGGCGAGGGATTTTATGGGAGAAGTGGCAAGAAACTCACTAAAGGGATATACATATCAACAGAGCGTGTTTATTTTGTTTTTGGGGCTAATGGACACAGAAAGAACTATTGGAAAAATAATTGTTGAAGCGTTAGATACAAAAAATTTTGACGATATTTATTTAAAAGATGTCATAATAGATACTTGCCAAAAAGAATCATATCGCATACAAGTAAAAAACTATCCTAATGTTTCTGATGAGAGTATTAAAATTGACAATAATGTATTAAGTATCAATGGAAATAAAAATTCGTTTGATGAAGCTGATAATAATGTACTTGTTGTGAATTCGGCGTTAATTGAAACAGATGACGAATTCATGGGATTTGCATGTGTCAGAAAAGAGAATATAACTATTATCCCGCTTACGCCTAAAAAAATTGCTGATAAACTGGATAATATGTTTAACACAGAAGCTAGAGAACTTCAGATTATACATTTAGCAGATGAAATTACTGAAGATGCTGTATTTGAAATCGATATTGAAAAACTTCCTGATATTATAAATATGTCAACAGATTTGGAAGATCAAACAATTTTGCTTCGAACTGTGCCGGATGAATTTTTGCATGATATTACCTTTATTGAAGGAAAACCGGGTGTAGGAAAAAGTCATTTTGTAAATGAAATATGTGATAAGTATCCAGATGCAATTGTTTATCGATTTTGGATTGGTTCACAGGATCCAAACAGAAATAGAAGGATTTTATTTGAGAATTTTATTTCAGAGATAGGAATTAAAGTATATAAAACTGCTAAAAAAGTAATTATTGATGAATTAATTGATACAATAAGAGAGCAGGATAAGTTAATAATAATTGATGGTTTAGATCATGTAGAAAATTATAATCCTCGTCAGCTGTAGGAATTTATAGGGTTCATCAATAAATTAGTTGATGTAAGAGTTATTGTTCTTTCGAGACCACTTAAGCATGAAATTAGTTGGAATAGAAGTAATTTATTTGATTGGTCTTATGATGAGACACGATTATATTTAGAAATGGCTCATAATATTACAGAGTATAAGATTCAAAATCAGATATATAATATAACGAAGGAATACCCCATAATAACATATTTTATTGCAGAAGATTATAAGTTAAAGCAAGTTGTGGATATTAGTCAAGCCGTGAAAGTGTGCTGAAAACCTGCGTGAACGAGGTCAAGAAAAACTATGACTATTGCTTAATAGACTGTATGCCAAGTTTGGGTATGCTCACCATCAACGCACTGGCGGCGGCTGACAGCGTGGTTATCCCTACGCAGCCCCACTATCTTTCTGCAAAAGGATTAGAGCTGTTGCTTCGCTCCGTGTCGAAAGTCAGACGGCAAATCAATCCACCTTTGCGGATTGACGGCATCTTTATGACGATGGTAATGCCCCGCACGAACATCTCCAAGGAAATCACCGCCACGGTGAGAAGTGCCTACGGACAGAAAATCAAGGTGTTTGATACCCAGATACCCCACTCCATCCGTGCGGTAGAAGCCACCGCAGAGGGCAAGAGCATTTTTGCCTATGACAAAGGCGGCAAGGTAGCCGCAGCTTATGAGCAGTTCGGAAAGGAGGTGGCAGAGCTTGGCGAGAAGCAGAGAAACAAAAATCGAGCTGACCGCATACGATGACCTTTTCCAGACGGACGAAAGCCGTGAGGAAGCAAAGTTAAGCAAGATACGGGATATTCCAATTTCCCAGATTGACGAGTTTCCCGACCACCCATTCAAGGTTTTAATGGACGAGGACATGGAGCAGCTTGTTGATAGCATCAAGCGAAGCGGCGTAATGACCCCTGCTACTGTCCGTCTGAAAGAGGACGGGCGGTATGAGCTTATCAGCGGTCACAGGCGTAAAAAGGCTTGTGAGCTTGCGGGGCTTGAAACGCTGAAATGCGAGGTCAAGGAGCTGACCCGTGACGAAGCGATTATTGTCATAGTGGAAAGCAATCTCCAGAGAACGACCATTTTACCGAGTGAGAAAGCCTTTGCCTACAAAATGCGACTTGAAGCAATGAAGCGGCAAGGTGAGCGAAGCGATTTAACTTCTCCACCAGTGGTGGAGAAGTCAGCAGGTAGGGCAAATTACAAATATGATAATAAGAACGAGCTTGGCATGATAATGTGTAAAAATTTTGATAATGAGTGGGATTGAGATTGACATGGTATCAGAAAAAGGTTATAATGAATTTAAAAAATTGAATAGGGAGACTCATATGGAATTAGATGAATTAAAGCAGATGCTAAACACAAGGCTATCAACTAAAGCAGATGTTTCAGATATAGCTGAAGTCTTGCAAATATCTGTTCCAACAATGTACCGTTATAAAGATGCTCCAGAAAAAATTCCATATGGAGTATATTTACAAATATTGAAATACTTTAAGTTTTCTGACAGAAGATTGGAGGAGGTACATTCAAATGATAGCAAATTTATTGAAGCAGAGCAACGAAGGTTAGAATTTGAAAAATTAATTGCTGGAGGAGAGCGACGTACAGTTACGCCTGTTTACTCGGTAAATTGTGAGATTGAAGAGGTTACTACGGCACTTATGCCCATGGATTATCCTGAGTATATACATCTTACTAATCAATTTATAAAGATAAGGGCTCTCAGAAGAAAGGAATATGAGAAGGGACTATACGAGAGTTATGAAATTATTGATGCATCGAAATACAGAGATTTTTATTTGGGAGTAAACAGATATTCTGTTTTGACAAAAGATGTTATTGATAAACAAATTGATTACTTGATAAAAAGCATGTCTTTTTCACATGTTCATAGAAGAATATATTTATATAATACGCCTGAGTTGCCAGTTGTCTCTTGTTATTATAATAGGACGTTAAAAAAAGAACTATCACGAAGTTTAATTAGGGCTGATGATTTTGTTGCATATGTTGATGATAAAGAAGCAGATGATTTATTAGATATATTCAATCGTTTTTTTGAAAGAGCGGAACTTTATGAAACTAAAGACGTTGTTGACTTTTTAAAAAATCCAATGAAATTCCCTCTATTTTAAAGTGAAGGAGGATTTACAGTAATGGGTCAAATAAAATCTTTTAAAATTGATGAGATTGTTGATTATACATGTAAAGATATAGTTGCAAATCATTTGATTGAAACGGGATGTTATCTCATAGATTTAACAAAAGAACAAAGTGAATGGTATCACTGGAAAAGTGGAATCATTGCACCTTGTTATTGTAATTGCAGGGGACTCATTTCTACTGTTGTACAACGGAAAGATATAGTGAATTTCTTGTGTGATTCAATAAAAAGGAATTTTCCTAAGGCTGACTGTATAGCAGGAATGGCAACTGCGGGAATTCCATGGGCATCTATGGTGGGATTTTCTCTTGACTTGCCCGTAATATATATTCGAAAGCAAGCCAAAAAACATGGTGTTAGCAAACGAATTGAAGGAAAAGTTAATGATGAAAAAAATATTGTATTAATTGATGACCTTATTGCAAGTGGAGAAAGCATTTTGGATGCTACAAATGTTGTACGAGATGAAACTCAAACAGAAATTTTGGGAATACAAAGTATAATTAACTGGGGATTTGCGAAAATGTTTGAATTGTTAGGAGAATATCAAATTCAAACCCTGACAAGCTATGAGCAGGTTATTATGAGTGCACTTAGACATAACCTAATCAATAATAACGATGTGAAATTTATGCTTGATTTTTATAGAAATCCATTTGAGTATGATTGGAGGGAGTTTTATGAAGAAAAGGATAATTTTCGATTTTGATGGTGTATTAGCTGATAGTTTATCTGTAACAATGGATAATATCAATTTCCTGTCAAAAAATGGTTTCGATAAAATTCCACTTGTTTATACGCAGGAAGATATGAGTAATTTATTCAATATAAAATTGAGTGATTCTCTTCAGAAATATGGTTATGAAAAATCAGATGTAAAGAATTTTTTTGATTTGCATACAGCATTAATGTGTCGAGATGCAAATAAAATTTCTGTTTTTTATGACATTATAAAGTTTTTGGAACAGACTAAATATCCTATTTCAATTGTATCCTCATCATACGTGGAGTATATGAAAACCATTTTAAATGGATATTCAAGCAACGCATTGTTAATATTTGATGAAATTTATGGAAGGGAAACTAAGGGGACTAAAATTGATAAAATTCAGAAAATATTACAGAAATACAATCTTAAAAAAGACGAAATATTATATATTGGGGATACCTCAAGTGATATATTAACTTGTAAAGAAATGGAAGTAGAAATGGTTGCTGTTGGTTATGGATTTCATCCATATGAGTTTTTATTAAAATTTGCTCCTAACTACTGTATTAGAGATGAATCCGAACTAATTAATTTGCTAAATATGCTGTATGTTAAAGCAGCGTAAAAAATAAAAAAGGAGATTGATATTATGAAAAAAGCACTTTTACTTATTGATTTTGTCAACGAAAATGTTTCAAAAGATGGAAAAATGGCAGGAAAAGGGTATCCAGTGTATTGTGAAAGGTACAATGTTTTAGACAAAGCGGAAAAATTATTGTCAGCCTTTCGCAGCAAAGGACATTTGGTCGTTCATGTGAGAGTGGGTTTTTCTCCTGACTATAAGGAACAACCAATAAGTTCACCTTTATTTGGAGCAGCAAATAAGTTTGGAGCTTTTAAAATTGGTGCATGGGGAGATGAATTTTACGACACTTTAGCTCCTTTGGAAAATGAGGTACAGTATTATAAGCATAGAGTAAGTGCTTTTTATGGAACACCCGTAGAGCTACTTTTGAAAAATCAAGGAATTGAGGAATTATTTATATGTGGTGTGGCAACAGACCTTGCCGTTCAAGCAGCGACACGTGATGCACATGACCGAGATATACCTGTAACTGTGGTCGAAGATTGTTGTGGAGCAGCAAACGAAGACGACCACAAAAATTCATTAATACCATTAGCAAAGATTGCAAAGATTTCCACATTAGAAAATGTATTAGAAACTTTATAAACCAAGTTTTGTGTAGAAGGCGGTGTCTAAAAGCTGACATCGTCTTCTTTTTTTGGGCTTTGTGATAATAAAAAGATTTACAAATTTCATTCAGTATAAATATTGATACTGAACATGTTTTTTGTTGACTTAGTATCAATTTTAATGTAATATATGATTGTAAAGAACGGTTAGTGTAAAAATCGAGGAGGTGATTTATATGTTGAAGTTCTTTATAGTAAGTGTTCTGTTGCTTGTGCTTTTTCGCATAAGAAAACAACAAGAGCCTAACGAATTGTATACAGTGACCTTTTCCCTCAGTCCATTCGTATACGATTTCATCAAAGCCCTTGCTGTTTCATTAATTGTTTCATTCCTTACAAGTTAAAACAACTATGTACCTATGATAGCACGAAATCTCTCTCGTGTCAAATGAGAAAGTAGTCATCATATGGCAAATGAAAAGCGTAATTTATATAACCAAGCTTACATAGCCGAGAGGTTTTCTTAACGGAAAGCCCCTCGGCTAAATCTATTTCTGGAGGTGATTTTATTTGAATGGGAAGCAACCGCTATGTGCAGTTTGACCCCGCCGTGATTGAACAGGCACGGCAAATCGACCTGCTCTCCTACCTGCAACGGTATGAGCCGAGCAATCTAAAGCGTGTGGCAGGCAATGTTTACTGTACGAGGGAACACGACAGCTTGAAGATTTCCAACGGCAAATGGTACTGGTGGTCAAGGGGCATCGGCGGCTATTCTGCCCTTGATTATCTGATGAAAGTGCGGGAGCTTGGCTTTGTGGAAGCCGTGCAGACCCTCACGGGGGATATGGGCGACTGGAAGCCGCCGCCCCCTGCCGTGAAAAAGGACGAGCCGAAAGTGCTGCTCCTGCCAGAGAAAAATGCGGACTGCGATAAGGTGACAGAGTACCTTTTCGGGCGTGGTATTGATTATCAGCTCATACAGGACTGTATCGCAGAGGGCATTATTTTTGAGGGCAGGAAGTACCACAACGCTGTTTTTGTCGGCAAGGACAAGAACGGAACGCCAAAGTATGCGACTCTTCGGAGTACGGTGGGCAGTTCCTTTAAGGGCGACGCAGCGGGCAGCGACAAGAGGTATTCGTTCCGACTTCTTGCAAGAGAGCCAACGGATAAGGTGACTATAAGATTTATTTTATATGTGGCTATAGTGATTAGCGTATTATACATGGTGAAAAGTTTAGTGGGTGGCTTGATAAATTACTGCCGTAAAAAATATATTTTCAAATGAACTCAATAATATCCATAAGAGTCCGAATGGTTGGAATGCCTGCTGTTCGGGCTTTTATTTATGTTATTGAAAAATGTAACAGAATGTTACAGCCGCCAGTATAGGCAAAAAATTATATATATTTTTGGAACTAAGCACGTATCAAACTTTAAAAGCAATTCTTAGTTCGGAACCCCACCCCCTCTATATATGGGTATCAAAGACATCAGGAGAAATCTTGGTGTCTTTTTTATTTGACCTGAGCATGTCATAAAACTGCTCTTTTATTATGCCTTGATGTGGCAGGAAAGGAGATGAACAGTAATGCATGATGTATTAAAGAAACTCTTTGACAAGGTTATATTTTATGAGGCTGACTGTATCAAGGTAGGAAGAAAGCTTGATGAGGAAGTCAATACAATCATAGAACCATTGAGGGAATCCATGTCAGAGAAGGAATTGGAAACAATAAGGGATATGATTTTTTCAGCATCATATACCGCAGAAAAGAATATAGGACAAAAATGTTACTTTTTTGAGCTGTCGCTAATTTGTTCTAACATACCGATACTTTCAATAAAATCCTTCTCAACAGGAGAGAGTGCATCATCCAGTCGATTCTTATATTTATCATATTCCGCATGAGCTTTTTCAATAGCCTGCTTGTGGCTGATATGACCGCTGCTGGTAAGAATATCACGGCATGTCATTTTCAGATAATCGTCAATGGTTTCCAGCCAGTCTTTCATATACATTGGTTCTTTGTTAAGGGTGTGTACCTCAGCAATATCAAGGTAGGCGGTGACAATCTTATTGAGAGCGTCAAGCTCCTGTTCAGTAAGATAGTTCTGTGCTACTTCTACATCAGAACGACGGATTTCGTTATGTTCCCACGAGGTAAGCCCCATATTTTCTTTTTCTGCATCGGCACGAGCATAGATTACTTCAGCAGCAGTGTGCTTGTGAGCAGCCCAGTGCATTTTGTTTTGTACCTGTTTGAAGAACAGGACAGAGCTTTCAGCATGGGGATTATAATCAATGCTGGTAGCATAGATTTCCAGAACCTTTCTCCAAAATACTTTTTTCTGCGGAGCGGATGTCTCTGATACGTGCAAGCAATTCGTCAAAGTAATTGCCTCCGCCAAGTCGCTTTAATCGGTCATCATCTAAGGCAAATCCTTTTTTCATATATTCCTTTAATATTCCCGTAGCCCAGATACGGAACTGTGTACCTCGGTGGGGGTTCACACGGTAGCATACGGAGATAATGACATCAAGGTTATAGTAATCTACATTATATTTTTTGCCATCTGTGGCAGTGTAGGCAAATGAATCATATGAGCTATAAAGGGTTTTCGAGAATTGACAGAGAATTTGTAGGATAATATAATGTGTATATTCCAGTGGCAAAGGATGAGCAGGTAGTACTATAAAAAAAGAAAGCAATAAGAAGGAAATTAAGTTGAAAAAGAAAAAAGATGAGATAACTATTCGCTCTAGCGCGGCGGAATACTTAACCTATGTTGCCTCTGTTGGTGATCAGCAGGACAGTGTTGAGATGCGCTATGAGGATGAAAATATATGGCTGACACAGAGAATGATGGCCACATTTTATGATGTTGGTTTACCGACAATAAATGAACATATTAAAAAAATTTATGCAGATAGTGAATTAGAAGAGACGGCAACTATTCGGAATTTCCGAATAGTTCAAACGGAAGGGTCTCGTCAGGTTACACGTGATACCAATGGCCTTATACCGACTTATTCCCGAAGACTTCAACGGTCAAGACCTTGATAGGGATGTCAATTTTGCTACAGCATGAGGATATGGAGAATTCAAGGACTATTGGTAAATTAAGGATTGATATAATGATTTTCTATTATAAAAAGAGGTGAATTATGCAAAAATATACAGATGACGACATTAGAAATATGAATAAGATTACATGTAAAATAGCGGCAGATTACCTCGGAATATCTCCCATGGCAGTAAGTATTGGTATGCGAAATAATCTTTTGCCAATTGGTTTTGCAATTCACAATGAGGAAAGAGATAGAACGTATTCTGAAAGCTGGTCATATCACATAGTAGGTGATAGATTAATTGCATATAAGTATGGGAAAACATCGGAAGTCCAAGTTCAAAATATTGAAAAGAGCTTAAATATTATAATAGAACAGTTTGAAGAGATGAAAAAAGACTTGGTTTTTCTATTAAGCGAAAACGACAATCTGCAGAATTAGAACTTTTTGAGTAGTGGAAGGTTTGCAGAAGTGGACATTGAGAGTGGAGAAGTGGACATTGAAAGGGTGTTAATGCCATTCGCAAAAATGCCCAAAACAAATCGGCGTACTGTTAAAGCAGTGAAAAACGACACCGCATGTGGAAACTGTTTTTCTTTTGTTCCAACAAAAACCGGATGAATAGTTAATAAAGAGAGGTGCATATGCTATGCCAGTTATACTCGTGGTTGAAGATGATGAAAATTTAAATCGTGGAATTACATTCTCACT
>PVMN01003557.1_pt1 | contig 12421 bp, 10 predicted proteins | sample 1853401 | NCBI WGS metagenome assembly PVMN01 (sample SAMN08533510, study PRJNA380276) | Human gut metagenome, whole genome shotgun sequencing project.
AGGTATCTGAGAAAAACGAAATAAAAGAATAAAATTTCTGGTCTGGATCTTTTATTCTTTTATTTCGTTTTTCTCAGATACACAAAGACTACAGCTATCAAACCAACAAATAAATTTTACATATGTTCACGAAAATAATCATGAAAATACTGCATAACCTTCACCAACAGATCCTGTTCCTGCTCATTAAGCGTATCAAGCAATCCCTGGATCATACGTTTATGAAATTCTCTGTGATGACTGTATGCTTTCCTCCCCTTCTCAGAAAGAGATATATAAACAACTCTGCGATCTTTCTCTCCGCGTTTGCGATTTACATATCCTTTCTTCAAGAGGTTATTGATAGCGGTTGTAAGTGTACCAACCGTAATGTTTAAATCTCCTGCAATCGTTGACATATTCTTCGGTTTCTTGATTCCGATCGCATCAATAATATGCAGATCTTTGTTCGAAATATCCTTAAACTCATCTGTGATCACGGCTTTCTCTTCTTCATATGAAATTCCGTGGAATAAGTCTACCACCATATTATTTAAATGATCTTTATCCAATCAATTTACCTCCTAAACAACGATTTAAGAGTATTATACCTTTAATTATTAGAATTTTCCACTTCTAAATTGTGTGCTTCTCCAATAACTTTTGCTAAAGCTTCTTTTGCTTGTGTAGGAAGTGCATTGTATCCACCATCTTCTACGTCTTTTTCGAAGACAAAGTTCAGTCTGTCTGTCATTCTTGCTTTTAATGTTTCCACATAATTCATATCATTGAAATCTGAAACATATCCTTCCATCTCAAGCACTTCGATATCTGTAAATGGTCCCCACTGTTTGAATTCTCCAGTTCCTTCTACAACCTGCTCGATTGCGGAAATTGTTGTTGCAGGTTTGATATCTTTACCCATGAAATCTCCTGTATTAATGATATAGCAGTCTACATTTCTTTCTTTTACAAGTTTTCTAAACTTCTTGTAGTCATTTACAAGAGGGTATGTTCTAAATGGATTTGCATATGGTTCCACAACCAGACGGTTTGGATCTACTCCAGGTGCCAGACGTTCCGCACTGCTTCGTTTTGTTGCAAGTGTTGCTCCCATAACAGATGCTAAAGAAGCTCCTTTGATCTTAACAATTGGTGGGATTGTTGGGTCTTTCATGATCCAGAAGATTGCATTTACTGGGTCATTGATCTTATCTACACGGTTTGGTGACCATAATTTGGACTTGATCGCACGACCATTTCCGTTACGGATATCTTCTGTGACAAGAACGACTTTTCCTTCGCTATCTCTTGTTGCAGAGCAATTCTGTGCTGTTAATAAGTATTTATTATCTGGGCATCCTGTTGGATAGTCCGCTGTTTTATCAAAATATGTTGGTTCCATTGCAATAGATGCACCTGTTTCTGTATTGATGATAAATGCATCGTCATGCAGAACCTGAATCTCTTCGTATTTATTATTATGTGTTGCATGTGTTAATGTGGATTTTCCTGATCCTGATAATCCGAAGAAAGATGCTACGAATTTCTCTCCATTATCTAATCTGAATTCTTTCTGTCCACCATGGCAGGAAGCATATCCGTTACGATTTGCGATCGCCCATGCAATTGTTAATGTACCTTTCTTATGTTCCCCAAAGTATTTCATACCAAGAAGTGCAGCACAGTTTGTGTCTGTATTAAAATATGTTAATCCTAATGGATGTTCTTCATGTGTCCACTGTGGATCTGAGAAAATATAGATATCTGTCTCATCTGCAACTGGCTGTGAATTCTTATACATTTCATTGTATTCAGGATTCATATACTGGAAATTCAACATCCAGGAATATAAAATATTTTCTTCACCTTCTGGAATTAAAAGATGTGCTTTTACCATAAATTCAGGATCTAAACCGATATATACCTGTGCATGGTACATTGTTGTCCATCTTGTATCATAGATCGCATCCATTAGTTTCAGATCCAGATCATTTATATCGACACCAGGTTCACTGGAAATTCTTCTTGCGGCTGCACAGCGTCCAGTCACTGATCCATCATTAAATAATAGAACTTTGGACCCCTCATCTAAACCAATCGCTTCTGGTTTATATACTGGCATATCTGTAACGATCGTTCCAGGCGAATTCTTTGCTAATTCATAAGCCTGTTTTAAATCTTTTACTTCTACAACGTTATTTCCATAGAATGCTGCTTCAATAATGGATCTTGTTTTTGAAAATCCAGGCTTTCCTTTTCCGATTTCTTCATGTGTGTAATAAGCTTTTGTTGACATAAGTTACTCCTCCATTCATAGGTTGCTTTCGATGCGTCTTCTCAAAATGTCAAAACTACATGGGCCTGCATCTAAAATCTCTGTGTGGTACGCTTTTAAGCTGTATTTATTCCCTGCCATTTTCTTATAATCAGTCAAAAGCTCATGAAACTCCTGATAACCGATATAATAATAAAAATAATTTGCAGGATACTCGATAATCATCTGAGATAATTCATCTGCCTGAGAATCATCCATTCCAAATGATCTTAAATACGCCCTGACATCTTTCTTCTTCCATCCTTCATAATGAACTCCAAGATCAACTCTTGAACAAAGTGCCAGATTGTACTCGTACATCTCCATATTCATCTGTTGATAAATATCGCCATATCCTTCAGCATCCATCATACTGTAACTAAAAACTTCTACATACGTTGCATATCCTTCTGAATATCCAGGATAATCAAGCAGATAGCGCACTGGATCATCGTTCCTTGCCGCATAATATACATTCTGGTATAAATGTCCTGGGTATCCTTCATGTGCCAAAGTTGGATATAACTCTGCAGTCTGTGCCTTATTAATGTAAATTACATTCTCCTTGTAAGAATCAATCTCTGGTACCATATAGAACGCAGGACTGGTATATTCTTCCATGGTTTTGTGCACATATTTTATTTTACAGCTAACTTTTGGTGCCTTTGGATAATATTTTACCATCTTTTGCCTTAGTTTGTTAAGTATATTTTGTGGATTTTGCATAATTTTTATATTTTTTTTATGATTTCTATATTCATTTATGATATTTGGATACTTTTTTTGCAATTTTATAAGTTTTCGAAGGCATTTTTCAATGGATTGATCACTGATTTCGATCATTTCTTCTATCGTTTTATCTGATCCTGTTTTCTGTGCAACCAATACTTTATAATATTCTTTTCCATTTTTATAATAATACAGACCATTTTCATTTTTCCCATTTCCATTTAATGCCTGCAAATGGGAATATAATTTTTCATAAGCAGGCAGCACCTTTGTACCGATCAATTTCTTATTTTCTCTGCAGTATTTCTTTTTCTGAGCTGCATTAATTCCTTTAATATCTGCAATTCTTAAATTAAATGTTGCAACCAACATATTGTTTTCTTTTTGCTTTATGACATTCTGAATCTGCTGCAATACTTCTTTTAAAGACTGATCAGATAGGAATAAATTTCTCTTTACCTGTTCCTTGCTGTATTCGATCAGTGAATCAAAATATCCATCCAGTCCCTTCAATAATTGAAAATAGCTTTTGATATCTTTCTCATTTTTCAGACGATATTCACTTAATGTCAGAAGAATCTGTGCCTGCTGCCCAGATGTTTTCCCAAGGATTCTTTCATAATACGGATACATCGAAAGATTTTTCTGTCTTCTTAAATAATCCATCAAAACCATATATGTATTTTGCTGTTTTTTCGTCAATTCCTTTTGTTTAAATTTTTTTAACTTCTCAATTTCTTTTGAAATTTTAATTTTTTCATTCAAGATACTTCCCTGATTCATGGATGGATAAAGATTTTTCGGTTGTTCTAATCTATATTTTTCTGGATTTTCTAAAAAGAAATGCATCGTGATCTCATTTGTTGATATATTTTCTTTAAAAAACGCATCCGTATACTGATCAAATACTTTTTTTGTTGTATTCTTTTTTTGATCTTTCCATTCTTGGATCAGACTATATCCTCCTAGAAATATCAGACAAATTCCAATCATGATCAACTTTATTCTGATCTTTTTCAATCTCCCTGCAAATTCCATTTCTACCTCCAAATAAACACTTGTTAATATCTTATTTTTTAAAGAAAAAAAATAGACTATCCGCACAAGATGTACTATAATTATAAGGATAGAAACAGAAAATCGGAGGATCATTATGAGTAAGAAACCATATTATATTACGACTGCAATTACTTATACTTCCGGAAAACCTCATATTGGTAACACATATGAGATCATCCTGGCAGACAGTATTGCTCGATATAAAAGAATGGAAGGCTATGACGTATTTTTCCAGACAGGAACTGACGAACATGGCCAGAAAGTAGAATTAAAAGCAGAAGAAAAAGGAGTAACACCAAAAGAATTCGTTGATGATGTTGCCGGAGAAATCAAGAGAATCTGGGATCTTATGAACACTTCTTATGACCGTTTTATCAGAACAACTGATGAAGATCACGAGAAACAGGTTCAGAAGATTTTTAAGAAATTATATGATCAGGGTGATATTTACAAAGGTGAATACGAAGGTTTATACTGTACACCTTGTGAATCTTTCTTCACAGAGAGCCAGTTAGTAGATGGTAAATGTCCTGACTGCGGACGTCCAGTACAACCTGCAAAAGAAGAAGCTTATTTCTTAAAATTAAGCAAATATGCAGACCGTCTGATTGAACACATCAATACACATCCTGAATTTATTCAGCCAGAATCCCGTAAGAATGAGATGATGAACAACTTCCTTCTTCCTGGACTTCAGGATCTGTGTGTTTCAAGAACATCATTTTCATGGGGAATCCCAGTTGACTTTGATGAAGGACACATCGTTTATGTATGGTTAGATGCATTGACAAACTATATCACAGGTATCGGTTATGACTGTGATGGAAACAGTTCAGACAAGTTTAACAAGTTCTGGCCTGCAGATCTTCACCTGATCGGTAAAGATATCATCCGTTTTCATACAATTTACTGGCCAATCATCCTGATGGCACTAGATCTTCCACTTCCTAAACAGGTATTTGGACATCCTTGGCTACTTCAGGGCGATGGTAAGATGAGTAAATCCAAAGGTAACGTTTTATACGCAGATGATCTGGTTGACTTCTTCGGAGTTGACGCAGTGCGTTATTTCGTTCTTCATGAAATGCCTTTCGAACGTGATGGTGTGATCTCATGGGAATTGATGATCGAGCGTATGAACTCTGACCTTGCAAATATTCTTGGTAACCTTGTAAACCGTACGATTTCTATGTCCAACAAATATTTTGGAGGAATCGTAGAAGACAAGGGTGTTGTAGGAGATTATGATGATGATCTGAAAGCCGTTGTGACAGGTACAAAAGATAAAGTTGCTGAGAAGATGGCTGACCTTCGTGTTGCAGATTCAATGACTGAGATCTTTAACTTATTCCGTCGCTGCAACCGTTATATTGATGAGACTATGCCTTGGGTATTGGCAAAAGACGAAGCTTCAAAAGACCGTCTGGCTACTGTTTTATACAACCTTGTTGAAGGAATCACAATTGGTGCATCTTTATTATCACCATATATGCCTGAGACATCTGAGAAGATCTTTGCTCAGTTAAATACATCTATGGTTGAATTTGATAACCTTGCAACATTTGGAAACTACAAGAGTGGTACAAAAGTAACTGAAAAACCTCAGATCTTATTTGCAAGATTAGATGAGAAAGAAGTTATGGAAAAAGCCAAAGTCTTAATGGAGAAACAGGCTGCTTCTGTCAAAGCTGCAAACGCTGCTGTAGAAGAAGATACTGTCATCGACATTGAACCAAAAGATGAGATCACTTTTGATGATTTCACTAAGATGCAGTTCCAGGTTGGTGAGATCATTGCCTGTGAAGAAGTGAAGAAATCCAAGAAACTTCTTTGCTCTCAGGTTAAGATTGGAAGCCAGGTAAAACAGATTGTTTCTGGTATCAAAGCTTATTATAAACCAGAAGATATGGTCGGTAAGAAAGTTATGGTACTTGTGAACTTAAAACCAGCCAAATTAGCAGGAGTTCTCTCTGAAGGAATGTTACTTTGTGCTGAAAATGATAAGGGTGAATTAGCTCTTGTAACACCAGATAAAGATATGCCAGCAGGTGCTGAAATCTGTTAATTATACTTATTTATTCTCTAGTTTATAAGTAAACAAATGAATTGACAACCAGATTTTGGTATGCTATGGTTTAAGATATAAAATGATTGTAAGACATTAAGGAGGTTTACACATGAAAAGTACAGGCATTGTAAGAAGGCTTGACGAACTTGGAAGAATTACTTTACCGATCGAATTACGTCGTAACTTTGATGTGAACGAACGCGATCCTCTTGAAATATTTGTAGATGACGATAAGATTATTTTAAAGAAATATAATCCTGCAGATATTTTTACTGGAGAAGATATGGATGATCTGATTGACTACAAAGGAAAGAAAGTCTCAAGAAAATCTATCATTGAATTAGCTAAACTTGCTGGATTCGAAATTACTGAAGCGTAATTTTTTGAATCATTTCAATAAAGACAAACAAAAGGTATGGGAATTGATATTATTTTCCCATACCTTTTTTGTTGATATATTTTTATTCCTCTTCCAACAACTGCTGATAAATCTCTCTCTTACCAACACCTCGATCTTTGGCTACCAGTTTCATCGCTTCTTTCTTTGAATATCCCTGATCCATATAACGGTTCATATGCTCTGACAATGGAATCTTTAGAAATTCTTCCTGACTCTGTTCTTTTAATTCTTGAAATGATTTTCCTTCTATGATCATTACACATTCGCCTTTTGGCGGATTTTCTCTATGATAGGCAAGGATTTCCCCAAGCGTTGATTTAAAAACGCTCTCATGCTTCTTTGTGAGTTCTCTGCATAATGTCATGGATCTGTCTCCGAGCACTTCATGTAGTTCTTCCAAAGTCCTTACTAAACGATGTGGTGCTTCATAAATGATAATAGATCTTGTCTCATTTTCCAGAGAATCAAGAATCTGTTTTCTTTCTTTTTTATCTGATGGAAGAAATGCTTCAAAACAAAATCTTCTTGTTGGCTGCCCAGAGATGATCAGTGCATTGATCAACGCACATGCTCCCGGTAATGCAGTAACTGTGATTCCTGCTTCATGACACTGTCTTACCAATTCTTCTCCTGGATCTGAAATTCCCGGTGTCCCAGCATCTGTAATGAGTGCGATATCTTTTCCTTCCTGCAACTGCTTTACAAGAACTTTTGCTTTCTCCACACGATTATACTCATGATAGCTTGTCATCTTTGTCTTAATTTCAAAATGATTTAATAATTTGATACTGTGCCTTGTGTCTTCCGCTGCGATCAGATCAACTTCTTTTAATGTGTTTATCACACGAAAAGTAATGTCTTCCAGATTACCAATCGGTGTCGCACACAAATATAATGTTCCACTCATGCTTATTCCTCCGGATTCATTCCATAAATCTTATAAATTTCTTCTGTGTATTTTCCTTCTTTTTGATAAACGATCAATGGAGGCTCAACTGTCATTCTTGACTTTCCGCCTTTTACTGCTTCTAATAAAAATATATTCGGTTCTTTATCAATGTATGGATGCACAAAACGGATTCTTTTTGGCTCTAATCCATCCTTAGACAGCTGGCATAAAATCTCTGACAATCTGAATGTTCTGTGTACCAGAAACAGCTTTCCTTTATTCTTTAAAAGCTTTTTAGCTGCTGCCGTGATATCCGCAAATGTACAAAGTATCTCATGTCTTGCGATTGCTTTCGTCTCCGACGGATTCTTAAGTCCATGCTGTCCGATCATATATGGTGGATTTGATGTGATCGTGTCAAAACTATCATGCGAAAAAATCGCAGAAGCCTCTTTGATATCACCCTCTACGATCTCTATCTTATCTTCTAAATGATTTAATTTGACACTTCTTGCCGCCATCTCCGCCATCTCTGGCTGTATTTCAAGCCCTGTAAGATGAACAGCCTTCGTCTTTGCCTCCATCAAAATTGGGAGGATTCCAGTCCCCGTACCGAGGTCTAGAACTCTCCCACCATTCTTAACTTGTGCAAAATCTGATAAAAGAACCGCATCCATTCCAAAACAAAATCCCTGTTCTTTCTGGATGATCTGATAACCATTGATCCCAAGATCATCAATTCTTTCTCTTTCCATGTCCTTTATTACATCCTTGATTCTTATTATTGCATCCTTTGCTGCATCCCTGACATCCTTGTGGCTTTTTCTTTCTCATCAGAAGATCATCAATCTTATATTCCTGGATTTCTTTATCTCCATTCTCATCTTCCACGATCAGTTTTACCTTCTGTCGAAGTACATCTACTCTCTGAACTTCTCCAACTACGCCATCTTTTGTCTTTAATTTCTCACCAACATTTGGAAGCTTACTGTTTAAATACTCATATGTTTCCTGTTCATTCTTAAGACAGCACATCAATCTTCCGCAGACTCCTGAAATCTTTGTCGGATTCAGTGACAGATTCTGCTCTTTGGCCATCTTGATAGAAACAGGTGCAAACTCAGATAAAAATGTATTACAGCATAATTTTCTTCCACAGATTCCCATACCACCAAGCATCTTGGCTTCATCTCTGACACCGATCTGTCGTAATTCAATTCTTGTCCTGAACACTGCTGCCAAATCCTTTACAAGTTCACGAAAATCAACTCGTCCATCTGCCGTAAAGTAAAATAATACTTTATTATTATCAAATGTATATTCTGTTGATACAAGCTTCATATCAAGCTCATGCTCCTTGATCTTATCAAGGCAGATCTTATATGCTTCTTTTTCTTTCTCTCTATTCTTCGCTGCCCTTTCTTCATCTTCTTTGGTTGCGATTCTTAAAACTGGTTTTAATTCATCTCCGATGCATTTTTCCTTTACCTGTCTTCTCTCAGAAACGACTGATCCAAATTCAATTCCTCTGGCAGTTTCCACAATCACGTGGTCTCCTGACTTTACCTGAAATTCCTTTGGATTAAAGAAATATATCTTTCCTGCAGTACGAAATCGCACTCCAATTACTTCTACCATACTTTACCATTCTCCTTTATCGTCACAAGCAGCATTTCGATTGCCACTTCAAAATTAACATTCGCGATCAGTCGCCTTCTAGCCTTTTCTACTTCATCAAGAATATGACTGATTCCCTCAAATGAAATATAAATCTCCTGATCTTTTAGCTGACGGTATTTATCTTTAAATACAAGTTGATTTAAAGATCCTGTTGTCTTAAGAATCAGCATATCTCGATACCATACCATAATGATATCAAGGAAATCATAAATCTCATTCTTATATTTTGTCAGACTCTTCGCATACGATACAACTTCATAAATCTCCATACTCTTCATATGAGTGATCACGTTCATTGTATCATTCAGCATATCTTTAAATTCTTCTGTATCCAGTACATGCAATGCACGTCCAATATTCCCAAGTGAAAATGCTGCTGCAAATGCGATATCTGCATGACTTGCCCCTGTATTGGCTTTTAGATAATCTTCAATTTCGCTTTCTCTGACACTTCCTAATGTCATGGACACACATCTTGAGAGGATCGTATCTAACAATCTATCCTTATTGTTTGTTAATAGAAGGATCACTGCATATGCAGGTGGTTCTTCTAATGTCTTTAATAAGGCATTCTGCGCTCCTGCATTCATTCTATCCGCATCATCAATGATATAAATCTTATAATCTCCGCTATACGGTTTAATATCGATCGTCTCATTGATCCCTTTTCGAATATCATCAACTCTGATTTCATACTTTTCATGAGTAATATAAATGACATCTGGATGATTTAATGAATCCACCTGCTTACATGCTGCACATTCTCCACATCCATCTTTGTGTTTGCACAGAAGTGCCTTCGCAACTGCCTTTGCGATCATCATCTTTCCGCTTCCATCTTCGCCACTTAATAAATAGGCATGGGAAACTTTTCCCGTCTTGATTGCTTCTTCAAAATGAGAAATTATTTTTTTATGTCCTATAATTGCATCAAAACTCTTCATACTACATCACCCTTTACCATGAAATTTTTTGTTGACCTGTGAAACAATCTTCTGATGAATCTCTTCGATCGTCAGACTTCCGTCAACAGTATAGATTCTATCTGGATGCAGGCTCGCAAGTTGTCTGTATCCTTCAACAACCTTCTTATGAAAATCAATTGTCTCGCTTTCCATTCGGTCCAGCTCTGCCTGTTTTTTCTTTCTTGAAATACCAGCTTCTGCATCCAGATCGATCATAATCGTCAGATCTGGCATCGTATCTCCGATTGCAAATTGATTTACTTTGTAAACAAGATCAATTCCCATTCCTCTGGCAATTCCCTGATAGACTGCAGATGATTCCACAAATCGATCACAGATTACGATCTTTCCATCTTCTAATGCCGGACGAATGACTTCTTCGATCAATTGAGCTCTGGCAGCTGCGTAAAGCAGTAATTCCGTCATATGTCCCATCTCAGTAAATTCTTTGTTAAGGATCACATTTCTTACAGCCTCACTGATCGGTGTTCCGCCAGGTTCTCTACATACTATTATATCATAACCTTTGTCAGATAAGTAGTCTCTTAGTAATTCTATTTGTGTTGTTTTTCCAGCTCCATCTGGTCCTTCAACGGTCAAAAATAATCCCATATTTATATCCTCTCATCTATTTATTATATATATTTTATGATCATTCAGTCCTATCACTTTCATATTATATTGCTCATACTGTCTGATCTTATCGATCACATACTTATCGATCACTTCTCCAGGCACAACAAGTGGAATTCCTGGTGGATACAAAAAAATAAATTCCGCTGCAATCTCATCTTTTGCATCATCATAATCAATCTGTATTCGATCTTTTGTTGCAGCTTCTTCTGGTTTTAACATCTTTTTATTTTGATGAAAATCATTTTCCAAAAATAAATACTCTGTATTCTTTTTTGTGATCTCACTGTCGATCTCTTTTAATGCCTGATACAATCTATCGTACCCTTCTTGTGTATCGCACACACTTGTCATTGCGATCACATAATAAAGTTCTGACATTTCCATCTCTAAATGATAGTTGTCTCTTAAAATCTCAAATAGTTCTTCTCCAGATATTGTCGTGTCTTTTACCGAAAACACAAGTTTTCCAATATCATCCGTTGGTACCAGTTTGATATATTTTAATTCTTCTAGTTTTTCACGTAGTATCCACAATTTCTCGTAGTATTGTTGAAAATATCCACGATTTTCATTACATATGTGGATACATTGTTCAATTGATGCTATCAACACATAGGATGGGCTGCTGCTCTGAAATATTGACAATTTCTTTTGCATCATTTCTCTTGTGACACAATCTGTGCACAAATGAAGTAATCCCGTTTGCGTAAATGCGGGCAATGTCTTGTGCAGACTTTGTATCACAATGTCTGCTCCGCTATTTGCTGCACTCTCTGGAAATGCCTCATGATAAATAAAATGAGCCCCATGAGCTTCATCTACGATCAATGGTATATTATTTCGATGCAGAACATCTGATATTCCTTCGATATCTGATACTCTTCCTTCATATGTTGGTGAAACAAGGACCATTGCCTTAATTGAAGTTTCTTTTGTTATAATATTTTCTATCTGTTCCTTCGTAATGCCTTTACAGATTCCATATTCATCAATCTCTGGATAAATATAGATTGGATCAAGTCCCAACAATTCTATCGCGTGATAGACTGACTTATGACAGTTTCTCGCAACCAGTATCTTATCTCCAATATTACACAATGCAGCTATTGCAGCTAAATTCCCCGCAGTGCTGCTGTTTACCAGTAGATAACTCTCTTTTGTTCCATAAATCTGTTTTAAATCATCCATCAATTCTCGAATCATTTCTTCTGGATGGTGAAGATCATCAAATCCTGTGATCTCTGTAATATCAATTTTGGAAATCGCATCTAATAATGAATCGATCTTTAAATTTCTTTTATGTCCTGGCATGTGAAAAGGATAATCTTCTTTGTATTGTAGTTGTTTCAACTTATTATAAATTGATGTCATTTTTTATCCCTTTGTAAACATATTTTTTCATTTTTATTATATCATACTTAATTCCTATTGAATAGGAATTAAAAAAAAGAGTCAACTTTCGGTTTTTTCATTCTTTCTGAAAGTTAACTCTTTGAATTTCTTTATAAAATAAAAAAGATGCCCAGAGCCGGAATCGAACCAGCGACACGAGGATTTTCAGTCCTCTGCTCTACCGACTGAGCTATCTGGGCATACTACTTATTAAAATAAAAAATTGCGGGAGCCGGATTTGAACCAACGACCTTCGGGTTATGAGCCCGACGAGCTACCAGACTGCTCCATCCCGCGATATTAAATT
>PVMN01003573.1_pt1 | contig 12334 bp, 10 predicted proteins | sample 1853401 | NCBI WGS metagenome assembly PVMN01 (sample SAMN08533510, study PRJNA380276) | Human gut metagenome, whole genome shotgun sequencing project.
AAGATGTCTTACACCAAATTTTCTTCCTATATCATGTAGTAAACCTAATATATATATCAAAAAAGGCTTCTTCATAATTAATATTTTCTTGAACATAAAATTTTTCATATTCATTCGTTTTAAATAATTTAATAGCAGAGCTTGGTAATCCTTTTAATAATGTTGGTGAATGAGTAGAAATAACCACTTGTAATTTTTTAGTCTTGATTGCCTCAAGCAAATATTCTTTTAAGTTTTCCTGTGCTCCTGGATGCAATGACACCTCTGGTTCATCCAACAACACTAAAGAATAATCCCTTGCCTTTTCAATTCTTCTTACTAATTGTACAACAGCAATTTCTCCACTTCCAGCATTAGCTTCCGAATATCCCATTTCATATTTGTTTTTCATGTATACAGATGTACCCATATTTCTATATAGTTTATGTTCTGCTACTCTAATATCTGTATATTCTTTATTTAATATCTTGCCAATACATTTTACTGTGTTTTCTGACAATATCTCTAAATTGCCCACTTTATTATCCTGTGTCCCTTTGAATCTCATCGGTTCACCATTAAATAAACGTTTTAAATATTTAGATCTCTGACGCAATAAATTTTTTCTTTCATCTAAGTTTTCTTTTGAAAAATGAAATATTTTATCAAATGCACTTACCTCGGCTCTAAAATCAAGATATATGACATCTTTATTTACTGGTGAATTTCTTTTACTCTGTAACATTCCATCCTTCATCAATGGTCTGCTAGTTTCCCAGTAATCCTAATCTTCCTTGTAACCTAATCTTCCTTCTCTCATGGTGTCACTCTCCCTTCATTTATCATTTCCGCAGGGATGCCCTTATTAGTATTTTAGTTCATTGATAATGTATAGTAGCATCTGTCACAATACGGATAATACCACAGGAGTATTGGTTCGTTGGAACACTGAACTTGATACAATTTAACCATATTTTCCCTAGGGGTGTTCAAAGGGGGGCATTTGAACACCCCTTGAAAAACGGTACTTGCAGTTATAACGAAAGGCAGGCGGTCTCGTTATAAGACTACCTGCCTGTTGATTATTCTTATATAGTTTTGTATATCTCGTCAGTTCTACATGACTAAGCTTTCGACTACTTATCCATTAGTTTTCTTTCGAATACAAGTACATCTTCACAAGCAGTAGAATTTTCCACTAATCCCAACACCTTTAATGCATTTTTGCCTAGCTCATTTGAATAAACAGTATGTAACTTCCACCCCTCTCTAGCACGCTTGTTTATCAATTCAGTCATTCTCTTTGCATCAACACACCCATGATCTTCATTTAATATTGTTTCAACTGCATATTCATATAAGCCTATTAATGAACGTGCATACTCTTGTTTCTCCATTTCATCTTCTTGCATTCGCTTTCTTTCAATAATTATTTCTTCAGCTGTCCTATGCGACTTTTCAATATCTGTTGCAACTTCATCAATATATTCTTTCGCATTTTGGGAAAATTTAGAAACATTTATAGAATCTCTAAAGAAAAGCAAATCATCCTCATTTCCATTTCTTAATCCTTGTAACCTAGCAAAACAATTGTTGCAAATACTCATTCCGGCAATTATTCTATCTCCTTTTTTTTCATTGCATATCTCACATGTTTTCATTATTCTTCTCCTTATTTACTACAAAATTTACACCTTCTGTTTTTTCTTTCAAATTTAACAACATTATACCTTATATCGGCAGATTAGCATATCCATTTTTGTCATATTTCTGCAATATATATTTCTGCAATATAAAAGGTCAAACCCGTCAAGCTCGATGGTTACTGACGAATATGACCTTTTATAATCAAATTTTTAATTTTTTCTAGTATAATATGTGTCAACTCAAAATTTAATTTATCTCGCTTTTATTTCAAATCCGTTCTTGGAGATAAATCGTATATCATTCCTAACATTTTCACTACTTCCTGCACAAGGCTGCTTTAAAGTCCCTCATCGAACTCTTCTACCAAAGTACCCTGCTTTTCCAATGCCCGGATGAAGCCCTTGAATAATTCTCTCTGAGCCTTTTTGCTTTCAATCTGTTCTGAGATTTTGTCATAATCTGCTTTGATGGTATTGTACCTTTCGGTAAGGTCAGCATATCTTCTTTCATATTCATTCTGGTCAAGTGTGCCCTCTTGCAATTCTCTGCTATGGCTGTCTTCATCTGCCATACAATAATTATATATTACTCTCCCCACAAATAGAGCCAAACTAGAGCCATTTGATAAAACAAATACCGGAAACCCGCATAAATACAGGCTTTCGGCATTTTAGTCCGTTATTCAAACTCCTCTTTGCCAAGTTGTTATGTAGTGTTTTTCGTTGGTTTTGGTAGCAGAAACTAGGGAATTTTGTCTGATTTCTATCTGTTGCATGGATTTTTGGGGGATTGTATTGTCACATGCTTTTATAAGCTATAACACATGAGTCTGTGATTACAATTTTTGCACTTGTTTTTTTCACATACTCTCTTCACATTATTGTTATCTAATATCTCGTCACACGCATCACGTATTCGTTCGGCTGTATCTTCCAAATTTTCCGGTAATACAGCCCTTGACGAAACAACTTCATTTCCTTCAATATCAACAATTTCCAAAACATCTGCATCCTGCCCAGTTAATTTTTTATATCCTAATGCATAAATTTCAAGTTGCAAACGTTGTTCTAATTCAGATGGCTTTCTTTCGCCTGTTTTATAATCAACAATAATTACTTCCCATTTACCTTCAATGTTTTTCCTACGAATCAAATCAATTCTTCCATTTACCAAAATATCTTTTCTAAATGCAACCTCAAAATATTTCTCCACATATTCAACTTCACTAAACTGTTTACCATTTTCCTTTACAAACTTTTCAATACATGTCTCTGCTTTCTTTCTCATAAGTTCATATGTGTTGTTTGCATGACCAATATATGGTAAATAAAATCCCTCTTTTATATGATTCATTATCTCATCTGGTATTTCATTTGTTTTATTCTCCATTACATACTTATTTACCTCCTTAGCCATACTATGAATTGATGCTCCATATCCCATTCTAAGATTGATAGGATTCACAAATCCATATATTTGAGACAATCTAAAACCATATTGACAATTAAAAAATTGGGAAAGGTTTGTAAAATCAATCGAAAAAACTACTTCTTCTTTATTGTACGGTTTCCATCTTTCACGTTCCGTATATTTACACAATTTTTCATCATACTCATAAATATAACCACTTGCTGTTCTTGCTTCACTTAAGAATTCTGATACCTTATTCGTTTTATTTGATCCATAATTCGCTCTTGTTAAGAATACAAATTTCCTGCTTCTCGTAACAGCAACATAAAAAATTCTTCTTTCGTCCTCAATTGCCCGACTTCCCTTTCCTCTAATAATTTGAGAGTTACCAATAGCTTCCTCTGGAAGAAAATGCCATTCACTCAATCCACCTTTTCCGCTTGATGGAAAAATATTTTTACACATGCACGGAATAAAAACTGCTGAAAACTGCAAGCCCTTACTCTTATGAATTGTCATCAACTGCACACCTTGCTCTTTTTTAAATGCATCATCCAAATATCCTTCAGGATATTCATCATCTGTATATTTCAAAAAAGATTCAAATGTATCTATCTTTATTTTGGGAGAGTAATCATAGTTAACCACTTCAAAATCATTAATCAGCTGAGAGAATTTTCCTAAATTAAACATAATTTTTTCATATCTTGGATCATCCTCTGAATATGCCAAGATTCCAAGATTCGATATAAATACCTGATATATTTCTTGAAGCAAATACTCCTGAGCCATTTTCTTAGGATTATTGCTCACCCATTTTTCAGGTATATATTTAGAAAGTTCATCTATAGCATAATTAATCATGTGTTCACTTGCATATTTCTTAGCAAAATCCCATTTTTCATGTAAATACTCCTTCGAAATTTTCCCAGAAAGATACATAAATATACTCGTAACTGCCTGTATTTCAACAGTAGACATCAAACTTGACATATTTTCAACATCTACTAAAATATTCCGTTCCTCTAAGACTTCACAAATTAACGGTATATATTTCTTCTTCCTAAACAATATTGCTATTTCGTTTAGCGGCATTCCCATTTCTATCAACTCTTCAATTCTATCTGCAATAAACTCAGCTTCTTCTTTAGGATTTTCAAATTCTTTATATACGATATCTCCTTTCTCATACTTTCCATTTCTACTTATCATTTGCTTATCTTCTCTTGTTGAATTTCTTCTAATTGATTGTTCTGCAATTTGTATAACTCCTGATGTTGATCTAAAGTTATCCTCCAGTTTAACAACTTCAACCCCATCTATATCTGTTTCAAAATTTTTTATAAATGTGTAATCACTTCCTCTGAACTGATAAATTGCCTGATCAGCATCTCCAATGACCATTGTACGAACACCCATTTTTATGAACTCTTTCACTATTTCAGCCTGTAAGAAATTCACATCTTGATATTCATCAATAATCAAAAATTTTATTGAATTCTTTACTTTCTCTCTAAACTCAGCATCTTTTCTTAACATTCCAATAAACTCATGTTGAATTGTTGAAAAATCAAAATAATGTTTTTCCTTTAATAAATTAACATAATTCTCTACTGCTTTTTTTAATGGTTTGGGAACTAAGGAATAATCTGTTTCGTTTTCCAAAATAAGACTGCATATAGACAAAAAACGATTCGTATCTATATACTTTCTCATAAATCTATTTCTGTCTTTTTCTGTTGATCCAATTTTTTCAATGTTGCCAACCCCTATTTTATCAAAATATCTATTTATAAAATGAATATTTTTCATCGAATCTAAAACAGTATAATCATTATATTTATCCGTATACTCTTGAAGCAATCTGATACATATTCCATGAATTGTTCCTATTATCATATCAGCAGCTCCGACATCTATTCCCTTTTCTTGAAGTCTATTTTGTGTACGTATTTTTAACTCCGCTGCTGCCTTTTCTGTAAATGTACATACAACAAGTTCGCTCGGTTTATATCCTTCTTGCATTTTTTTAGCAATTACCTCTTCAGCGACCCGTGTTTTTCCTGCGCCTGCACCCGCCAGTACCTTTAGATGTTTACTATCAGAATTGATTGCTTTTAACTGTTCAGTAGTAAATTCATCTTTTATTTCAATATCTAGTCCCAAACAATTTTTTATTAATTCAACAGTTGATTCTTTTGTAGATTCGCCATTTTCAATTCTTTGAATGGTCTTAGAAGTCAAGTCTAGTTTTTCGGCAAGTTCCTCTCTTGACAATCCATTTTCTTTTCTATAATGTAACAGTTTTTTTCCGTTTACCTTCAATGCGACTCCTCCTTTTTCTTTTGCTCATCATACACAACAATCTAATCATACTCAAGGACATTGTATTATTTACTAAAAATGTCCAAACAATTAACTATTTGGACATTTTTTAACTATTCTTTTCTCACAACCAGAATATACTCATTCATCATTGTTTGAATTTCTTCACATCTTTCTATTGTAGAATTAATATGATGTGGCATTCTCTTAAAAGAATACTTTCTATTAAGAGAAGCCTCACAATGATATCCTAAATTTTCAAACCAATCATTTATTATTCCTTCCATATCGACAACTATTTTACCCATTATTGTCCTATGTCCAACAATCCATACTTGATATCCTCCCTTTTTCAAAACTCTATCTGTTTCCAAAATTACTTTATATAAATCTTTAAGAAAAATGGTTACATCATGTTTCCTATTTATTAATGATTTGTTTTTTCGTTCGATTGTTTCATCTATGTTGTTTAACTTAATCCTTATTTTTTTCTGATACTGATACCATTTTCTCGCCGAGGGATTACACAATATTTGCATATATTTCCCCATCTGCTCTTTTGCTAATTTTTTTATTTTTTTATCAGATAAACCAGATATATTGTTATTAATTTTTCTATAAATATCTAATCTCACTCTTTCGCAAATCAACTGATATAGTAAGGTGTTCTTTTTTAATAATTCCTCTGTAACATATTCCCCCTTACTTATTACTTCTTTCATTTCAGATAATATCTGTTTCGCCTCATCTAATTCTCTTTTACTATCACGTATCTGATTATCAATTTGTCCAAATAATGCTTGCAGTGTCTTTGAGCAAAAGAACATTTCATCATCTAATTTCCAATCAGACTTTCTTCCCCCCAAGAGAATTTCATCACAATTCGCTTCCGATGTAGTAATCCCTGCGTATTTTTCCATTAAATCCTTCATCCAAAGAATTGACAATTTTGAAAATTCCCCATAAGCCACCGTCGTTTTAGAATCTCCATATGGAGGAGATGTTATTACTAAATCAATTGATTGTTCATCCAAATAATCCAATTTTTTTGCATTTTTGACATATACATCACAAATTGTTCTTTTCTTATAGCTATTATTGGCAACCACCAACATATCCAACAAATTATTAACTGATTCAACAAATGTTGTAACACCATTTATTGAAAACTTTTCTATATCATTTGGAGACATCCTATATAATTTGAACTCACCGTTTCTTGTAAGGGATACTTTTCTTATCGTTGTGCTAAATGCAGTCAGTAAAATCAATGCATACATTTCCCTCTTAGCTCGATTTGAGCCTTTAAGAAACAACTCAATTCTATACTTTATATATGACAACTCACGAATATTGTCTTTTTTAAACCAATAATCTATCCTATCAAATGACACTATCGGTATAATCTTGGTTAATACATATTCTTCTTCCAATTTTTTTAAGAATTCATGTATTCTCTTTTTTGTGTAATTTGTATTTTCGATTGTTAATGCCTTAGTTTTTGTTAATAATACAGCTAACGGATTCAAATCTGACCCCAAAAAATCCATCCCCAGGTATTTTGATTCCAGTGCCGTTGTACCACTCCCTACAAATGGGTCTAAAATATTTTTAACTTTATGAATCGAACTAATTTTTTTTATTAATTCACTTACCATCTCTGGGACAGCTTTTGCAGGATAAGTATGCAAATTTCCGTTTGAAGAAAAGAAAGAAGCGTACTTATTTTCACCTTCATAATCTAAGTTTAAATCATCCCATAATACTTCTAATTTTTCTGCTGTTGAATTCATACACACACCTCAATTAATGGTTTTTCTTCCTGTGCCAAATATTTTTTTGCAAACTCCGCAATCGGTTCCGCAACAGCCAATGCTAAGCGTACCGGCACTGCATTACCTATCTGCTTATACACCAAATCAAGTTTGGCATTATCATTTCTGTTACTTGTTCCTCTGCTAAATTCATACCAATCTGGAAATGTCTGAATTCTTGCTATTTCCTTCACTGATAGGCGCCGATTATTCTCTTCCCCATCACTAAAGACATATCTATCCTTGCCAACATGTTCCATAGGTGCTCCTGCTGGATGGATCGGTGCCTGTCTACCTGATGCCTGAATCGTAAAACTTGGTTGTGACCATAGTTTTTTTCGATTACGCGACATAAAAATAGTAGAATACGAGCCTGTAAAATAATCTCCCGGATCATCCTCTAAATCACCAATAGCATCACGAAGTGTTACCACCTCTTTCAATCCATCAATACCATACCCATGTGTAGGTTCCGGATGAACATATTCAAAGTCTATATCATTCCTGACACCAACCAAAATTACTCGTTCTCTTATCTGTGGCACACCATATTCTGCCGAGTTTAAAAGCTTGTGATATATTGTATATCCTGCTGCTGCAAAGTCCTGAACAATCTGCTTGAAAACCTCACCCTTTCCAAGAGTCATCATTCCTTTTACATTCTCAGCCACAAAAATTTTTGGTTTGCTCTGCATCAGGCAACGAATAAAATGTAAGTATAAAAAGTTTCTCTTATCATCAACCAATCTCGGTCCAGCCTCTGAAAAGCCCGGGCAAGGGAAACCGCCTAATACAATATCTGCCTTGGGAAACTCCTTTATTTTTCTTATATCACTCTTGTCCATGTATATATACTTACCTGCATTCTGTGCATAGGTTTCTCTTGCTTCATCAAATATATCGTTTACATAAATCGTATTGAATACATTATTATTGATATTTTCATCAAAGACCTTTTTGTCGGCAAATGCTACTTCCATAACTTCTTCGCCCATAACTGCTTTTAAGCCTGCTAATTCGAAGCCCAAATCCAGACCACCGCATCCCGAAAATAGTGACAGCAGATTCCACTTATTGGGATCATAGTTAAGCTTATCAAACTCAATCTCTTCACAACAATCTGCAAATGCCTGTCTTTCTTCTTCAATTTTTTTATTTAGAAGTTCTTTTACTTCATCAACTTTATAATCTGGAGCGGGTTTAAATTTACCACGCCCTCTTTCTTCTAAAATAACAGCCATGTTTGTCACCTCTATACTATTTTATCAGTTCCCGAATTATCCTCATCAATATCTTCTGTTGTTCTAATATTTAATTTCCGCATATAATGAATAAGTCTTTCAGCCACCTCATCACCTTTTACTATTAATGGCTTGTCAAAAACAAGTTCGGGAACTAATCTATTATTAATTGCATCCCAATTTACTTGAACTGATAACGGTCTATTCCCATCCCATTTTTCAGCAAAAGTTCTGTAATTCAAAGCCTTACAAGCAAAATAAATATCCGGGTGCATCATTACATATTCTCTTATAGGAATCATTTTATCTATTACATCTTGCGCAGAATGAACATTCTCATCCATCAATATGTAGTTAGCCACACCGCTATCTCTTATGATTTGTCCACAAACGCTCGCATTTTTCTTATCTAGAGAAAGATTACTTCCTGCATAAACATCTACTACCTGTTCATCTGTAAGTAACATTTTCCCAGATAAGTCTCCACCACTTTTATTAAGCAACTCAAATTTCCATCCGAGGGTAATTGAACCCTTTTCAGTTCTTCTAAATCCATTTTTATAAATCAGCATTCGCTCATAAAATTTATCCTGAATAGCTGTAGTAGAGTGTTCTATAATATCTATCCAATCTTCACCAAATAATTGTTCTGCACGTTCTGCACTCATCTTGTTTTCAATAAAATCCGCATTTTCTTTCTTATAAGAAATTTTTATTTCGACTTCATCTTCACAAGATTCTGCCAATATATAAATATCCGTTTTCGGTTCACCTTTATGACATGTTGGTTTTCCAGATAACATCACTGTATATCCTTTCCCATTGAAGACAAATTCTGTCCCTTTTGACATAAATTCTAATATTCTTCTTTCCGCAGCACCAAAATCACCCATGGCAAACCTCCTAATACTGTTTTCTGCAAATTTCATCTTTCTCTATATTCACAAATGAATTAATGTGTAATTCCCCAATGTCAGTTGCATTTTTCCTTATAAAATCAAACAATTCCGGATAATTATCCAAATAATAATACATTTGAGGACATACAAAATTTGGGTTAAACTTACGAAGTATTTCTAGCTCTATTTCCTTCGTCATCTGAAAAGACAACACCGGCATGGCATAAGTATGTCTTGTCAGGAAATCATCTATTCGTTCACACACTTCTTTGTCTGCTTTGTATTGTTCCTTCCATGTGTTAATATCAATTCTCTTACCTAAATGAATCCTTCCTACTATCATTTTCACAGGAGAACTAACATACATATATGCCATTATTTCTTCATTTGGAAATGTTCTTCTATACTCAAATAGCTTGCTACCATCCATAATTTTATTGTACCATTCTTGCTTGAAGCTCAATAACATTGTTCGCATAATAACTAACTTCCTTAATAAGTAATTAGAAAATTGTCTATCTAACAGCATTATACATATCATATATGTTCAATAATCAGGACTCATATTTCCAATATTACTTATATTGGCATTCCCATTCATCGAAATAAAGACAAAAACCCAAAATAATTTTACCACAATTCTCATGAAGTCTCCACATTAATTTCCTTTCTTTTTTGTGAATTTTTCACATTACCTTCCTCTCCCAACATCCTTGACTTTTTTCTCCAATCCACTCCATAAACTTCTCCAGCAGATTAATCCCACCAATCACAAACTGTTTCATAAACTCATATGTCTTTTCCAGCTTGTCCTTTAGGCTACGGTTCTCCTCCTTCAAAATCTGATTCTGATATCTCAGCTCTATCACCTGCTCCTTCAGATAATCATCTCCATCGACCGAACCCAACAGTTCCTTCTTAAGCTTTTCCGCCTCTTCCAATTCAAATTCAGCCCGCTCAGTCTGTAATTTTGCAGTATCCGATATCATCATCCACTTGTCAGCCTCTTTTTGCGCCACCTCAATTTCCTTCTGTTTATCTGTAAGCTCATCTACATTCTCATAATATTCCAACCGTAATTCAGAATTCTTTAAGCGTAAATCCGTTGTTTCCGACTGCAATTTCTGATTTTCGGCTATAGTATCATCAAGCTTTTTTTGAGCCTCAGACTGTTCTTTTCTGAAATCATCTCGCTTACTTTCAATTTCTTTTTCCAGAGAATCAATCCGTTCCTCTTTTAATTTCAGAACAAACTGTGCACCCTCCAACTCCTCCTCAAGTGCAGCCACTTCTTTTGCCCGCTCCTGCTTCTTATAATCCAGTACGGATAAATGCTTATTGTATGTATCTTTCTTCTTCCAATCAATTCCGTACCGGCTCATAATAAGAGCAATATCATCTTTCTCTGCCTCCGCCCACTGCTTCCATTCGGTGTTCCCTTTGCCTTCACTTACAAATCCTCTGGTAGCAAGTGCCGCCTTAAGACTTGTCTTTGTCTCCAATCCTCTCTTGCAACCGGATACCCAAGGGATAAAATTCAGATGCAAATGTGGTGTTTCCTCATCCAAATGAATATAAGCACCAATCACATAAAGCTGTGGATTGCGAAGTTGAAACTTTTTCACATAATCCTTCAGCACCCATGTTGCAACCTCTGCAGAAGAACTACCTACTCCGGTATCATCCCTATTGCCTATCTGAACGATAACCTCATAAAATAATTTTTCCTGCTTGCTTCGGGAAATTTTATCATAATAACTTTTAATCTGCCTGTCCTTGCGTTTCTGTTTTGCATTATATTCCTTAAGTGCCTTATCAAATAATTTATGATATGCCTGCTTAATATCTTCGTGAATAAGAGTAATATTATTCTTGGTACGGCTGGCATCTACATTGTCAGCTATAAATCTTCTAGTGTTGTGCCCGATGGAACCTTCCCCATTCATGAAACTGATAGTTCTTTCCATTGTCAAAATCCTCCTCTTTTGGTATGTATATAGGCACCTCCTTCTTATCTGTAATGAGTGCCGGATACGGCACGAAACAGCAGATTTCCCTGGGAAGGTTTTGTTACTTTTGTCAAAAGTAACGCAAAAGCACTTTTGACAGCTTCGCCATCAAAAATGCAGACCCGCAAGCGGGTTTTGCGCTCCTCGCCGGAGTGGCTATACGGCTCTCCCCACCGGATAAAGCTCCCTTTCGGGAGCTTATAAGTCGCGGATACGCGACATATTATTTACCAGCCACAGCTCCGATACAGAACTCCACTTATCCCCTAATGAAAACAGTTCACCACATCATGCAGAACTACTTCTTCAGCTATCATTCTTGCCTGAGTTCGTAGCTGATACATTTCCACAAAAGAATTCGCATGCTTTGGTTTATGTTTACGCAACCACTCATTTTCAATATCCTCCAACAATTCATAAGCCACTTCATTTACTTCGGTTGCTTTGTCATGTAATTCTCCAAATCGTACCAGACTTCTGTATCGCTGTGGATATTCCTTCTGTATGTAATCAATCCACATATGACCATATTTTCCGACATCTGAACTATTCTCCTCTCCACCTAATGTAATCAATGGATAAAAAATGCCCTCTTTTTCTATGTATCTCACACCTAATTTTTCAAATAATGTTTCTTCGCTCATAGCAGTCACTTCCTTTATGCAAAATTTTTGTTATTCCTCATTTGGTACTGTAAGTTGCTTCATATCTGCCAATGTTCTCGGCTTTTCTTTGAAGCCTTCCAATATTTCCAGCATGGAGCGGATGGGAGTCAGCAGCTCCCCATCCATATCCGATGCCTTTTCTATTCTTTCAAGTTCACGCTCAATCCTTTGCAGGTTCTGCCGGAATTGTACCAACATCAATGGGTTACCTATGGCAACCACCTTTTGATGAAGAACACTCTGGATTATATAATCCTGCTTGGTACGAAATCCGCTGAGCTTCACTCTGTTATAAAATGTCAAGACCGAATGTACAAAAAATATTATATAAAAATGTACAGTTAG
>PVMN01003579.1_pt1 | contig 12312 bp, 10 predicted proteins | sample 1853401 | NCBI WGS metagenome assembly PVMN01 (sample SAMN08533510, study PRJNA380276) | Human gut metagenome, whole genome shotgun sequencing project.
AGAGGGGCTTTGTTGAATCAGCACGATGGTATAGACACGCTTGATATCCTGGTAGGAGAAGCGTTCGCCGGACCGCCGTTTGTTCTCGCGCACCTGGGAATACTGTCGCATGATCAGATCGCTGGAATAACAGGCGCAGCGGGCGCCGGGAAAGAGATAGCCTACCCGCTGAATTTCCACATTGACCAAAGCGCCCGACGCTAAACGGACCAGGATATCCATCACCAGCAGGGAGCTTTCTTCCGTCAGACGCCTGGACTCATTAGGAATCACCTGGAGAATCTGCACAGTTTCGTTCAGGCAAAAACTCAGAAATTCTTCCAGCCGCTCCGGCTTTAACGCGGGATCAAAGACAAATTTGAACATGGGATCATAGGTGATGCGCATTCCGCGTACTCCCATGCAGAAACTTACGAATTCCTCCTTCAGTTCCCAGGAAAGTCTGTCGAACTGGGCAAAGAGCACTTCGTCCGCTTTTAATTCTGCCAGCACCTCCTCCCTGGTGCTGCGCGGCCCGAATACATCCGGGAACTGCTCCATCCAGCAAATTGCTTCCATCTGCGCCGGATTATGGTTGTTTGACATTTCCTGCTTGTGATTGATTTTCATAGACATTTTCTCCTGGATGTGAAATTAGATGAACTAGAACGTTTGCAGAAGAACTCTGCAAATGAATGTAAAGTGATTCTAACATATTTGATAACCGCTTGCAAAGGTTTTTTCGTAGCCCGGTTCCTGGCAAAATGTAAGGTTGACTTTACTTCTGCCATGATTTATACTGATTGTAAAGTCAACCTTACAAAGAAGGAGAAAAACAGATTATGAAGAACCGCATCAAAGAGCTGCGGGAGCGGCGGGGCATGACCCAGGAACAGCTGGGAGAGATGGTGGGCACGTCCAGACAGGCGATCAATGCCATTGAGACAGAGAAGTTTGAGCCGTCCATTTGGCTGGCCTACGACATTTCCAGGGTGTTTGGCTGTGCTATCGAGGAGGTATTTCTGTTTGGGGAGAGCACGCGAAAATCCAGATCTGAGAGCAGCAGGAGGGAAAACCATGGCGGTCAGAACAATACGGACTGAGGGAGACGAGGCGCTGAGGAAGCGCTGTAAGGAAGTAAAAAATGTGGATGAGCGCGTCCGGGCTCTGCTGGACGATATGATGGACACGCTGCACGCTACGGAGGGGGCTGCGGCCCTGGCTGCCAACCAGGTGGGGATTCTGAAACGGCTGGTGGTGATCGATTACTGCGGGTGTGTGCTGAAGCTTGTGAATCCGGTGATCGTGGGACGGGACGGCGTCCAGGAGTGCCTGGAAGGGTGCCTGAGCTTTCCCGGGCGCATCGCCACAACCATCCGTCCCCAGAGCGTGACCGTGCAGGCGCTGGATGAGAACGGGAAGGAGGTTCTGCTCACCGGCGAGGGAGAGATGGCCAAATGTTACTGCCACGAGCTGGAACATCTGGACGGGGAGGTGTTTTTGGATCGGGCGGTGGAGGTGCATAATCTCTCATAGAGATTTAATCTCCCGCAGTCCATCTGCCTCGTGAATCCATTTACCGCTCATCAGGCGGGAAACGCACCAGACGGATTTGATTCCATAGTCTGCCCGCAGACAAAGCATGGTTAGCCATGCTGGCCATCCGAATATCAGGCCAGAGGCGATTCCTAATGGAATGGAAACAAGCCACATGAACAGAATATCGGCTTTCATCAGAAATTTTGTATCTCCTCCGCCTCTCAACACACCCTTTGTCATGACGGATTGAACTGCCTGGAAAAAGATGATAACCACATAGGCGTTCATAAGCTGTCTGGTGATCTGTATGGTTTCCGAAGAGACGCGGTATAAGGATATAGTAAGCGGGCCTAAAAGAAAGATCAGGACAGAGCCTACCGCGCCAAAAATAATGCTCAGCAGGTAAAAGGTCTCCCCCTGTTCGATGGCCTGCCTTTTATCTCCCAGTCCAATGGTATTTCCGGTGATAATGCCGGACGCGTTGGAGATGCCGGAAATGACCACGGTGCAGAGGCGGTCGATCACCTGGCAGATGGCATTACCCGCAACCACGGCGGCGCCCATATGTCCCAGAATTACAGAAACAATATTTCCGCCCAGCCCTAAAAGCGCATCGCTGACCAACACCGGCGCTCCCAGGCAAAAATAGCTCTTGTAAAATGCAGGGGATGGGGAGACCAACAGATGCTTTGGACGCAGGCGCAGCTTTTTGTCGATGACCAGGATGTACAGAAATGTGACCGCGAATTCAGCGGTTCTGGCAAGCAGCGTTCCCAGGGCCGCACCGGCAATCTCCATTCGGGGAGCGCCGAACTTGCCGAAAATGAAGATGTAGTTGGCAAGGATATTTATAACAAAGGATATAATCGAGACAATCAGCCCAAGTTTTGCCTGTCCCACGGAGCGCATCAGCTGGGCGGCCACCAGGCCGGTCCCGTGAATCGCAAAAATAAAAGCGGTGATCCGTAAATACCGCACGCCCTGGTCGATGACTGCCGGTTCCGAGGTATAAATCCTCATAATCCGGTCGGGGATTGAGAGCGTCAGCACCGTAAAGAAAAGCGCCGCGCCCACTGCCAGTCTCAGGGACATGGAGAACGTCTCCCGCACTTTTTCGCTGTTTCCGGCGCCCCAGTATTGTGCAGCCAGTACGCTGGAACCGCCGATAATCCCCATACAGAGCACGCTGAAAAAAGCATAGTATTGGTTGGCCAGGCTGGAAGCGGAAAGCTGAACCTCGCCGAAGGAGCCCAGCATCATAGTGTCCAGCATGTTTACTCCCATATTGATGGCCTGCTGCAGCGCTACTGGGAGCATGATTGACAAAACTGATGTGTAAAAAGCTTTTTCTTTGACCAAAGTGATTTTCATATTGACCTCCCTGCCGGTTGATACCGGGGCGCTGCGAAAAATCAGCCGCAGCGCCCCGATATCGTTTTGTTTTTTTACTGATCCCGGATGGAGCCGTCCACGTTCAGGCGGCACATAACCGGCATGGGGAGTGCGGGAAACCGTTTGTCCACATCCTCCACCAGATCAATGCCCAGGCCCGGCGCTTCCGGGAGCGGCACATAACCGTCAACCGGCTTTGTATACCCGGTCACCAGATCACATTTGCGGTGTTCTCTGTCTTTCATCAGCGGACCCTCGGGATCGGGGTACTCACAGATTAACAGGTTGTCGATGGACGCGCAAAACTGCATCTCCGCGGCCGTGCACACGGGACTCAACGGGTTATGGGGTACAATGGGGCACATTCTCGTCTCCGCCAGGGCGGCGATTTTTTTTGCGCCGGTGATGCCACCGGCCGTGGTAAGGCTGACTCGGACATAATTGGCGGCTTTGCGGTCCAAAAGATCCTGGAATTCAAAGATGGTGTGCAGGCGCTCGCCAGTTGCGATGGGTATCTGGCTGTGCTGCACCACGTAGGCCATAGCTTCGTTGTTGCCCGGCGGTATGGGATCTTCCACGAACAGAGGATGGGTGTCCACAATCTCATTGATCAGAACTACCGCCTCCCCTGGCAGACTGCGCCGGTGCAGTTCGATACACAGATCCATATTATCGCCTACCGCTTCCCGCATTAAGTGGACGCGCCGGATCGCCTCCTCCATATTTTTTACATGGGTTTTGTCGTAGGGCATGGAGATCGGCTCATCCAGGAAGGGGGAGAGATGGCCCACTGCTGTGTAGCCTTGCTCCCGCTTCTTTTTGCAGTTCTCCACAAGTTCGTCGTCGTTACGGGCCATTACGTGCCCGTACACCCGGATTTTATCCCGGCATTTGCCTCCGAGCAATTTGTAGATGGGAACATTGTAAAATTTTCCTGCGATGTCCCAAAGTGCCACGTCGATGGCAGAGATAGCTCCCATTACCGCTGAGCCCCTGAAATAAGAGCCGCGGAACATGGCTTGCCAGAGATGCTCAATTTCTAAGGGATCGTTACCCACCAGAAAGGTGGAAAAGTTCTCAATCTGAGCCGCAGAGGCGTCCAGTGCTCCGAAGGCCCCGCTCTCCCCGATCCCGTAGATTCCTTCGTCCGTCATGACTTTGGCATAGCAGTAACGGTTGGCCCGTATTGCTTTTACTTCTGTTATTTTCATTTTGTACCTCCTTCAGATGCAGTCTCAATAGAGTGGGAATAAAAATGGTACTGTGGCCATAAACGCTACCAATTCCACAACAAATACGAAGAGACCTCCTTTAAAATACTGTTTCATATTGTATTTTCCGGCGTTGTAGCCCAGGGCGGTCACATTGGAGGCCATGGGGGTCAGCATAGCTGCCCCGGAACCGATGGTAACCGCTAGTACCAGCGCGGTGGGGTTCCATCCGTGACTTACCGCGGTGATAACCGCCAGGGGACGGAAAATATTCAGAACGGTGGCGTTGTACATAATCTGGGTCAGCCCGGCCGATACGAAATAGAACAGAAATAACACGGCAAAGGAGCTGTTTGTGTAGGTTAAAATTTTGTCGATTGCGTTAGCGATCAGTACGTCCGCTCCGGTGTTTACCAGGGCGGTGGCGATGGGCAGCATACCCACGGAGCACAGGATCACCGGCATGCCCATGTTGTTGGGAACTTCCCTCGGCTTTAAGATACCGCAGAATATCATTAACAGCGCGCCGATCAATGGAGGTATTGTAGAGTCGCCGCCGGTCAGGGACATCATGACCAATCCGACGATGGTGCCGACAAAAATGATAACGGCTATCTTTTCCTTCGCAGGGCTTAACGCGGAGTCTTTAACCGTCCGGGACAAATCCACCTGGTATTCCTCGGCTTTAAAAGAGGGTGCAAACCGGTGGTTTACGAAGATAACCGCCGCCATTACCGCGATTCCCAGGGGCAGCTTGGCGATCATCTGAGTAAAGTATGTAAATTCTCCCACGCCGCCCAGCTGGGTGATGATCTGATTGATCATGTTGTAGCCGCCGGCATTGCCGCCCAGAGGCAGAAGTCCGGCCCATACCTGGCACAGGATGGCGCTGTTCTGGATAAACTTGCTGGACGGACGGTCCTGTGCCTTGCAGATGGTATAAATGATCGGAAGCACTATATTGAGGCTGTTGGTTCCGTTTGTAAAGCTGGTCAGCATAAAGATAATGAACGCCAGCCCCATCATGATTTTTGTATCGCTGGCCCCGGGCTTTATGATATTGTTGCTCAGCTTTTTTAACAGGCTGGTCCGGGACAGTCCGGCCGCCACCACAAACATAGAGGCCATCATCACCACCGAGCTGTTGAGGAGCCCGGCCCAGGTTTCATTAAAGGTTGTAATTCCACCTAATTGCAGCAGCACTGCGCAGGTAACCGCGCAGGTGGCGATGCTGAATTTATTGCTGCACATCAGGATAATCACCACCAAATATACAAACAGTACGTACATAATTCCAAAATTCATAGTAGTTTCCCCCTGCCTTTGTTATTGTTTGTAATTGTGTGTGATTATGAAATGCGGTAAGGAGCCAGCACTTCCCGGTTAATGTCAAAGGAGGCTCCCGGGTTCTCCGGCGGAGATACCGTGCCATCTTGTCAAATGTTGGCGAGTAGCACTCGGTGGTGGCCGCATCGTTAATTGCACAGTTTAAGTGCACATGTACCTGCTGCAATCCATGAGGAGCGATCCATATGTGATTTGCTTCCGCCACGTTGCCGATTTTCATTACCTGGGAGACTCCACCGCAGAGACCGGCATCCGGCTGGATAAAGGAAACCGCTCCCGTGCCCATAAGCTGGGACTCTTCGAACAGGCCCTGAAGGCTCTCACCTGCGGCCAGCGGAATCCAGGTATTTCGCGAAAGCTTTTTAAAGCCATCGAAATCCAGGGCGTCTAAAGGCTCTTCAAACCAGTAAAGCATATCTTCCTCCACCCGTTTGGCAAATTCAGTAGCTTCGTTCAGTTTCCAGGCGCAGTTGGCGTCCACCAGCAGCTTCACATCCGGTCCGATGACTTCCCGGACTGCGTGTACCCGCTTGGCATCCTCCTGGGGACTCATACCGCCCACTTTCATTTTTACAGCTTTGGCATTCCAGCTCAAATACAGTTCCATTTCATGCTGCAAGTCCAGAATCGTTTTGTCCGGGGCGTAGTATCCGCCTGCCACATAGCACTCCAGTCTGGTTCTGACGCCTCCCAGAAGCTTATAGAGAGGCATGCCTGCAACCTTGGCTTTTAAATCCCACAGCGCAATATCGATGGCGGACAGGGTTCCGATATACTTTTTTCCGTCCCGGGTTGCATACAGCTTCTGCCATATTTTCTCAATACACAGTGGGTCTTCGTTGATTAACAGCTCCTTAAAGCTTTCAAAATTCGGCGTTCTGAGCCCGGCGCCCACTCCGGTGATGCCCTGGTCCGTCTCAATGTAGACCAGACTTAAGTTGTTGTAGAGGTATTTCTGGGTTCCCCGCCCCCGGCCGCTTGTGACTACCCGCGGTTTTTCCCAACGGTAAGACTCTACATAAGCGTTTGTAATTTTCATAGATGTTGCTCCTTTCAGGTTTTTTAATAATTATTTAAATATTGAGACAATTCCCAGAGAGCTGGCCACGGAAGCCCATACCAGGAACAGGCCTGCGTAAAGAAATAGTTTGTTAAAGGACTTTTTATTTTCCTTCTCTGTTGGACTGTAACAGGCGGAGTAATACGCCATTGAGTTGGCTCCGATGGTAGACATGGGGCTGATGGCGGTTGCGTTGGCTCCGATCACTACGGCCCAGAACATAGTGGAAATATTTAATCCCGGGATACTTTCCGCCAGGCTGGAGATCGTGGCGGACATAGTGGGAATGACCACACCGTTGCCGGAAGAGAACAGGGACATTACACCGCAGATCATGGTCATGACGGCCGGCGCGATCGCCCGGTTGGCTACCGCGGCTATCCCGGTGGAGATCAGTTCTACCCCGCCGAAACCTGAGATTACACCAACATACACGGTCATCCCGCCGATCATAATCAGAGTGGACCAGGGAATTCCGCGGACTACCTTGTCAGGGTCGCCGCAGCCCAGACACAGCAGCACCACGCCGGCGCAGATAGGCGTTACCATCATGTCAATTTTTAAGAACAGGTTGCAAATGATGAAGGTTACAAATCCGACCAGCGTCAGAATTTGATCCCGCCCGAGCTTGACCTGCTCCCTCTCCTTTAGAGAAATGGGTTCCATTTTATGCCATCCGTGATACAGATAAAGAGCGATAAACAGAACGGTCCCCATAAGCGCCATATTAAACGCCCCGTGCCAGAGGTTCAGCGCATAACCCTGTTCCTCCGCGTAGGCGGCGATATTGAGGCCCTGCATGGAATAGGGGGAAATCCCCCAGGCGAACATGGTGAAGAATGTCACAAATCCCAATTTGAACGGATCCTTGAATCCCAATTCAAAAGCCATAGCAAAAATAAGGGGGGTCAGTACATTACTCAGCCCCAGCTGGAACCAGCTGGCAACACCGATGCCGAAATACAGGATAATGGGAAGCAGGCGTATGGCCTTTCCTTTTGCCGCCTTTAATACCAGATTTCCCAAAATGTTCAGTGTTCCATTGTTTCTGGCGATTACGATGAGCACCTGCATCCCCATCATCCGCAGAAAAATCTGCAGGTTAAAGCTATTGTAAATATTTTTTAATTTCATACCGCCCATGGTGCCGATGAAAAACGCCATTGCCAGGCCCACAATACCCACATTAATGTTTTTTACATTTGCGATCACAATAATGACGATCAAACCTATTAATGAAATAATAGCCCAGTTCATAAACTGTTTTCTCCTCCTTTTTTCGTGTACAAAGCCCCCGGTTTTATGATTAATCTTCTTTGAAGCCGGTCTATGTGCCACGCCCCCGGGTGGCTGCGTTGATCCTGTTGCGTTTCAAAATATCCGAATCCTCCTTTGCTATGTGAAATGTTAAATGGAAGTTGCGTTACGGTCATTGCTTTCTCGTCCCAAAGCCTTTACAATGGTACTATCATGTACAAGGAGGGCGGTATATGCCGGAGCGTTTGGACTACATTGTGGCCATTGTGGAAGAGCAGAATATCACGCGCGCTGCCAGGAGGCTTTTTATCACACAGCCGGCTTTGACCAAGTATATCAATAAACTGGAAGAGGAATATGGGATCATCCTTTTCGACCGGAAAAGTTCTCCGATCACTCTTACAGAAGCGGGAAGGGTATTTCTGGAGGAAAAAACACGCATTGAGATCGCGGAGCAGAACCTGCGCCATCGGTTGGAGGCGTTAAAAAACGGCAGTGTTACGATCACAGTTGGAATCGGCCACGACAGGGCGCCGCGCTGGATTCCAAAGCTCTTGCAGGAGTTTTGCCGCCGGTATCCGGATATCAATTTTATGATAAAAGGCGCTGGCGAGCTGTCGTTGCCGGACAAGCTGCGCAGCGGTGAGATTGATGCCGCTTTCGGGGTCTTTGAGAGCAATGAGGAAAATGTGGAATGGAGGTATCTTACAGTTGAAAAACTGTCTCTGGTCGTTCCGTTGGCCTTTGGAATATTTCCGGAAGACTTTTTACCGGAGGAGAGCGTCGACCGTCCATATATTTTAAAGCCGGAACAGCTAAATGGATTGGACTACATATCGCCCGCCATTACCATGGGGGCCTACGACAGTTATCAGGCGTTAAGGCAGTTGTATTCCATCAACGTCGGAAGGCAGATCACAACCACCAGCGCCCGGTCGATTCGCACAATGATTATCCACGGTTTGGGATACGGGTATGGTTTTATCGGCTCTGCATCGGATCTTCAGGATGAAAACGGTGTCTTCAGGGCGGGCTGCTGTATTTTGCCGGGCCTGCCGACCCGACGTTTTACAAGGGCGGCATATCACTCCGATCATATACACGTGGATCTGCTCAGAGAGCTTACGGATATGTTGGAGCAGCAAATTATAAATGCCGATTCGCCTAGCAGAATATACTGGAAGAATTATCAAAATGACGACCGTTTGTTTGTATAAATTTTATAAGTTATAAGTGGAATTGTAAAATGTGTTTATACTTATTAGACAATAACCGAGCGGTTATACCTTTATATTTAAGTTAAAGGATTATACTTGCTGCGAATGGGGATTCTTGACAAACCCTTATAATTCATGTAATCTTAACAGGAATACCAGATACAGGGGTGAAGAGCAGAGATGACGGCTGAAGAAAGATTTTCATTATTTTGTGAACTGATCGATTCGTTTGACCGGGGGTGTAAGTATGTGAACGACTATAACTCCCTGTTGCACGATTACAATGGAGTGGTAATGTACCAGGCGGAATCTCAGTTTATCCATAAGATTGGGCAGGAACCGGGGATCACCATTACGGAGTTGGCGGTCTATTTTGACAAGACCCGCAGCGCCTGCTCGCAGCTGATGCGGCGGATGAAGGACAAGGGCTGGTTGATCCAGACCAGAAACAGCGACAACAACCGGGAGTACAATCTGCACCTCACCGAGGAGGGGCAGAAGATTTACAATTACCACCTGAAATTCGAGGAGGCCTGCTACAGGCGCTCGGCCCGTATGCTGGACGAGTTCTCGGAGGAGGAGCTGGAGACCTATATCCGGATTCAGAAGAAGCTCAACGAGTCCTTCAAGCTGGATGTGGAGGAGAGTAAGATGCTTCAGGTCAACAGCAGCAAGTGATTGACTGGACAATTTAATCAGGGATCAGGCGGCAGGGCCGTCCCACTGCAAGGGCAGCGGGGCGGCTTGAATTTTATCCTGCTTATAGTTTGCACCTCTGAAAAAGAGGGAAGGCTCCGGCTGGATCCTGGGAATTGAGCTGGGACGCCCCCTTTCCAGTAAACTGTTCTGAAGAGGTCCCTACATAGGGCGTGCAATGCAATAAAAAGTAAATATTACCACATAAAATATTTAACAAACCAATATAATGGTTAATAATGTTAAGTAATTGCAAAAATTTAAAAGATATATTGACAGATTAAACAATGAGTGATATTCTATTTACATCAGTTAAGCAGCTTAAACATTAAGCTTATTATCAATTAAGCAGATTTCTTAACAGGAGGTACAAACATGGATGTAAAGAAATTGTACGACGACTATGAGGCTTACATCATTGAGATGAGAAGATGGTTTCACAGGCACCCGGAACTCTCTCTGAAGGAACAGAACACTTCCCGCAAGATTCAGGAGGAGCTTCGGGGCATGGGAATTCCCTTGGAGGTACTGGCGCCCAACTGCGGGGTGGCCGCCACCATCAAGGGCGGAAAGGAAGGAAAAACCATCGCGCTCCGCGCCGACATCGATGCGCTTCCTGTGAAAGAAGAGACGGGGCTGGAGTTTGCCTCTGAGAACGAGGGCGCGATGCACGCCTGCGGCCACGACGCCCACATTGCCATGATGCTGGGTGCGGCCAAGGTGCTGAACGAGGTGAAGGAGGAGCTTGCAGGCACCGTGATCTGCGTGTTCCAGGTGGCGGAGGAGACGGGCTTCGGCTACAAGGAAGTGCTGGACTATTTCGACTCCATCGGCGGCGTGGACAGCGTGATCGGACTTCATATCTGGAGCACGCTTCCGGAGGGAGAGATCCTGCTGATTCCCAATTCCGTATTCGCGGGCGGCGTGGGATATGACCTGACGGTGAAGGGTGAAGGCGGCCACGGCGGAAGGCCGGATTTGGTAAAGGATCCCATCAAGGCAGCCTGCGAGATGGTTTTAAAGTTCGCGTCCATTCCCAGCAATTTCTATGATGTTTTGGATCACTCCGTGGTCAACGTAGGGCGCATCGAGGCCGGTACCATCGGCAATGTGTTCCCCTCGGAGGCGAAGCTCTACGGCGGCTACCGCTGGTATAAACCCGGCGGGGATAAGGTGATTCTGGAGAAGATGCACCAGATTGCCAGGGGCATCAGCGCCATGTACGGGGTGGATTACGAGCTGGTGATCAACGGAGGCGTTCCGCCGGTGAGCAACAACGCGGAGCTGATCAATCGGGCGAAGGGACTGGTGAAGGATGTGGACGGCCTTGAACTGGCAAAGCAGACGGATCCCATCTGCGCCGGCGATAATTTCGGTTATATCCTGGAGAAGTATAAGGGCTTTTATGGGGTGCTTGGCGCTGAAAGGGCGGGGGAAACGGTGTATCCCCAACATCATTGCAAGTTCGATCTGGATGAGAAGGCGTTCCGCAAGGGTTCCGAGTTCATGGCGAGATTTGCGATTGATTTCTTAAATAATGAATAAGGGGGAAATACTATGAGTACAGGGGAAAAGGCAAAGAAAGGTTTTAAGATGCCCCATCTGTTTTGGATTATGATGGGTTTGCTGCTGTTTGCATGTCTGCTGACCTACATAATCCCGGCCGGAGAGTTCGCCGTGGATGAGAACGGAAAGATTCTGGGCGACCAGTTTTCCTACCTGGGGCATCAGAATCCGGTGGCCCCGTGGCGGATGTTCATGTTGATTCTTCAGGGCCTGGGCGATTCCGGCCTGGTGATCTGGACGGTTCTCACTTCCGGCGCGATGACGGCGGTGGTCATGGCCACGGGCGCCATCGACGAGCTGCTCAACTGGGCCATTTACAAGCTGAAGGATAAGAGCGAAAATATCCTGATTACGATTATGTTCGTGCTGATGGTTTATCTGGGCGGCTTCGGCGGCACGGACGCCCTGATCGCGGTAGTGCCCATCGGCGTGATCTTTACAAAGAAACTGAAGCTGGATCCGATCTGCGCCATCGGCGTTTCCAGTTACGCCACGCTGCTGGGATTCGGAACCGGGCCTACCAAGCAGTTCATCACCCAGCTGATGATGGGCGTGCCGGTGTACGGCGCCTTCTTCACCATGTTTATAAGCATGAACTTCTTTATGCTTTTGGGACTGTTCCTGCTGCTGCGCTATGTGAAAAAGATCCGTAAGGATCCCACCAAGTCCCTGATGTGGAGCGAGGGCTGGAACCCCGCCAACATGAAGGTGACCGCCGAGGATGAGGCGAAGCTGAGCCAGGGGACCAAACTCTCCGGCAGAACCATCGCCATCCTGGTTCTGTTCCTGGGCCAGTACGGAATTTTGGTGGCTTACCCGCTTTTGGGCGGAGACGGAAATTATCTCCAGCATTTGATGACGGCGCTGGCGCTGTTTGTAGCCATTGTCTGCGGCTTTATCGGCGGATTCTCCTTTGACAAGGTGGGCGACGAGTTCGTGAAGGGCCTGCAGGGGCTGGTATTCGTAGGTTTTGTAATCGGTCTTGCCAAGGTGATGTCCTTGGTGCTGACCGAGGGTATGGTCATTCACACCATGGTTTATGTGCTGA
>PVMN01003614.1_pt1 | contig 12162 bp, 7 predicted proteins | sample 1853401 | NCBI WGS metagenome assembly PVMN01 (sample SAMN08533510, study PRJNA380276) | Human gut metagenome, whole genome shotgun sequencing project.
GGCAGATATCCGGATCGAGGCTCCGATTCCCGGCAAATCCGCAGTGGGGATCGAGGTGCCTAATAAGGAAAATAACATTGTTTATCTGCGTGAGCTCTTTGAATCCGAAGCCTTCCGCCGCCACAAGTCCCGTCTGGCTTTTGCTGTGGGAAAGGATATCGGCGGTCAGGTGGTTGTTACGGATATCGCAAAGATGCCTCATCTTCTGATCGCAGGCGCTACTGGATCCGGTAAGTCCGTCTGTATCAATACATTGATCATGAGTATTATTTACAAGGCGGATCCGGCCGATGTGAAGCTGATCATGGTAGATCCCAAGGTGGTAGAGCTGAGCGTCTACAACGGAATCCCCCATCTGCTGATCCCGGTCGTGACCGATCCGAAGAAAGCATCCGGGGCGTTAAACTGGGCGGTGGCTGAGATGACAGACCGGTATAAGAAGTTTGCCGAGTGCAATGTCCGGGATTTAAAGGGCTACAATGAACGGGTTGCGAAATTAGATGATATCGATGATGACAAAAAGCCAAAGAAGCTGCCCCAGATTGTGATCATTATCGACGAGCTGGCCGATCTTATGATGGTGGCTCCGGGAGAGGTGGAGGATTCCATCTGCCGTCTGGCCCAGCTGGCCCGTGCAGCAGGCATCCATCTGGTAATTGCAACCCAGAGACCGTCCGTCAATGTTATCACCGGACTGATCAAGGCAAACGTGCCTTCCAGAATTGCATTTTCCGTGTCCTCAGGTGTAGATTCCAGAACGATTATCGACATGAACGGTGCAGAAAAGCTCCTTGGAAAGGGCGATATGCTCTTTTATCCCGCAGGTTTTCCAAAACCCCAGCGTGTACAGGGCGCTTTTGTATCGGATGAGGAGGTCAGCCGCGTGGTAGAATTTCTTACCGAGCAGGGTATGGTGGCAGAGTACAGCCAGGAAGTGGTAAATAAAGTTGCATCTCCTTCCATGGATGGAGGAAGCTCAGGGGCAGACCGGGATGAACTGTTTGCACAGGCCGGAGCCTTCATTATTGAAAAGGACAAGGCTTCCATCGGTATGCTCCAGCGGGCCTTTAAGATCGGATTTAACCGCGCGGCCCGGATCATGGATCAGCTGGCAGAGGCAGGAGTTGTGGGCGAAGAGGAGGGCACAAAACCCAGAAAGATCCTTATGAGTCCGGAACAGTTTGAGGAAATGATGGAACAGGGGTATTAAAATGCATCAGGAGTCCAAAGGAGAATCCCAATGACTCCGGGCATAAAATATAAATTACCAGGCACCGGCAGGAGAAGGACATAACCTGATCGGGACGCCGAAAAAGAGGAGGATCAGCCAAATGAAATCAGATATTGAGATCGCACAGGAAGCTGCAATGATACCGGTAAAAGAGGTGGCCGCCAGATATGGAATCAAAGAGGACGATCTGGAACTGTATGGAAAATATAAGGCCAAGCTGACCGATGAGCTATGGAATCAGATCAAGGACCGTCCGGATGGTAAACTGGTGCTGGTGACGGCTATCAATCCCACACCGGCAGGAGAGGGAAAGACAACTGTGACAGTAGGCTTGGGAGAAGCATTTGGAAGAATGGGAAAAAATTCCATTATAGCGCTGAGAGAGCCGTCCCTTGGCCCCTGCTTTGGCATCAAGGGAGGAGCTGCTGGAGGCGGCTATGCCCAGGTTGTGCCTATGGAGGATTTAAATCTGCATTTTACAGGTGATTTCCATGCCATTACCTCTGCCAATAACCTTCTGGCAGCTCTTCTTGATAACCATATCCAGCAGGGAAATTCCCTCGGCATTGATCCAAGACAGATTTTATGGAAGCGGTGCGAAGATATGAATGACCGTGCGCTGCGTAATATTGTGATCGGTCTGGGTGCAAAGGCCGACGGCATGGTAAGAGAGGATCATTTTGTCATTACCGTAGCATCCGAGATCATGGCAATCCTCTGTCTGGCCGATGATATGAAGGATTTAAAGGAGCGCCTGTCACGCATTATCGTTGCATATAATTTTGCAGGTGAGCCGGTGACTGCGGGAGATCTTCATGCCACCGGAGCCATGGCGGCTCTTTTAAAGGATGCTTTAAAGCCGAACCTGATCCAGACCTTGGAGCATACAGGCGCGTTGGTTCATGGCGGCCCCTTTGCAAATATCGCACACGGCTGCAACAGTGTAAGAGCCACAAAGACAGCTCTTAAGCTCTGCGATATTGTTGTTACGGAAGCAGGCTTTGGCGCGGATCTGGGCGCTGAGAAGTTTATGGATATCAAGTGCCGCAAAGCAGGCTTAAAGCCGGATGCGGTTGTTTTGGTAGCCACCGTCCGGGCTTTAAAGTATAATGGCGGTGTCCCGAAGGATCAGCTTTCCGTAGAAAATCTGGAAGCTTTAAAGAAGGGCATTGTAAATCTGGAAAAACATATTGAAAACATCCAGAAGTTTGGCGTTCCGGTTATAGTTACCCTTAATTCTTTCATAAGCGATACAGAAGCGGAGTATGCTTATATTAAGCATTTCTGTGAGGAAAGAGGCTGTGAATTTGCTCTGGCTGAGGTCTGGGCAAAAGGTGGCGAGGGTGGGCTTGCCCTGGCAGAAAAGGTATTAAACACATTGGAAAACCGTCCCACTGATTTCCATGTGCTTTATGAGAATGAAGCTTCCTTAAAGGATAAGATCGGAACCATTGCTTCCCAGATATACGGAGCGGACGGCGTGACATACACTCCGGCAGCTTTAAAGGCGTTAAAGCGCATGGAAGAGATGGGCTTTGGAAATCTTCCCGTATGCATGGCAAAAACCCAGTACTCCCTGTCGGATGATCAGACAAAGCTGGGACGGCCTGCAGGCTTCCAGATCAACGTAAGAGACGCCTATGTATGTGCAGGAGCCGGTTTTGTGGTTGTTCTTACAGGTTCCATTATGACCATGCCGGGACTTCCCAAGAAGCCGGCAGCAGAGGGGATTGATGTGAATGAGGAAGGAAAGATCACGGGACTGTTTTAAGTATGAGAGAGGAAATATAGTTTCATGATATTGCAAGACTGGTTAAAAGAACTGGATTATACCCTGATTCAGGGAAATCCTGATACTCAGGTGGAAGAGGTTATTTATGACTCCAGAAAAGCGGGATCGGGCACTGTATTTGTGGCCATGACAGGCACCCGGATCGATGCCCACTGCTTTATCCCTGATGTGTTAAAGGCAGGCACAAGGATCCTTGTGACCGAACGGCCCATTGATATGGAGCTTGAAGCCTGTGAGCTTGATGAAGAGGAGAAGAAAAAGATTACGATCCTGCGGGTAAAGGATTCCCGCAGGGCTCTGGCCCTGCTGTCTGCGGCCCGTTTTGGATATCCTGCAAAGAAGCTTACCCTGATCGGCGTTACAGGCACCAAGGGAAAGACTACCACGACCCATATGATAAAGACTGTGCTGGAAGCGGCAGGAAAGAAGGCCGGTCTGATCGGTACCACAGGTGTTGTCATTGGAGAACATGTGACTCCTACCATGAACACAACCCCGGAATCCTATGAACTTCACAAAGCCTTTGCTCAGATGGCAGAGGCAGGCTGTGACTATGCGGTTATGGAAGTTTCTTCCCAGGGGGTAAAAATGCACCGGGTAGACGGTATCCTGTTTGACTACGGTATTTTTACTAATATTTCCCCAGACCATATCGGGCCGGATGAGCATAAGGATTTTGAGGAGTATCTGTATTATAAAACACGTCTCCTTGACAGCTGCCGCATTGGCCTTTTAAACGGGGCAGACCCTCATGCAGAGGCCATAAAGAAGGAAGTTTCTTGTAAGCTTTATACCTACAATGCAGGAAAGGAAAGCAAAGTGCCGGATGACTTTATGGCAGAGAATATCCGGTATCTGGCAGAGCCGGACTTTGTGGGAACGCAGTTTCATGTTTCCGGCAGATGTGAGATGGAAATCCGCCTTGGCATACCGGGACTTTTTAATGTGGAAAATGCCATGGCTGCAGTCAGCCTGTGCAGCTTATTGGGGCTGGATCCTCAAAGGGTCAGCCATGCACTGGAGCATATCCGGGTAAACGGACGCATGGAAATCGTACATACATCCTCCCACTGTACCGTGCTGGTTGACTATGCCCACAATGCAGTGAGCATGGAAAGCCTGCTTAAGACATTGCGGGATTACAGCCCCAAACGTCTGGTGTGTGTATTTGGCTGCGGTGGAAACCGTTCTAAGGACCGCCGTTATTCTATGGGAGAAATCGGCGGAAGGCTGGCAGATTTGTGCATCCTCACAGCGGATAATTCCAGATATGAAAAAGTGGAGGATATTCTGGCGGATATCCGGGGAAGTATTGAAAAAACAGGCGGAGCCTTTATGGAGATACCGGACCGCAGGGAAGCCATCCGATACAGTGTTTTCCATGCAGAGCCGGGAGATATGATCGCGGTGATTGGAAAAGGCCATGAGGATTATCAGGAGATCAATGGTGTCCGCCATCATTTTCTGGATCGGGAAGTGATTGAAGAAGCAGTAAGGGAACTGAGAGAGAAGGAACAGGGATGAGAGAGATAACAGCGAAACAGGCAGCCAGAGCCGCCGGAGGCAGGGTGATTTTCGGTGATCCGGAAAAAAAGATCTGCCACATCAGCCTGGATTCCAGAAAAATGGAGGGAAGGGATCTGTTTGTTCCTATCGTCGGAGAACGGGTAGACGCACACCGGTTTATCTGTCAGGCAATAAGCGCCGGGGCAGAAACGGTGTTCACCAGTTGTCATCACAGTGAAAAAGAGGTAAGAGAGGCCATTGAAAGCCAGTGCAGGGAGCATCCTGAATGGAGCGGACAGGCTCTTTTAAGCACCTGGATCTGTGTAGAGGATACAAAAGCGGCTCTTCAGGCGCTGGGAGCCTGGTGCCGCAGCCAGGCGCAGATTCCTCTGGTAGGGATTACGGGCAGTGTGGGAAAGACGACCACCCGTGAGATGGTAGCCTGTGCCTTGAGCGCCGGTTATAGGGTTTATAAGACGCCGGGAAACAGCAACAGCCAGGTGGGTGTCCCCATCACTGTTTTTAATATACCAAAGGAAGCGCAGATCGGCGTTATTGAACTTGGCATGAGCGAACCCGGAGAGATGACAAAGATTGCCCAGGTAGCACAGACGGACTGTGCAGTGATGACCAATATCGGAGTGGCTCATATCGAACAGCTTGGCTCTAAGGAAAATATTTTAAAAGAGAAGCTCCATATCCAGGATGGAATGGCAGAGGATGGTGTTCTTTTCCTCAATGGCGACGATCCTCTCCTGCGAGCGGTAATGCCGGACCAGGGACGCAGCCGGATCCTCTATGGCCTGTGGGAAGGCTGCGACTGCCGGGGAGAGAACCTTCATCTGGAAAATGGCTTTCCTGTCTTTACCGCAGTCTGCAAAGAAGAGCGGGTACAGGTACACCTTAAGGTAATGGGAAATCACATGGTAAGCAATGCCCTGGCAGCCCTGGCAGTGGCTTCCCGGTATGGAATACCGTTACAGAAGGCTGCTGCTGCCTTAGAACAGTTTGATGGTTTTAAGGGACGCCAGCAGATCATTAAGGAAAAAGGCGTCACCATCATAGATGACAGCTACAATGCAAGCCCCGTTTCCATGAAGGCAGGCATTGAGGTGCTTTCCTCCATGGCAGGAGTGAAGCGCCGCATTGCGGTTCTGGCGGATATGAAGGAGCTTGGGCCGGATACCATAACGTACCACAGGGAGGTAGGCGCCTTTTTAAAACATCAGCCAATTGACCAGCTGGTGCTTATGGGAGAACTGGCATGGGAGATTGAAACGGGTCTTAAAATGGATGGAGGAAAAATCTCATGCGTAAAAACCTCCACTTTGGAGGAAACTGAAACATGGCTGGCAGAAGCAGTAAGAGAAGGCGACTGCCTGCTGTTTAAGGGTTCAAACAGCATGGGGCTTTCCAAAGCCGTGAGCTTTATGAGAGAAAAACTCACGAATTAAAATGATTATCTGGAGGAAAAAACACATGGAATTAACGAAAGAAACCTGCCGTCAGACGGCAGAGGAGCTGCTGCACTTTCTGGAGAAAAGCCCCAGCAGCTTTCACGCTATTGCCAATATAACGAATATGCTGGAAGCAGCAGGCTTTGAGGAAATCCGTGAGGAGGAAAACTGGAAGCTTTTACCGGGCGGCTCTTACTATGTGACCCGCAATCAGTCTTCTGTCATTGCATTTAAGGTGCCGGGAGCAGATTTTACAGGCTTTCAGATCATGGCAAGCCACAGCGATTCCCCTTCTTTTAAGATTAAGGAGAATCCGGAGATGGAGGCAGAGGGCCATTTTATCAAATTAAACGTAGAAAAATACGGCGGCATGATCATGTCTCCCTGGTTTGACCGTCCTTTATCCATTGCGGGCCGCCTGGTTGTAGAAGAGGATGGAAGACTGGTATCAAAGTTAGTGAATATAGACCGTGATCTGGTGATGATCCCTAATTTGGCTATTCATATGAACCGACAGGTCAATGACGGTTACAAGTATAATGCACAGAAGGATACGCTTCCTATTTTTGGAAGTCTGGAAGCAAAGGGAAGCTTTATGACCCTGATGGCAGAAGCAGCAGGCGTAAAGGCAGAGGATATCCTGGGCCATGACCTGTTCCTTTACAGCCGGGACAAGGGAACCATCTGGGGAGCCGATGAGGCTTACCTTTCCTGCGGACGTCTGGATGATCTGCAGTGTGCTTTTTCTTCCATTAAGGGCCTGCTGGCAGGAGGACATCCTTCCTGCGTATCCGTTGCAGCCGTATTTGACAATGAGGAAGTGGGAAGCGGCACTAAACAGGGTGCAGATTCCACCTTCTTAGAGGATACCCTGCGCCGGATCAACCGCAGTCTGGGACGCAGCGAGGATCAATATCTGATGGCTCTGGCCTCCAGCTTTATGGTATCTGCTGACAATGCTCATGCGGTTCATCCAAATTACGGAGAATTTGCAGATCCGACCAACCGTCCGGCCATGAACGAGGGGATTGTAATCAAGTACAACGCCAACCAGAAGTATACTACAGATGCAGTATCCGCAGCTATTTTCCGGGCAATCTGCAAAAAGGCCGGCGTTCCCTGCCAGACCTTTGCCAACCGTTCCGATATGGCGGGAGGTTCTACTCTGGGAAATATTTCCAATGCTCATGTGGCTCTCAATACAGTGGATATCGGCCTGCCCCAGCTGGCGATGCATTCCCCTTATGAGACAGCCGGCGTAAAGGATACCTGTTATCTGATCCAGGCAGCAAAGACGTTCTTTAATACCTGTTTAAAAGCAGAGGGAAAAGGCTGCTACCGCGTGGATCAGGAATAAGATCATAAGGGGGAAAACACCCTGATATACACGGCCTCTGGCTTTGCACCATAAAGCCCAGAGGCCGGAGTGCGTCTGGGCAAAGACAGTCAGCCGGATAGGGGTATATTAATAAACGGAAAGAGGAGATTAGAAGAAACCATGCAGAAAGACCTTACAGAGGGAAGCATTACAGGCACTATGCTGCGCTTTGCCCTTCCGATGATACTGGGAAATCTTTTACAGCAGTGCTACAATGTGGCAGATACGCTGATCGTAGGCCGCTTTCTGGGGGCGGATGCCCTGGCAGCCGTAGGCTCGGCCTATACCCTTATGACCTTTCTTACCTCTATTCTTCTGGGACTGTGTATGGGAAGCGGGGCCGTCTTTTCCCTGCGCTTTGGGGAGAAAAACAGCGCCCGTTTAAAAATAAGCATCTATGTATCCTTTGTAATGATTGCTGCGGTGGCTCTGGCCGTCAACCTGGCGGTGGTGGTGTTTACCGATCCCATTATGAGCCTTCTGTGCGTACCGGAAGAGATTTACGGGATGATGCGGGAATACCTGAGAGTGATCTTTTCAGGTATCCTGGCAGTTTTTCTGTATAATTTTTATGCCTCTCTTCTGCGGGCTGTGGGAAATTCTCTGGTGCCGCTGATTTTTCTGGGAATTTCAGCCGTTTTAAATATCATACTGGATCTGGTATTTGTCCTGGTGCTTCACCGGGGCGTAGCGGGAGCGGCAGAGGCCACGGTTATTTCCCAGTTTGTTTCCGGTATTGGAATCGGTATTTATACGCTTGTAAAAATGCCTGAGTTCCGGGTGGAGCGGGAACATATGAAGATAGAGCGCCAGGTTTTAGGAGAAATTTCCCAGTTTTCCTTTCTTACCTGTATCCAGCAGTCTGTGATGAATTTTGGCATCCTTATGGTACAGGGACTGGTAAACAGCTTCGGAACGGTGGTGATGGCTGCCTTTGCCGCAGCGGTAAAGATCGATTCCTTTGCCTATATGCCGGTTCAGGACTTTGGAAATGCATTTTCCACCTTTATAGCTCAGAATTACGGAGCAGGAAAAAAAGACAGGATCCGTGCAGGAATCCGTTCTGCTGTGACGGTTTCCGTTCTGTTTTGCCTGTTTATCTCCTTTGTGGTATGCGTATTTGCAAAGCCGCTCCTTCTGATTTTTGTCCAACCCCATGAAACGGAGATCCTTAAGGTGGGGATGAGTTATCTTCGGATTGAGGGTGCGTTTTACTGTGGGATCGGCTGTCTGTTTTTGCTCTATGGCCTTTACCGGGCAGTGAGAAGACCGGGAATGTCCGTGGTCCTGACTGTGATTTCCCTGGGCACCCGGGTGATTTTAGCCTATGTCCTGTCCGCCGTTCCGTCCATTGGGGTAACCGGGATCTGGGCGGCTGTGCCCATTGGCTGGTTTTTAGCCGATCTGGCAGGCTTTGTCTATTATAAAAGAAAGTTGGATGAGATTTGACCGGATTATATGCCAATGTAATTATTGATATTTCCCATGAAAGCGTGGATAAGACCTTTCAGTACCGGGTTCCTGAGAAGCTTAGAGGAACTCTTAAGGTAGGCCAGCAGGTTTACATTCCCTTTGGAGCGGGAAGCCGCAGGAGAAAGGGATATGTGGTGGAGCTTACGGATGAGCCGGAATACGATGTGGCAAAATTAAAGGAAATAGAAGGGATTGTAGAGCACAGCGTTACAGCCCAGTCACAGCTGATCTGGCTGGCCTGGTGGATGAAGGAGCGCTACGGCTCTACCATGAACCAGGCATTAAAGACAGTCCTTCCTGTGAAGCAGAAGATAAAGGAAGCTCCCAAACGGCAGATCCGGCTCATTGGCGAAAAAGAGGCCTTCCGGGAGGCGGTGGATCTGGCAGAGCGCAGAGGCTATAAGGCCAGGCTGCGCCTGTTTTGCCTGTTAAAAGAGAAAAATCCCGTTCCCTACGATCAGGCCATGAACCGTCTGAACCTGACCCCGGCGGTCCTTAAGCCTTTGGAGGAAGCGGGGCTGATCCGGGTAGAAATCGTAGAAAAATACAGAAATCCCCTTCTTGAGATGAAGCGGCTTCTCACAGGGGAAACGGGAAGGGCTTCTGCCATGGATTTTTCCGAAAGCAGTCCGATTCCCGTCTTAAATGAGGAACAGCAGGCTGCCGCATACCGCATCTGCCGGGAGTATGACAGAGGGATCCGCGCCACATATCTGCTCCATGGGATCACAGGCAGCGGAAAAACAGAGGTTTATATGGAGCTGATCCGCCATGTGGTGGAGAAAAAAAAGCAGGTAATCCTTTTGATCCCGGAAATTTCCCTTACCTGGCAGACGGTCATGCGATTTTATAAACGTTTCGGGAACCGGGTTTCCCTGCTTCACTCCAGAATGTCCCCAGGGGAGCGCTATGACCAGTATGAACGGGCAAGAACCGGGGATATAGATATTATGATCGGGCCTCGTTCTGCCCTGTTTGCCCCCTTTGAACGGCTGGGGCTGATCATTATTGATGAGGAACATGAAAATGCCTATCAGAGCGAGCTGTCCCCCCGCTATGATGCCAGGGAGACGGCAAAGGAGAGGGCCAGGATCAATCAGGCCAGCCTGATCCTGGGCTCTGCCACGCCTTCTCTGGAATCCTACACAAAGGCGGTTCTGGGAGAATATATCCTTCTTAAGCTCACAAGACGGGCAAAGGCCAGCGCGGCACTGCCTCAGGCGGAGATCGTAGATCTGAGAGAGGAATTAAAGGCGGGAAACCGTTCTATTTTCAGCCGCAGGCTGAAGGAACTGATGGAGGACAGGCTGAAAAAAGGAGAGCAGACCATGCTTTTTATCAACCGCCGCGGCTATGCAAATTTTGTATCCTGCCGTTCCTGCGGAGAGGCTATCCGCTGTCCCCACTGCGATGTGACCCTGACGCTTCATAAAGACGGCCGTCTGATGTGCCATTACTGCGGTCATACGGTGATGCAGCCAAAGCTCTGCCCCTCCTGCGGTTCCCCCTATATTGCGCCCTTTGGAACGGGAACCCAGAAGATTGAGGAAATGGCAGTAAAAATGTTTCCTCAGGCAAGGATTCTCAGGATGGATCTGGATACCACCTCAAAAAAGGGAGGCCATCAGGAAATCCTTTCTGCCTTTGCAAGAGGAGAGGCCGATATCCTGATCGGTACCCAGATGATCGTAAAGGGACACGATTTTCCAAAGGTCACTCTGGTCTCCCTCTATGCTCCGGATTACCGCTGCGGGGAGGAAACCTTTGATCTTTTAACCCAGGCAGCAGGAAGGGCCGGAAGGAGCCATATTCCGGGGAATATGGTGATCCAGACCTATCAGCCGGATCATTACAGCATACAGACGGCAGCCAGCCAGGACTATGAAAGCTTTTACAGCCAGGAGATGAATTTCAGGCGGCTTCTGGGATATCCTCCCGCAGTGGGGCTGTTAACACTCACTCTGTCCGACGGCTGTGAGGAGCGCCTTGAAAAGGCCGCAGAGGTACTGGAGAAGATGACAGCCCGTTTTCCGGAGCATTTTCCGGGAAAAAAACTTGCCTGCATTGGCCCTGTGAATGCCCCGGTGTACAAAGTTAATGATATTTACAGAAAAATTTTATATATTAAGAATGAAAACTATGATATACTGATACAGATCAGAAAAATGGCGGAGGCCTGCTTGGATGGCATGGAAGGGATTTCCCTCCAGTCCGATCTGGCTTTATAGGCCAAACAGTAGAAAAGGGGTTTGTATATCCGCCGTTTATGGTTTGAATATGAAAAAGGAGAGATAATAAAATGGCAGTCCGTCAGATTCGTGTAATTGGAGATGAAGTTTTAAATAAAAAATGCAAGCCGGTAAAGGAGATGACTCCTCGTACGGCAGAGCTGATCGAAGATATGTTTGAGACCATGTATGAGGCAAACGGCGTAGGCCTTGCAGCTCCCCAGGTGGGCATTTTAAAGAAAATCGTGGTAATTGACGTAGAGGACGGCAATCAGTATGTGCTGATCAACCCGGAAATTGTGGAGCAGCAGGGCGCCCAGACCGGATACGAGGGCTGCTTAAGCGTTCCCGGCAAGACCGGCATCGTAACCCGTCCGGATTATGTAAAGGTAAGAGCGCTGAATGAAAACATGGAGGAGTATGAGTTAGAGGGACAGGATCTTTTAGCCAGAGCCATCTGTCATGAGTGCGCACACCTGGATGGCCAGCTCTATGTAGAGCTGGTCGAAGGCGAGCTGCTGGATACAGAGGCTGAAGAAGAGGAAGAGGAGATGTAAGATGCGTATCGTATTTATGGGGACGCCGGATTTTTCCGTTCCGGCATTAAATGCCCTGGTGGATGCCGGCCACGAGGTAGCTGCGGTAGTGACCCAGCCGGATCGTCCAAAGGGCAGAGGAAAAGATGTACAGATGACGCCGGTGAAGCTTCAGGCGTTAGAGTACGGCATTCCGGTCTATCAGCCGGAAAAGGTAAAGGATCCGGCTTTTGTGGAGATTTTAAAGGAGCTTCATCCGGAGGCGATCGTAGTAATCGCCTTCGGACAGATCCTCTCAAAGGCCATTCTGGATATTCCGCCCTATGGCTGCGTCAATATCCATGCCTCCCTGCTTCCAAAGTACCGGGGAGCAGCTCCCATCCAGTGGGCGGTGATCGACGGAGAGAAGGAAACCGGCGTTACCACCATGATGATGGATGTGGGACTGGATACGGGAGACATGCTGGAAAAGACGATGATCCCTCTGGATCCGAAGGAAACCGGAGGAAGCCTGTTTGAAAAACTCAGCCAGGCAGGGGGAAAGCTGATCCTTTCCACCCT
>PVMN01003636.1_pt1 | contig 12048 bp, 9 predicted proteins | sample 1853401 | NCBI WGS metagenome assembly PVMN01 (sample SAMN08533510, study PRJNA380276) | Human gut metagenome, whole genome shotgun sequencing project.
GTGCGATTCTAATTCAGAGCGAGTTGTCCTTGAAAGAACTGGATGATTACTATTCGGATCACAGAAGCAATGAATGGGAGTATCTTGTGGAAATTCAGGAAGGACAGTCTATTGATGTGATTGACAACGAAACTCTGAATTTTGGGAAAGAAATAAATGACGCCGGATATTACATTGTATATTCATGGGAAAGCGAAAATTCTCTATTGAAAGAACTGGATATACGAGGACATTAAAAAGGGGGCTATATCAATGAAAAAATTTATGCTATGTATTATGGGCTCGCTCATTGCACTGTTTGTAGTATTTTGGTGTTGCATTTCGTATACGGTAAATTACAAGAAGATAACTTGCGATACATCCGTTTCACCAGATAAAAAATATGAAGTGATACTTCAAGCTGTTGGAGAACCGGAATGGCCTTTTGGTTCAGCAAGTGGACGGTTAGTCCTTAAAGAAGGCGAAGATAAGATATCGCAAACAGATTTTGAATTGCACAATGACGGTGCAAGCATCAGTAGCAGCTGTTGGAAGGTTACCTGGCATGAGGATTATGTAGAAATAATTCTATCAGGTGAAGAGCAATTTGATGAACAAGTCATTTTATATTTCGATGGTACGAAAGAAATACAGCAATTGACAGATGTAGCAGATATTGAAGTAGAATATCCATCAGGAGAGAGATTAGATGAAAGCCGGGTTATAACTGAACAATCCTTTGATGTAGAATTGAATGATTGGGGTGAAGTACAGTTTGTATCTTATCTGCCGACTTATGAAACGCTCTGGGAAGATGTTTCATTTGTGCTGGCAAAAGACAATCAAATTATATATTATTTTCCGGAGTGTTATGAAAATAATAGTACAGAGAATGATAGTGTAGGAATGTTTGATAGTGTTGAAGCGGTTGGATTTCAGGATATAGATGGAGATGGTGCAAAGGATGTGATTGTCATCATAAACTATGTTACAGGAGCAGGACCGCAGGGAATGATGCCACGAAAGACCATTAGAATATTCAGTTCACAGGATAATGGTTTTGTCATTCAACACGATTTAATGGATGAATTAATGGAAAATATGAAAGAGGATGATATTTCTATTCCTGCGATCTGTGATTATGTGACATTAATGGAAACAAATGAAATATATGATGGATATCGTACTATATATCAACAATACTTCGCAGACGAAGGATGTGATTTTATGATATCATACGGTGCGAATGGAAATTCTAGAGTTATCTTAAATGAGAATGAGGAAATAATAGAATATCTTGTATATGACAGACTTTCGGAGAATGAAAAATGCGAATTATATGTTTTATACAGAAGTAAGAAAAACACAGATGGTTCATGGTATATCTCAGAGGCGGAGATCCTTGATATATTTGCATATAGTATGTCTACAAAAGATGTGGTCAGTAGTGGTAAAACATCATGGTCAGCGACTGGAAGTGAAGAGCATGAAATAAATTAAGATAAGCTTTTGATTTTAATTCGATTATCTACATGTGGTGTGAGGTGTTTTTATGAGAAAGTTTGTTAGAACGTATTCTCCATTTTTAGTATATTTTGTATGTGTGGCTTTGGCTTATTTTCTTTGTTTTTATTTATTTCCCAAATATAATGCGGCCTTAGCCTATTTGGGCTTTTTAATTATATATACATATATTGATATTGGGGTTTTTATTTTAGGTTTTTTTATGGGAAAAATCATTGTCAAACGCAGCATTGACATTAGCTTTTTGCTGTGCCTAATATATGCATTAATTTCTTTCGGGTTGATGCTCTTGATAGGATCTCTGCAATACGTTTTTTATGATTATATGTATTGTAACTTTACATTTACATTTTCAAGCTTCCTTGAATCATTAGGTCATACCGAGAGTTTGTCTGTTTCAATTGGGACATTTATATCTTTTTTAATTGGAGAATTTGTAGAATACATCAATAATAAATCTAATTCTTGACGTATAGAACTGGATAATTGAAACGCTTTTATGCATAAAGTGAAAATAAAAAGAAATCGGGCAAAGGATTATACGACTATGACCTTTACCCGATTTTATTATGTTTTATTTCCAGATATTCATGTCTGACAAGATAGACATGGTTATTTCAGTTGCGTTGCCTCCGGTAGCATCGCTGTCTGCACCAATGTTGGTAGCAAAAAAGTATGTATTATTTGCAGTTTCTACAAAACCAACAAACCATCCGTTCACATCCTGATCATCCACACGTCCAGTTCCGGTCTTTCCGTAGAATGTTCCGGCATCGGAAGAGGAAAGGCAGATGGCATCTTTTACTGCATTGATATTTTCAGGGGCGAAGCCGAAGCTGTTATTTTGTAGCTTGGTTAGAAGTTCGACCTGCTCTATTGGGGAAATCTTCAAGGAAGATTCCATCCAATAAGTGGAGAAATCACCACTTATATTTTCGTTTCCATACCCAATTTCCTCAATATAGTTGGAAATGTCAGCGGTTCCAAGCTGTTCGTCCACAGATTCAAAATACCAATTCACGGAGGAATTCATTGCAGACTGTAAAGTCTGATCCGCATTCCATGCTTCAAATGGATAGGTTTCGCCATTCCATGCAATGAACGAATTTTCCGGTGTAATGATCTCTTCTTCCAATCCGAACAGGGCATCATATATCTTGTAGGTGGAGTTTGGAGCAACTCGTAAGGTGGCATGCTCCATGTCGTGTATGCTCCATGCATCATTTTCTAAATCATATAAAACAAAGCTACCTTTGTATTCTCCGAAGTATGTGGAGAGGTCTACATAGGTAACATTCTCAGAAGAGGAGTCCCATTGGTAGTAGTTTTCGTCTGCTGCGTATGTAGAAATAAAAGGAGCAAAACCTAACAGGAGGACAGCAGTCAGTACAAATGCCGTCATACCTTTTAGCCTTTTTGTAAATGTTGGCTTCTCATAAGATGCGATATTGATAATTCTCCGCTTCATCTGCTCCATGTTTCCACCAAGGCTGGCAGCAAACGGAAAAGGAGTAAGTGAAACCTTCTCTGCAAAGTTAATCAATGTATTGCCATAATCTTCGTAAGCATCCTCTTCAAGCATCTTTAAAACAGAGGTGTCACAGGCAACCTCTCTGTCATTACGCATTTCTTTCAGAGCGTACCAAACAAGAGGATTGAACCAATATACCACTCCAGCAAGGTTCATCAGATAACTGGCAATAGCATCATGGTGCTTGTAATGCTGCAGTTCATGTAACAGCATATACCGCATATCGGATTCGTTATAATCAGAGATCAGATGAATCGGAAGATAAATACACGGTTTCAAAAGTCCAACAATAATCGGGGATTTCAAAAATGCGGTACTGTAGACAGGAATATCTCTGTGAATCCCTATCTCTTCTAAGCAGTGATGATACAGTCTGCGGACTTCCTTGTTCTGAAGGGGAAGTGCAGATTTCTCCAAGTTGCGTAAACGGAGAGAGGATTTGATTACCAATATAATCATTGCAAAAATGCCTACAATCCATATCCCTAACAATATGTATCCGGAAATGGATGGTGTCTCGCTATTTACAGAAAGTGCGAAGTCATTCATCCAGTCTGTATTTCCTGCTGGATTAATTCCCACAGCTTCTCCTATAGCGGTTGCGGTACCAGAAGCAGGAGAGCTTCTTAAGTTACCAAGCCACGAGAAGATTTGTGGAAATCCGATGAGACGGAACGGTATAAAGGGAAATGTCAGCAACCCAAGAAGCAGGAACCACAGATTATACTGCATACGGCTGGAAAGGTTGTCTTTGAATATCCGCTTGGCTATCAAAAGAATTCCGATGATACCGCTGATAAATACATTGCATATTAAAAAGCGTATCATAAAATCAGCCACGTTAATTGCCTCCTTTTTTTGACCTCTTTGAAAGAAGGGAGCGGAGGGTATCTATTTCTGTTTCAGACAGTCTGTCATTTTCTATATAGGCAGACAGCATGGCAGTGATATCCCCGTCATAGTATCGTTCCAGAAAAGAGTTGCTTTCCTGGCCGATGTATTCGCTTTCTTTCACGACTGGGGTATAAACAAACACTCGGCTCTGTTTTTCATAAGTCAGAACGCCTTTTGTTACGAGACGTTTGATTAAAGTCTGTATCGTTTTCGGACTCCAGCTTGTGGTCTGTAATAATTTATCTGTTATTTCATTTGTACTGATCGGCGCATGTTTCCATACGATTTTCATAACTTCAAATTCAGCTTCAGAAATCTGTGGTAAATCGCTCATTTCAAATCCCTCCTTAAATCTTACGGATGTAATAAATATATTATAGACGCTATTTATGTGGTTGTCAATTTCAGAAAAAACAGATTGACTTGAAATCTTACTCTTGTAATAATTGAAACATTACAAGAGTAAGATTTAGAGATGGCTACAAAAAGAAAAGAACCAGAATCACAACGGATTAGCTGGTTCCTTTACTCGTTTGAATTACCTCTTTTATGTATAAGTGCTAAGAGGTATTCAATTGCTGGAAGAATCTCGGCTGCCTCTTGCTCATCACATTCCTGTAGCATCAATAACAGTTTTTATTTTTTCACCCCATCCGTAGCAGTGTCAGGGTGGAAAATACGGTCTGCAGGAATGTGTAAATAAGCGATGATCTGGCACAATACTTCGAACTTGGGATTACCACGGTCGTTTTCAATATTTAGTATTGTACGCTCATCACAACCTATTTGTTCAGCTAATGCTGCTTGAGATAGATTCTATCCCGTGATTTATGGTGTATCCGATGAGGATGATTGGACGAGCGAAGCTACATGGTATAAAGCCAATCCTTTCCTTGGAGAAACTATCGATATTGAAAAGGTTCGAAATGCCTATATCAGTGCAAGGGAAAATGTTGCAGAAGAGAATATCTTCCGGCAGCTTCGATTAAACCAATGGGTAAAACAGTCCACACGTTGGATGCAGATGGATAAATGGGATGCGTGTGCATTTCTCGTAAACGAGGAGGAAATTATCGGAAGAACCTACTATGGCGGTTTAGACCTTTCAAGTACATCAGATATCACGGCATTTGTACTTGTGTTTCCACCGAGAAATGATGAAGAGTTTATGTATCGGAATAAGAACTGCATTTTTCTTCCAACATTTTGAAGTCACAGCATCTTGCAGCAAGGGAAGAATCGGGCTTGGCAATGCATTTCTGATATAATTTCATGGCTTTATTTTGCAGAGTGTCCTGAACATTGTCGATTAAAGCTTTTTCTTTCTGGAGAAGGTAGACATAGTCTGTTTTTTCTTTTTCGTTACTGAAAGAACGGAAGCTTTCTACCTGATTATATTTTAACTGTGTAAGACAGTTATCAGGAACCGGAATCATATTATTGATATTTAATACCGCATAAAGATATCCGGTGGATTCATCATGGAGTTTATGGAAATCCAGACTGTTGGACATCTTCTGATGTTTTGGTTTTGCAGAGGAAATAGGGACATAGTAGTGGAAATCTCCGATAGTAAGAAGAATTCCCACATGGAGTTTCAAACGTTCCCCATATTCCACATATCCGACACGGGAATCAAACTGTGTCAGGTAATTGATGTATTTTTTATCGACAACGTACCAATCCATAAAGCCTCCTGAAAAGTAAAAAAGTGGGTGGATTACTCCACCCACTGCTGTTAACCGATTGTTTTAATTGGACAATCTAACCGCTTTTAAACGAGCATTTTAACTGGACGCTCTAACCGCTGCACAGATATTTCTATCTGTGTTTTTATTATATGCAATTTACAGCAAAAAATCAATGCCTGTAATTGCTAAATTTTTATGACCTTTTTCGATTTCTACAGGATTGATTTTATCACAGACAGGTACAAAAAGAAAGAGAGGGATCACTGATAAATCCACAGAAGTTCAGAATTTGAACTTCAAGAAGTCTAAGAATTTGATTAATTTCTGTTTGTAAATTTGAAATAGAACATAGACATAACAGCGTAAGGGCAGTTATAGACCGCAAGTGTTTTACAGAAAGCAATGAAGATGTATCTGGAGCATCAGAAGCATAAGGAGCCTTCCCATGGGAAAATCCCGGTAAAGAAGCTGGTCGGTCAGGGAGAGGATGCAAAGTCCATTGAGGTTACGGATAGCAATATAAAATCCTTTGAGCGTGTCGCAAGGAAATACAATGTCGATTTCGCAGTAAAGAGGGATAAGACCACGGAACAACCCAAGTATCTTGTATTTTTCAAGGGCAGGGATGCCGATGTGATTGCACAGGCGTTCAAGGAATTTGTAAAAGTTAATGAGAAAAAGCAACAGCATCCGTCATTACGGCAGAAACTGAAAGGACTTCAGAAGATGATCGCACAGAACAAGAACAGTCTTTGGAACTGTATATGCAGTGCAATGCCAGACTGTGGAGACAGGGACAGAGGGAAACAGTAATGATTTATCATATCATCAACAAAGGAACATAAGAAGCCGGAAGAAGCTGGGAACGGATCAGGAGAAGACTGGAAAATATACGGGTGCTGGCTGTTTTACTATTGTTGCTGAGGCTGATGGTGTTGGAGCATCAAAGAGGGGGCTGCTGAAAGCATATGAGAAAGAGCGGAATGGGTGGAGCTCGCTGGATTTTGTGACAAGAATATAATGGGTGAGTGATGAGGCTTTGCATTGCGAGTTGGTTCGTGGTGTGAAGCCTCTTTTTGGATCTAAAATTTATTATCGAACAATAGGTTATGTTTAGTTAATGGAGAGAATAGCACTATAAATGATGAATGAGTTTCATATGAAAAAAATGTTAGGTTTTTAGGATTCATCGATTTAGATTTTTTATAAAGAGAAGTTCAAAAACAGAAGTAAAATATGTGTAGATTTTTCAAAAAAAATTATTGACGTGCGGAAAACCGCGTGGTATGTTTTTTTGAAGAAAGAGATTATTTTAAAGGCAAACCTATTGAAAGGCAGGGTCGCAAAGCCAGAAGGGACTAAAGTCAGAAAGCTTGACCATGTCAGCCGGTTGCCACTGTTTCCATATCATCATAATATATGGAAAAGATGTTTGAACAGAAGAGATTCTGATACCTTTTATACTATATAGATGTGTGATTTTAAAAAAATGTAGTAGGGACACTGGCAGATTTTGGCAAGTGTCCTTTTTGTATGCAAAAATGGGTAACAAAACTAGCAGGGACAGGTTTTCGGTATACAGATAAAAGCAGGATGAAGAAGGCATAAGACGGAGAGAGGACTTTTATAAAATGAAAAATTATGAAGACAAAATATATTCCTTAGGTGAGACTGTAACGGGGCAGACACAGGCCATGTCACAGGCCGTACAGAAAACACTGGAAAATAATGGCGGGGTAGGTATAATGACAGGATCTTATGACCAAAACCTGTCTATTTTGTCTGTGGATAATCTGCTGTTGCATAGTACAGGATATACATTCGATACTTTCATGGAACAGACAAAAGGCTCATTGAGAAACTTCTTTTATGACGAGGAAGATATACTGGAGCGAGACCGTTTTTTGCAGCTTCACGGAACAGGGGAAGCACAAATCCTTGCAGCAAACGGTACAGTGAATAATGTACGGCTTTGTAAAGAGGACGCGACAGATGAGGCGGGCAGACAGATCTGGGTAATGTCCGTACAGGTCAACTGGGATCATGTAAATTTGGCATTGCTCAATGAAGCTATCTATTCCGGCTTCTGGTATTTTGACTGTGATGAAAACAGTGAGATTGTGAATGCAAACTGGAGTCATGAATTCCGAAAAATGCTTGGCTATCATGACACTCTGGACTTTCCGAATAAACTGGAATCCTGGTCAGATCTTCTGCATCCACAGGATAAAGAAAGAGTAATGGTGCAGCTTCAGGCGGCAATTAAGGATAAGACGAACCAGATAAAATACCAGGTAGAGTATCGTATGAGAATGAAGGATAATCAATACCAGTGGTTTCGGGCATCGGCAGAAGTAATACGCCGTCTGGATGGTTCTGCCAGCAGGATTGCCGGGATTTTTATTAACATTGATGGGGAGAAAAAAGAAATCATGCAGGCACAAAAATCTGCTGCTTTCCACCGGGCTTTTACGAAAGCAGATCTGTGCGAGTATTATGTGAATCTGGAAGCGAATACTTTTGATACCTTTAAGGTTGAACCGTCCCTGATGACCGTCTTTGAACAGAGTCATACGTGGGATGAATTGATTCGGCATTTTGTGGATTCCTATGTTGTGGAGACAGATAAGAAGGCGGTATCCTCTTTTTACGACCGTGGTTATATTGCAGAAAGGCTGAAGGGTCTGGAAACCGAATTGGCTTTAGAGTGCCGTATCAATCTGAATGGAGAAGAACGATGGGTCCGCAATGTGGTCATACGTGGCGAAATAGAGGATTCAGAATATGCCATGATCTTTCTGCGTGATATCACAGAGGCAAAGGTAGAGAGCGCACGGCATCTGCAGATGGCAGCGGATAATGCTTCCATGGAGCAGCTGATTCAGAGTATTGTGCGTCTGGTTGACCGCTTTGTTGTCTGTGATCTGGAAAATGACAGATATGAATTCTACAATCTGAATGGACAGATGATATATAAACCTCTGGGATTTTATCATGATTTTCAGATGCAGGTTCTTGAAAAATATAAGACACTGGAACCATTAGAAGCTATAGATATCTTGATAGCCCCGGATAATATTCGGAAGAAACTGAAAAGTGAAAATGATATTTATAAGTTTGAGTATTGCAGCCTGGATGAAAAGACTTATAAAATCGCTTCTTATATTCCTTTGGAATGGAAGAATGGAAAGCTGGAAAAGGTATTGCTGGCATCCATGGATGTGACACAGGAGAAGAAAGCAGAGATTGAATCCCGTCAGGCACTGAAAGAGGCTTACCGGTCCGCAGAAAATGCAAATCGTGCGAAAACAGAATTCCTTTCCAATATGTCCCATGATATCCGGACACCGATGAATGCCATTGTGGGTCTGACAGCAATTGCAGGAGCAAATATTGAGAGTCAGGACAGAGTTATTGAATGTCTCAGCAAGATTACAGAATCAAGCCGTCATCTGCTGGGGCTGATCAATGAAGTATTGGATATGGCACGTATTGAAAGTGGAAAAATGACACTAGCACAGGAAGATTTCAATCTGTCAGAGCTGGTAGATAATCTTATTACACTTACGAAACCGGTGCTTGATGAACATAAACATAATTTTGATATACACATCAATCATATTGAACATGAGGCTGTCTGTGGTGACAGCTTGAGGATTCAGCAGGTATTTGTGAATCTGATGAGTAATGCGATCAAGTATACACCGGATGGTGGGAATATTATTTTTTCCATAGAGGAAAAGCCAAATGGATTTTCAGAACTTGGATGCTATGAATTTACGATTGAGGATAATGGAATCGGTATGTCACCGGAATTCCAGAAAATCATGTTTGATCCGTTCAGCCGTGCAGATGACCACCGGACAACCAGAGTTCAGGGAACCGGTCTTGGAATGGCAATCAGCAGAAATATTGTGAACCTGATGAATGGCACTATTAAAGTGGACAGTACCTTGCACAAGGGAACTAAAATCACAGTAACAATTTATCTGGAGCTTCAGGAAAAAGAAAAAGAACAGGACAAAAATCTGATGAATCTGCCGGTTCTGGTAGTGGATGATGATAAGACATGCTGTGAAAGTACAGTTGCCACACTGAAAGAAATCGGTATTACAGGTGAATGGGTTCTTTCTGGCAAGGAAGCTGTTGAACGTTGTTATGCACGTCATGAGCTAAAAAATGATTATTTTGCTGTTATCCTGGACTGGAAGATGCCGGAGATGGATGGTATAGAAACTGCCAGACAGATCCGGAAACGGATCGGGAAAGAGATTACCATCATTGTACTGACATCCTATGAATTCAGCGAAATTGAAGAAGAAGCAAAGGCTGCAGGTGTAGATGCTTTTATTGCAAAACCGCTGTTCCGTTCCCGGCTGACGGCTACACTGCGGCAGTTTACTTCAGGCAGAAAAGAAAATACAGCGAGAAATTATCTGGAGAAACTGTCCGAAGCAGATTATACAGGAAAAAGGATTCTGCTGGTTGAGGATAATGAGTTGAACAGAGAAATTGGTGTTGAAATTTTGCAGATGACAGGGGCAGAAGTGGAAACAGCAGAAAATGGAAAAATCGCAGTTGAAAAAGTGGAAGCTTCTCCGGAAGGATTGTATGATCTTGTTTTTATGGATATCCAAATGCCTGTCATGAATGGTTATGAGGCAACTGCAGCAATCAGGAGCCTTCCGGGTGAAAAGGGAAAACTGCCTATTGTTGCCATGACTGCCAATGCTTTTGCAGAAGATGTACAGCTGGCCAAAAATACAGGCATGAATGGACATATCGCGAAACCGCTGGATATGAATAAGCTGAATGATGTTCTGGAAAACTGGCTGTAATTGTCTTCCTGGATGCATGGGAAAAGCAGCTAGGAAACATAGAGAGGGTTTTGTTATGACAGAAACTAAATATATATTTTCGAAGCAACCGCAGTCCATGGCAGTTTTGGTTTTTATAACCGTGCTGCGGAAGCAGCAAAGCGGGAAGCCGAAATGAAAACAAGGTTTCTGGCAAGTATGAGTCATGATATACGTACACCACTGAACGGTATTATCGGTATGGTAAATATGGAAAATCAGTACGCAGATGATTCACAGATGCAGCAGAAGATCAGAGAAAAGGTAATGGAATCCCTGAAATATCTGGTGTCTCTGGTAAATGATGTGCTGGATATGAATAAACTACAGAGCGGAGATTTGAAGGATCAGCAGCTTTTGTTTGCTCTGACAATGGTACTACGGGAATTGAACCAGATTTATGATGAGCGGGCTGCCAAGAAAAGCATCCGGTATGAGATTGACTGGAAAAATGGTACATACAGTCACAGCGCTCTGGTTGGAAATCCGGTATATCTTGGCAGGATCCTGTCGAATATTATGGACAATGCCATAAAATTCAGTCAGGCGGGTAGTGTGATTACGGTCTGGGTTGAGGAAGAAACTCTGGATGATGGCAGAGCAATTTTCACTTTCTACTGTAAAGACCAGGGTGTGGGTATGAGTGAAGATTTTATTGCACATGCTTTTGATATGTTCTCTCAGGAAAGCAAGACAAGCAGATCCAGGTATGAAGGCACCGGACTGGGGCTTGCAATTACGAAGCAGCTCGTGGACAGAATGGATGGAAGTATTGAACTGAAGAGCAAAGCAGGTGTCGGGACAACAGTTATTGTAAAAATTCCGTTCAAAATTGGCACACAGGATAAAAACAGTAATTTATCAGATAAGCCAGTAAGCCTTGATGATTATTCGGTAGAAGGCATGCGGGCATTGGTTGTGTAAGACAATGAGTTGAACATGGAAATTTCCAGATGTATACTGGAAGACAGCGGTATGGAAGTTACATGTGCAGTAGACGGGCAGGAAGCAGTTGAAATCTTCGAGAAATCTGCACCGGATTATTTTGGGGTAATTTATATGGATGTTATGATGCCGAGGATGAATGGTCTGGATGCGGCAAGGACAATCAGGGAAATGAAAAGAAGGGATGCCAGGAGGGTTCCGATCATTGCAATGTCCGCAAATGCCTTTGCAGAAGACATTATCAACAGCTGGCTGGCTGGAATGAATGTTCATCTTGCAAAGCCGCTGGATGCGGAAAAAATGATTGTTGCCTTAAAACAATGCATGGCAGATAATAGCGATGTAAAACTGCACGAAGATTTGTAGGAATAAAAAGACAGAGCATCTGTATATTTCACAGGTAAAGAGAAAATGCGGAATTGAGGTTGGAAAGAATTATAATTTATCTAAAAATGAAGATAGTAGGCAGCCACAGTGTCCAGAAGATAAAGAGAGTGCAATTGTGGAGGCATTGAAGCATTTTAAGATGAATAGTTAATAAAGAGAGGTGCATATGCTATGCCAGGTATACTCGTGGTTGAAGATGATGAAAATTTAAATCGTGGAATTACATTTTCACTGAAAAAAT
>PVMN01003648.1_pt1 | contig 12005 bp, 10 predicted proteins | sample 1853401 | NCBI WGS metagenome assembly PVMN01 (sample SAMN08533510, study PRJNA380276) | Human gut metagenome, whole genome shotgun sequencing project.
TGTTATAATTCATTTGATGACCTCCCTTTGTATGCGGTAATCCCTGTTACCATTGACTTTGACAATCTTTAGTATACAGGCAAATCCACGAACCTACAATGTGGAGGTCATTACATATTGTCTATTACAATAAGCATTCTCTGGAATCCATTACTCAAAAATTATCCGGAAAATGCAAAATTGCGGAGGTTACTAACACTCTGGATGACGTTAATCCTGCTTACTACGATTTGATTATCGATGCCACGAATCAGGTTCTGCCACAGACCAATCTCAGAGTCATACAAACAAATACAATTATTACAGAGCATGATTTTAAAAAAATACAATCTGTCTGTAACGAACTTCTGACTGAAAAAAAACGTAGAATATTCCACGATAAACTAATTAGTTTTATGGATCCGCAATTATTTGAAAAAAATCATTATGAAAATTCTGTGGAAGATATGATACGCTATATGGCAGAAAAACTGGTTGCTCTGGGTATTGCTCCGGAAGCTTTTACTGACTCTGTTCTGGAACGGGAGGCTGTTACCCCCACCAGTTTTGACAACAAAGTGGCAATCCCACATTCCATCGTCTGCTCTACCCAAAAAAATATTGGATTTGTAATCGTTAACGAAAAACCTCTTCGCTGGGGAACCTTTGATGTTCAAATTATTATGATGATCGGCGTCAACCATCAGCAGCGTATGGATTTTAAATATGTCTATTCTAATTTACTGGAGCATTTTGAGAACAGCACTACCGTAGAAAAGCTTATCCACGCATCAGATTTTCACAATTTTATTGACATACTGACCTCCTGATCCTAATTTTTATCTGTTCTCTAATCTGGAAATAAACAGACTGCCAAACATATATTTCTCAGTCAAAAAAATAAAGTGTGTAAGTTTTGTTAACACCAACAACTTACACACTTTATTTTATGTTCTTATCAAACTCCGCCCTTCCGGGACGGAGTTTTCATTTCTGATCTGTGTTTTATTTCTCAGCACGTGCGATTGCAACCTTGAAATCCTTGGTATCTGCAAAGATCTCGTTCTTGTAAGGATTCTTCTTCTGCTCGATTGCGCGCTTGATGATTACGCTTAAGCAGATGACATTTGCAACCAATGCAATGATTGCCATGAATCCCTGTACCTTGGTGTTCGGTGCTACGCTGGTCAGATCCATTGTCGTTAAGGAAAACGCATCCAGAGACTCAAAGCCCTCTACGTTAGAGTAGAGTACCGGAAGTACAGAGAAACGTCCCTTGATCTGGAACATCGGAACCACCTGTGCGAACATACACCAGGTTGCCAGCGTATTGGCACGGTTCTGAATCCAGCCGCCCTTGTTCCAAAGTGCATTTGCGAATGTCGGCGCAAGAAGCAGAGCCAGACCGCAATACCAGGAATGCGTCGGCAGGTTATTGTATGTATAGGTAAAGTTCCAAAGATCATATGCCACGATAAACCATACCGTCATATCCGGCCATAACATATCCTGATGATTCTTGTCCTTGGATGCATAAATTCCCCACCAGCCTGTCATACAGAAGATGTTTGATTGCGGACTCAAAATCAGAAGCAACTGCGATCATGATGTTGATTGCAACGATTACAAACGGCCAAACCTTGAACCAATCGGTCTTACCGATCCACTGCTTGTACTTTAAGAACATGAAACCGATGCATCCAAATGCTGCTGCATATAACTTTGCATAATGGAACCAGCCACCCATATATACATAGGTATCATTGGTTGCACCCCAGCCACCATTTGCGGCGCTGATCTGAATAGCGATAAAGTATACAGTAAGAATTGCAAGAACTCCTACGAAAATACCATAACCGCCAAGTTTTGTGCGGCGCTCAATCTCATTTAAGATTACAAGTCCTGCAAATACGAGAACCCATCCCAGGAGCTGCCACATGCTGTTAATCTGGAATAACATAACTTTTTCCTCCTTTGTCTTATTAAAAATATGATACTCCCTCGAACCGTCATGCCAGGTATCTGGTATGACCAGTCCACAAATGAATTTTAATACTTTTTTTAGAAAATTACAAGTATTTTTACAATTATTAACAAAATCTGGTATGACCAATATTCAGAATTGCCTGTTATCCCCTGCCGGCACGCATTTTCTGCCGGTTCATGCTATCTTACGCCTTCTCATCCACCTTGATTCCCTTCAGATCCGCTTCAAGCACTTTCATGCTGCTCTTGATGTCGCCCAGGTTCTGATCCACACTCTTCTTCAGATCTGCGCTGTCCGCCAGATCCACCATGTCCGTCATCTGAATGTCCGGGCTGTCATTCTGGCGCTTGATGCGCTCCGCCTCTTCCACTGCTTCATCGGTTCCCTCGATCATCGCGCGCTCAATCGCGCGCTCCAGCTTCATCTCATCCAGCTTTTCCTCGCGCTTTTCCTTCTCCTTCATGGCTTCGTCGGCTTTTTCCTTCGCCTCGTCCATCTTCTCATCCTGCTGGTCTTTTACCTCCTGCACAAGCATTCCGATAATCTCGTCGTTTGCCGCATCCATGATGTCATCCGCAGCTCCCTGTGCGTCAACCATCGCATGCGTCTTCAAGCGCTCCAGCTTGATACGGGAGACGTTCTGTTTCTCCGCAGTCATGCCGTAGTCGGCTCTCCGGATCTCCCTCTTGTGACCCGCCGCATAATTGTTCAGCTCCAGCGCCTGCTTCTGAGACCCGGTCAGCGGCTTTTTGTGGATCTCTGCCAGTCTGTCATATTCTTCGTCCGTCAGCCCTTCATCCAGAACGCCGTTCTTATAATCCTGTTCTTTTTCCAGAAGGAGCAGATCCTGCTGTTCCTGGGAATCCGCATCCACGCCGCACTGCTCCCGCAATGCTTCCTTTTGCTGATTCGTCTCATCGATTGCAGCCAGTGCTCCCTTTTTGCGGTTCTCCAGCTCCGCGTAGCTGTCCCGGTGGCTCTGTATGGTGTCATCTACCGACCGGTCATTTTTCCACGCATTTTCCACGACCTTCCACGCCTGCTTCCTCGCTTCCTCCCTGCGCTTTGCCACTGGATCTTCCCCGAGCTTTGTCGCGCCGCCGAACGCTGCGTTTTTTACTGTCCGTACGCTCTGTCCATCCTTTGTTCCCATATGGACACTGTTGTTAAAACCTGCCGCATTGACTGTCAGTTTCATACTCATTTTCCCCCCGTATCAAACCAGAATACGTCTCCGTGTGTTACTGCTGCTCTTCCGTCTGTGTCAGCGCGATCAGCTCCTGTGAGCGTCCGGCGATCGTTAAAAGATGCTGCATATTTTCTTGCTCCGCCGCAAGCGTCTCGTTCGCATGTGCCGATACCTCCTCCGACACTGCCGAGATCGTCTGCACGGAATCAGCAATCTCCTGATTTGCCGCCTCAAGCTGTGAAACGCTCTCCGTCAGTCTCGCCACATTATCGCGGATCGCATAGGTATGTTCCTCAATCGTACCAAAGCTTGCCGACGCATTCCCAGACATTTCCTTTTCCTCATTGATTCCGTCGATCATCTCACGGATGACTGTCACAACCTCCGTGATAGAACCGGACACATTGCCGATCAGCTGTGTGATGTTGGTCGTTGCACTCTTGGTCTGGGTTGCAAGATCCGAGATCTCGGATGCCACGACCGCAAAACCTTTTCCTGCTTCTCCTGCACGTGCCGCCTCGATGCTTGCATTTAACGCCAGCAGGCTGGTCTGGGAAGTCACACCGTTGATAAGCTCTACAATCGTATTCATCTCACTGATATACTGATTCAGCGTCTCGAGCTTATCCGCGGCATTGGCGCTGTTTCGCACAGATACTTCAACCTCTCCCACCAGGGTATCCATATCCGCTTTTCCTTTTTCCAGCACAGAAAGCGTCTTCTCCATGCGCTCGGTAATATCCGATGCAACCGTACTGACAAGCCCTACTTTCTCTCCGATTGTCTCCGTCTGTGCCAGCTGTCTCTGCACTGCCTCCGCCGTGTCCGTCGCGCCGATGGTTACCTGTCCCATCGCGTCCTTGGTCGTCTCCGATGCCGACTGCAGCTGCTCCACTTTTGCATGGATCTCATTGATTCCGCGTCTCATCACATCCGCATTCCGGGAGACATCTCCGAGAACTTTTTCGGTCTCGCCCTGCGCATCCTTTACCTGCTGCAGCTTCTCCCTGCTGTTCGTCTCGGAAGTCGCCGCTGCGATATAGGAATACGCGCAGAACAAAAGTACCGCCAGAATCTGGATCACGCCGGAACTCATATCCCGGAAACCGAATCTGCCGGTTGTCGCTCCAAGAATCACAACCAGAAGGTTCTCTATCACAACCCCGATATTGACCTTGAGGGCATACGCCTTATCATTGTATACGGAAATCACAACAATCATCGGAAATACATACAAAAACAGCATGTTGTTTGTCGTCGTAAACAAAATGACCGTGTACATCACAGCGAATCCCTGCGCCACCAGATGCTTGATCGCCGGACTTTCCTTGTCCCTGCTCCAGAAAAAAAGCTCCATCAGAGGCGGTCCCATCGCCAGCACAACAACCAGCAGAGAGTACAGCAGTCCCCTGCTGCCCACCAGAAGCTGTGCGATAAACGTAATTGTAATCATCGACGCCTCCACCAGATGGCAGATCATAGCCGTCCGGTTGCAGCGCGCCATATCAGATAACGTTCTTTTGTCCATTTGTCATTCCTCCGTACACCTTGACACCATTCTTTTACTCTAAAGTATCATTTTTTTCGCCCTGTCGCAATATTTGTAATAAAAACTCGTCCAATTTTTAACATTTTTTGAAAATTGGACGAATCCAACTCTCTTTTCTGTCACATGCGGACGCGCTCACGCAGCTGCAGCAGCAGCTTTTTTTCCAGGCGGCTTACCTGCACCTGACTCATCGACAGCAGTTCTGCCACCTCGCACTGTGTCTTTCCCTCGTAGTATCTGAGTTGCAGCAGACGGCGCTCACGCTCGCCGACGGTCTCCAACAGCTGTTCCACCAGAATGTGGTTTAGGACCGCCTCCTTCTCCGGCTCCTCCCGCTCCGCGCTCTGTCCTCCGCTTCCCTCCATCTGATCGATCAGCAGCAGCTCCTCCCCGTCGCGCTCATAGACCGGCTGGTAGATGGACGCCACCTCCCGGTTTGCCTCAAGCGCCAGCACGATCTCCTCGCGCTCCAGCCCGGCGGCTTCCGCCAGTTCCTCCATCGTCGGCTCTCTCCCCAGTTCCCTGGTAAGCATTTCTCCCGCCCTGCGGATTTTATAGCCGTTCTCCTTTAAGGTTCTGCTGACTTTTACCATACCGTCATCCCGCAGAAAACGCCTGATCTCCCCGGTAATCATCGGTACCGCGTAGGTGGAAAAGGCAAGCTGCAGCGATACGTCAAATTTGTCGATAGCCTTCATCAGCCCGATGCAGCCGATCTGGAACAGTTCCTCCCTGTCATGTCCTCTGTGTTCAAAACGTCTCGTCACCGCGTGCACCAGGCCCAAGTTTTCTGCCACCAGCCGGTTCCTTGCGTCCTTGTCCCCCGCGTGAGCCTGTATGATCTGTTCCGTCCAAAGCTCCATAACGTTCAGCCTTCCTGCACGCCAATGTATTTTTTCATGCGCACGCTGGTTCCTTTTCCGGGCGCAGACTGAACCTGAACTTCATCCATAAACGCTTCCATGAATGCAAATCCCATCCCGGAGCGCTCCAGTTCCGGCTTTGTGGTGTAGAACGGTTCCATTGCCCGCGCCACATCCTCAATCCCCCTGCCCGTATCACAGACGATGATCTCCACTTCCCGTCCCATGATCCTGCATGTCATATGTACCTTTTCCTCCGGATTGTCATACCCGTGAATGATTGCATTGGTCACCGCCTCCGACACGGCCGTCTTGACATCCGAGAGTTCATCCATCGTCGGATTCAGCTCTGTGATAAACGCAGCCACCGCCATTCTGGCAAATCCCTCATTGACGGAACGCGCATCAAAACTTAATTCCACTTCATTCTTACTATGCATTGTGATTCTCCCCTTCCCGCTCTTTCTGCTGCTTAGGTACGCTTGTCCGTATCAGCGTGTGAAGTCCGGACACCTTAAAAATCTTAAGGATTCTGCCGCTTAAATGTTCCGCATACACCTCACCGCCAAAATATCCCATCTTCCGGCTCCGCCCGATAATCACCCCGATTCCGGAGCTGTCCATGAACTCCGTTCCCGCAAAATCAAACACGAGCGTCTTCACCTGACCGGTCTCAATAAAGAAATCCGCCTCCTGTTTCAGGCGGTCTGCCTCATGATGATCGAGTTCCCTCGGGACATACACCCGCAGGCAGCTTTTTTCCTGTTCGCAATATCTTTCCATCCTTTTTCCTCCCTTTCTTTTCTTTATGGCATTTTTGTATAATAGGAACAAAGTTTCCTATGAAACAAAAAAGACGCCGGTACGGACTGCTCCGTTCGACGTCTTTTGTATCATAATTCTTTTGTCTTATCACTGTTGTGTCTGTTTGCGCAGTACCCTGCTTCTTCCTGTCCCCGCTTATTCTTCGGTGTTCAGATACCTCTGTGCATTGGCAGCGCGCTCGGTTCCCGGATACAGATCCGCAAACTTCTGATAATAGGTCTTGGCATTGTCCATGTCGTCATTCCTGCGGTAAGACTGCGCAAGGTAGTACAGCGCATTGCCGTTGTCGTAGGTTTCATCGAGTTCGATCACCTTGAGGTAATCCTCGATTGCCTGTGTAAACTCCTGCGCATTGTAAGCATCTGTTGCTTCCTTATATACGGCGCTGATATACTCCGCGTTTACCTGTGCATTGATCGTATCGTACACAGTCATGGAGTCATCCGAAAGATAATCGGTATTGACGTTGCCGAGTGCCGTCCCCGCCTTCTCGATGTCACCGTCGGTGTACGCCACGTACGCCTGCAGAAGCTGCTCGTAAGTGTTGACCTTTCCGACGCTGCTCTCCTCCTCGTTCTTCGCATCCGTGATCTGTGATGTAAGATCTTCGATCTGCGCTTCTAAAGAACTGATGCTCTGATTCTTGGATGCCACGGCATTGTTGGCGTCAAGAACCTCCGCTTTCGCCTGATTCTGGATCTCCCTGCGCACTCCCGGCACAATCAGAAAGCAGGTGATCGCCGCACCGATTGCAATTCCGATCACCATATTGATGATCGTTCCGATTGCGGAATTGTCCTTGAGATAGCGCGGCTGGATGATGGTCTCATTGCCGCTCTGATAGGAGATCAGATCCTCGTTCTTCTGCTTTTTCGGGTTATTCTCACGCAATCCGGCGTTGACTTCTTTTAAATAGCGCAGCGTCGTGGTGTTGTTGGCGTCAATTTTTCCCGCATTCCGAAGCGACTTCTTGGCAAGGTCGTACTTCTTCTCCTGAATGTAGAGGAGCGCCAGCAGCTGATGACCGCTTACCAGCTTCGGATTTAAGGACAGCACTTTCTTGAGCTGGATGATCGCCAGATCCCGGCTGTCCTGTCTGCAGTACAGCAGCGCCTGGTTGTATTTTTTGATCGTCTGGTTGATCGTATCCAGCCTTGACGGATTGTTCTGGATCTCATTTAAATACCGGCTTGCGGCGTTGTCCCTCGGCTGGTAATTCTTGCTGATGACCCACTCCGTCAACGCTTCGACCACCTCGCCCGTCTCGAAGTAGACCAGTCCGAGCAGGTTGCGCGCATCGATATTCATCTTATAAAAACGAAGGCTGGTCCTAAGACTCTCTATCGCGCCGGACAGGTCCCGCACTGCCGCCTTCTCTAACGCATCATTATAGTAGGCATTGGACGCCATAATGATCTTTTTGTATATTTTAACATTGGCTCCGCAGTTCTGGCAGATATCGCCCTTGCCCAGCTTCGCCCCGCAATTATAACATTCCATGGAAAACCTCACTTTATCAATCCTGACCCTGCCTGCTTCTACATGCCGCGCTTCATATCCTGCAGGATCTCCTGCAATACGTCCGTCATATCCGTGAGTTCATGATTATAGATAGCCTGCTCCGCCTCTTCCACTTCCAGGCTCGGCTTAAAATTCTTTAATTCTTCTTCAAAATTGATCACTGTTATCACCTCTGTCATCAATATAAAAACACCACTATATTATTCACTTTCTCATTATAATATAGTGGTGCTAATAATCAAGCTATTTTTGACGCAGAAACTTCTGCTATTCGACACCGGCGCTGCACGGTCTTGTTCCGATCTTGTCCGGTAATTTGTAAAATTCCACTCCGGTTGCCATATTTTTCAAGGCAAGCTTCAACTCGTCCATATTGATGATCACGCCGGGATAAATCTCCTGGATCACCGAGACACATGCGCCTCTGGAACTCTCTGCGAGAATACGGAGCTTCCGCACTTCCTCCTCGTCGCTGGCAAGCATTGCAGAATCCTTGATCTTAATCCGAAGCAGCGACGTCCGGCGCGGATCGTTCGTGTAGCTGACGCCACGCTCCTTGGAGAGAATCTCGAACTTCTCCAATCCTTCCTCGATCTTCGCCAGTTCCTCCCTCGTCGTCTCGATCTTCTTCTCCATGACACGCAGGCGGCTGTACACATCAATTCCGGCACCGACAAAGATCTCGGTGCGCTTCTCGGCATCATTGCCAAGCGAGGTTGCAATCAGTCCGCGGATCGCCTGTACCTTACCGCCGATAATACTGCCCTTTCTTCCGGTCAGACGTATCTGCCCATGGCAGATCACCGAACAATCCATCAGCACATCCGCCTGCAGATCACCCTCACACAGAATGTTCGTGAACTCAAAAAACTTCGCAGTAATCGCGCCCTTCGTCTTCACAGACGCCTTGTTGCCGCCGAGCATACCGCCTCTTAGGATGATGTCCTTGCCGGCTTCCAGCATGCACGCTTCGGCGACACCGTCGATCGTGATTGATCCGGTTGCCCGGATGTTGACGCCGCTCTCCACATTCCCGTGAATGACAATATCTCCGCGGAAGTCGATATTACCCTCTGCCAGCTCTGCATTCCCCGAGACTTCATGTACCGGAAGAACCACAATCCGGTCATTCTGCATCTCGATCTTACCGTCCATGGAAGCCGTATAAGTCACCTCATCGTCCATACGATCGAAACCTTTGCCCTTTAACGGCATCTGTTCTCTTCCGTGCTTGGCAGGCACCAGCCTGCCCTTGACCGACATTCCATCCTCGCCAGACACAGCAGGGTGATACACGGCAATCACCTGACCGGCAGTCACAGACTCGATCGAATGTACCGACCAGTAATCCACAGAACCGTCCGGCAGAAGCTTCGGCTTGCCGTCAAAGTTCGTGTCGAACTTGTATTCGTAGTAACCGTCCGTTCCATCCACCGGCTTCTTCCCCTGCGCGACCAGAAGCTCTGCATTGTATGTATGCCCCTCCAGCATATCGGAAATCCGCTGCTCATCTATGCCTGTGGTGATTCCTCTCGCTGCCATCTCCTGCCGGATCTGGGAGTCCGTATACCCTGTTCCCTGTTCCGGCTCCGGGAGCAGCATATAGACCTCCATCTCATCAAATGTTATGCGTATAATAGGTTTCTGTTGTGTAAGTTCCGCCATAGTCCGCCGCTCCCCATTCTGTGTAAATCCCACCTGCTACTGTCAATCCATCTACATTCTATCATACTAGTCCGATGGTACTTTTTCAAGTACATCTTTTTGCGTTTCCGGTACAATACGCAGGGTTTCTCTAACTCTTTTCTAGCGGTTCATCTGTGCGAGCCGTTCCTCGACCTGTGCCATCATCTGCTCGTAGCCCGCGAGCTTCTCTTTTTCCTCCTGAACCTTTGCCTCCGGAGCCTTGCTTAAGAATTTTTCATTGGAAAGCATTCCTCTGGAACGGGCGAGTTCTTTGGTCAGACGCTCTTTTTCTTTTAAGAGGCGTTCCTTCTCCTTCTCAAAATCAACCAGATCCTCAAGCGGCAGATACAGTGTTGCTCCCGGAATTACGACAGATACCGCATCGTCCTCGATTCCGTTCTTGTCTGCCTGTACACTCACATCGCTTGCGCCTGCCAGATTCTGATATGCCTCTCTTGTCTTCTCAAATGTCTCACGCAGTGCGGCATCGTCTGCCACAATGAAAATCTTTGCTTTTCTTGAAGGCGGCACATCCATCTCCGTACGCACGTTGCGGACACCTTTTACCAGATCCTTGCAGTGCTCTAACATTTCTTCCTCTGCCGGGAAATTCCAGTCTGCGCGGTACTCCGGCCATTTTGCCAGCATGATCGTCTCCTCTTTGGGATGCAGTGTGCAGAAAATCTCCTCCGTGATAAACGGCATAAACGGATGCAGCAGCTTTAACGCCTCTGTGAGCACCGTCTTTAATGTCCAGAACGCCGCATTTGCTGAAACCGGATCCTGCTCTTTGTTGTAGGTGCGCGTCTTGGTAATCTCAATGTACCAGTCACAGAACTCATCCCAGATGAAGTCGTAAACCTTCTGCACTGCGATTCCCATCTCGTACTTGTCCATGTTCTCGGTCACGTCCTTGGCAAGTGTATTCACCTTTGAGAGAATCCACTTGTCCGCCGGCTGTAACTCATCCGCGGACGGCTCGGTTATCGCAGCCCCCTCCAGATTCATCATGATAAAACGGGATGCATTCCAGACTTTGTTGGCAAAGTTTCTGGATGACTCGACTCTCTCCCAGTAGAAACGCATGTCATTGCCCGGCGCATTTCCGGTAATTAACGTCAGACGGAGCGCATCTGCACCGTACTTGTCGATGACCTCAAGCGGATCAATACCGTTGCCGAGCGATTTGCTCATCTTGCGTCCCTGGGAATCGCGCACCAGTCCGTGGAACAGTACCGTGTGGAACGGCGCTTTTCCCATCTGCTCGTAACCCGAGAAGATCATGCGGATGACCCAGAAGAAAATAATGTCGTAACCTGTTACCAGCACATCGGTCGGGAAGAAGTAGTCCAGATCCTCGGTCTTCTTGGGCCAGCCCAGTGTCGAGAACGGCCACAGTGCGGAGGAGAACCAGGTGTCGAGCGTATCCGGATCCTGCTCCATGTGGCCGCATCCGCACTTCGGGCACTTCTGGGGCGCACTCTTTGCCACAACCATCTCACCACAGTCCGGACAGTAGTAAGCCGGAATGCGGTGTCCCCACCAGAGCTGTCTGGAGATGCACCAGTCGCGGATGTTGTCCGTCCAGTTAAAATAGGTCTTCTCCATGCGCTTCGGCAGCAGCTGGATATCTCCGTTCTTCACTGCCTCCACTGCCGGTTTGATCAGCTCATCCATCTTTACAAACCACTGCTGCTTCACCATCGGCTCTACCGTCGTACCGCAGCGGTCGTGTGTTCCTACATTATGAGAGTGCGGCTCCACCTTTACCAGAAGTCCCTGCTCCTTCAAGTCGTCCACCAGTGCCTTTCTGCATTCGTAGCGGTCCATCCCCTCGTATTTTCCTGCGAAATGGTTCATCGTCGCATCGTCGTTAATGACGGTGATCTCCTCTAAGTTGTGGCGCTTTCCAACCTCAAAGTCGTTCGGGTCATGTGCCGGTGTGATCTTCACGCAGCCGGTTCCGAACTCCTTGTCGACATATGGGTCTGTGATGACCGGAATCTCACGGTCTGTCATCGGAAGCTTTAACATTTTTCCAACGATGTCCTTGTAGCGCTCATCGTCCGGATTGACAGCGACTGCGGTATCACCGAACAGCGTCTCCGGTCTGGTTGTTGCGATCTCAACGAATCTGCCTTCCTCGCCGACTACCGGATAGTTGATGTGCCAGAAAAATCCGTCCTGCTCCTCATGCTCAACCTCTGCATCGGAAATGGAGGTCTGGCAGACCGGGCACCAGTTGACAATGCGGGAGCCCTTGTAGATCAGTCCTTTTTCATATAACTTCACAAATACCTCAAGCACTGCGTCAGAGCAACCCTTGTCCATGGTAAAACGCTCTCTCTGCCAGTCTGCGGAGGAACCCATCTTCTTTAACTGGTTGATGATGCGGCTGCCGTACTC
>PVMN01003650.1_pt1 | contig 11993 bp, 10 predicted proteins | sample 1853401 | NCBI WGS metagenome assembly PVMN01 (sample SAMN08533510, study PRJNA380276) | Human gut metagenome, whole genome shotgun sequencing project.
TTATTATTGAATTTTCAAGGTGCATAGGCACATTTTAATGTGCGAAGTTTGAGTTTATAATAGGTACTCCTTAATTTTGTATTAAATTTAAATTAAATACATTATCAATTTTTTGATTTTACACGAAAAGTATTGTATAGTATGAAATAAAGTTATACATATAATTTTAGGAGGACAAAATGGCAAAGAAGAAAAAGAAGAAAAAGCAGCACCGCTTTTTCTGGTTTATGATAAAATTCCAGATTTTCCTCATGATCATAGTTTTAGGTGGACTGGGATACTATTTCTTCGGTGGATATGCAGGACAGGTTCAAAAGCTGAGAAGCGAGGCTGTAGAACTGGTAAAACAGTCAGATAAAAATACCTTTGTACCTGCCAGGACCAGCCTGCTCTACGATACGAATGGTACGCTTATATCTGAGACAGCATCTGAAAAAGACGCAGAATATGTTAAATATGAGGATATACCGGCAAACTTTGTTACGGCTATGGTTAGTATTGAGGATAAAAAGTTTTACAGTCATAATGGTGTAGACTATAAAGCCATAATCAGGGCGGCCAAAGCTATAATTCAGGATGGAAAGGTAAGTCAGGGTGGAAGCACGATAACGATGCAGCTTGCGAGGAATATATACCTTGATACCGGAAAAACATGGCAGCGTAAAGTAAAGGAAATCTTTATTGCAATGCAGCTTGAGAAGAAATACAGTAAAAACGATATTATGGAGTTTTATCTCAATAATATATATTTTGCTAATGGATATTACGGGATAGAGGCGGCATGCCATGGATATTTTAACTGTGAATTAAAGGATCTGGATCTTTCACAGACGGCATTTTTATGCTCCATTCCCAATAGTCCTACTTACTATGATCCTATAGTAAATCAGGATCACACAATAAAGAGGCGTAATCTTATACTTAAGAATATGCGTGAGGATGGAAAAATCACACAGGCTGAGTATGAAAAGGCGGTAAGCGAGGAAATCGTGCTGAATGTTTCCCAATCAGATGATACCGTAAAGAATAACTATGTAGACACATATGCATACTTTTGTGCTACAGAGGCTCTGATGGAGAATGAAGGATTTAAATTCAAATATTATTTTGATTCGACGGATGATGAAAAAAAATATGATGAATCATATGATGAGCTTTATTCATACTGCCAGAAAAAACTTTATTCAGAAGGATACAAAATATATACATCAATAGACCTTGATAAGCAGGAAAAACTGCAGGATTCTGTGGATACGGCACTGGCTGACTTTACCGACGTGACGGATGATGGAATGTATAAGCTGCAGGGTGCGGCGGTTTCCATCGATAACTCAAACGGATATGTGGTTGCTATAGTGGGAGGACGCAGCCAGGACTTTACGAACCATACTTTAAACAGGGCATTCCAAAGCCACAGACAGCCAGGAAGTTCAATAAAACCGCTTATAGTCTATACTCCGGCATTTGAAAACGGTTATACACCGGATTCGGTGGTTGATGACCATAAATTTGATGGAGGACCATCAAACGCAGGAGACACATATCATGGAGATGTCACAATACGCTATGCGGTCGAACAGTCATTAAACACTGTTGCATGGCAGGTATACGAGGATGTTACACCAGAAACAGGACTTAAATATTTAAAGAATATGAATTTTACGAATATAGTCGATTCTGATTACACGATCGCCACGGCACTCGGTGGATTTACAACGGGAACATCGCCGCTTGAGATGGCATCGGCATATGCAACACTTGAAAATGATGGATTATATCGTAAACCTACATGTGTTACATCAATAGTTGATGGAAATGAGAATATTGTATATACATCGTCACCTGTTGAAACTGTGATATACAAAGAAACAGCGTCAAGGATGATGACGGATGTCCTTACCGGTGTTATGACAGACGGAACAGGAAGAAAAGCAAAGCTCGAAAATGATATGCCATGTGCAGGTAAAACAGGAACAACAAACGATAAAAAGGATGGTTGGTTCTGTGGATATACAAGATACTATACAACAAGTGTCTGGGTGGGCTGCGATATGCCTGAGTCAGTAAGCAGTCTTACCGGAAGCTCATATCCGGCACAGATCTGGAAGCAGTACATGGATGATATACATGACGGTCTTACGCCGCTTGATTTTCTGCCGTATGCACAGATGTCACAGGATTATTCTGATAATGATGACAGCACATACGAAGAAAATGCACAGGAATTGCAGGATGAGCAGACGCCTGATGATGGAGCTGCGGCACAGACACCGGATGCCGCTACAGGAAATGGTGCAACAACAGATCAGAGCCAGCAGACCACTCCTGATCAGAGTACGACAGGAACAACGGCTCCGTCCGGAAATACAAATACTACAGATACAACTGGCGGAAATACAGGAGAAGCCGGTGGAAATGCAGGAACGACCGGTGGAAATACAGGAGCAGCAACAGATAATACTACACCGGGGGATACAACAAACGGCGGCACCGGTAATACAACTGGTGGAAATGCTGCGGATGCAACTGGCGCAGATACAACAAATACAAATGGTGGCAGCACCGGCGATACGACAGGTGGGAACACTGACAGTACAACCGGAGGAGGTGCCGGAAATACAGGAGATAATACTGGCGGAAATACCGGCGCCGACACCGGAAATACAGGTGACGGCAGCAGTCCGGCAGATCAGACAACACCATAGTGTAAGGTAAATACACTTGCCTATGTAAATGGCATGTCACAAAAAATAAATATTTATAAGCCGGCAGGCCTGCGGAAACGCAGGTCTGTTTTTGTGTGCAGGAATTATTCTGTAACTTATTGTACAACAAAAGTAAGCGCACTCTTTATTTGAAGTCTGACAAAAAGGTTTGAAAAGGAAATATTTTGACTTGACAAGTATTTTTGTTGTGATATACTTTGAACATCAAATGTTTTGATATGCTAAATATTTGAAACACCAAACATTTCTAAAACAAGAATAAAGGAGAAAATTACTATGTTTGAAAAAATTAAAGAAATCGTAGCAGATCAGTTAGGAATTGATGCGGAGGACATTAAATTAGAGTCAAATTTCAAAGAGGATTTAGAGGCTGATTCCCTTGATCTTTTCGAGCTTGTTATGTCACTTGAGGAGGAGTACGGAGTGGAAATTCCTTCAGAGGATCTTGAAAAGATCGAAACTGTAAATGATATTATAGAGTATTTAAAAGCTAAAGGTGTTGAGGCGTAAAATGGAAACGAGAGTAACAAAGCTTCTGGGAATTGAATATCCCATAATCCAGGGAGGAATGGCATGGGTTGCAACACACGAACTGGCCAGTGCTGTTTCAAATGCCGGAGGTCTTGGTATTATTGGTGCCGGAGGCGCACCGGCTTCATGGGTAAGGGAACAGATACAGGCAGCGAAAAAAGAAACAGATAAGCCGTTTGGAGTAAATTTAATGCTCATGAATCCTGAAGCCGATGAGATAGCAAGGATAATAGCAGAGGAAAAAGTAAAGGTTGTGACAACCGGAGCAGGGAATCCCGCAAAATACATGCAGATGTGGAAGGATGCAGGAGTTATAGTTATTCCTGTAGTTGCGAGTGTTGCGCTTGCAAAGCTTATGGAAAGAGGTGGCGCATCTGCAGTTGTAGCAGAGGGAATGGAATCGGGAGGACACATAGGTTCACAAACTACTATGACGCTTGTTCCACAGGTTGTTGATGCAGTAGAAATTCCTGTTATAGCTGCAGGAGGAATCGCGGATAACAGAGGATTTAATGCAGCGATGGCACTTGGTGCGGAAGCCGTTCAGATGGGAACGCGCTTCGTCACAGCAAAGGAGTCAATCGTTCATGAGAACTATAAGCAGAAAATAATAAAGGCGAAGGATATCGATTCACAGGTAACCGGAACAAGTACCGGACATCCGATCCGTGTTCTCAGAAATAAGATGACAAGGGAATATCTCAAAAAAGAAAAAGAGGGAGCCGGACTTGAAGAACTGGAAAAGATGACTCTTGGAGCACTCAGAAAAGCTGTAGTGGAGGGAGACGTTACATATGGCAGTGTCATGGCAGGACAGATAGCAGGCCTCATAAAAAAAGAAGAGACATGTGAAGAAATATTGAAAGATGTTGCAGGGATTAAATAAGTAAAGGACTAGATAAAAGGAGAAACTGGAAAATGGGCAAGAGAGTATTTATGTTCCCGGGACAGGGTTCACAATATGTTGGAATGGGCAAAGGATTTTATGATTCAATGCCACAGGTAAAAGAAATTTTTGAACTTGCAAGTGAAAAATCAGGACTTGACATTCCAAATCTTTGTTTTACAGAAAACGATAAATTAAACATAACAGAGTACACACAGATCTGCATGCTTACAGTAGAAGCTGCACTTTATAAGGCGCTTGTAGATAAAGGAATAACACCTGACGTTACAGCAGGCCTTAGTCTTGGAGAATATGGTGCTCTCATTGCTTCCGGTGCTATGACGATGGAGGACGCATTTGGCGTTGTCAGAAAAAGAGGGATATATATGCAGGAGGCTGTTCCGACAGGGGGAGCAATGACTGCTGTTTTGGGACTTGATCCTGAAAAGATAGAAGAAATATGTAAAGAAACAGCACAGAAAGAAAGTGCTGTTGTATCGATCGCAAATTATAACTGCCCGGGACAGATCGTTATAACCGGACAGAAAGATGCAGTGGATAAGGCGGCAGCAGCATGCAGCGAGGCTGGTGCAAAAAGAGCGGTACCGCTTAAGGTTAGTGGTCCTTTCCATTCAAAAATGTTAGAAGGTGCAGGGGAAAAACTTGGTGAGGCATTAAAGGATGTGGAAATACATGATATAAAAGTGCCTTATATTACAAATGTTACAGCGGATTATGTAGCATCAAAGGATGACGTAAAAGATTATCTGAAACGTCAGGTTTCGTCTTCTGTCCGCTGGCAGCAGACAATTGAGCGCCTTATAGCAGATGGTGCGGACGAATTTATTGAAATCGGACCGGGACGCTCACTCGCTGGATTTATGAGAAAGATAAACAGAGACGTAAAAGTCGTAAATATAGATAAACTGGAGGATTTTGAAAAGTATGTTAACAGGTAAGGTTGCGCTCGTAACAGGAGCCGGCAGGGGAATAGGCAGACAGATAGCACTTACCCTTGCAGCACAGAATGCCTTTGTCATAGTAAATTATAATGGCTCTAAAGATAAGGCAGAGGAAACAGTTTCTGAGATAAAGGCAGCAGGAGGAGATGCGGTTTCATATAAATGTAATGTATCTGATTTCGAAGAGTGCCAGCAGATGATAACAGCCATTATCAAAGAATATAAACATATTGACATCCTCGTAAATAATGCAGGAATTACAAGGGACGGACTCATTATGAAAATGAGTGAGGATGATTATGATGCAGTTCTTGATACCAATTTAAAAGGCACATTTAATACGATACGCCATATGTCGAGATATTTCCTTAAACAAAAATCCGGAAGAATCATCAATATATCGTCTGTTTCGGGAATACTTGGAAATGCCGGACAGGCAAACTACAGTGCAAGTAAGGCGGGAGTTATCGGACTTACGAAAGCGGTTGCCAGGGAACTTGCAAGCCGCGGTATAACAGTGAACGCTGTAGCACCGGGATTTGTTGATACAGATATGACAGATGCACTTTCAGACAGTGCAAAAGAAAATCTTATTTCACAGATTCCGCTCGGAAGAACCGGAAAACCACAGGATATAGCAAACGCAGTATTATTTTTAGCATCAGATGCAGCTGGGTATATAACAGGACAGGTGCTTTCTGTTGACGGAGGAATGGCAATATGAGTAGAAGAGTAGTTGTAACAGGACTTGGAGCAGTGACACCGATAGGACTTAATGTAGATGATTTCTGGGATTCAGTAAAAGCCGGAAAGATCGGATTTGACCGGATAACAAAATTTGACACGACAGATTATAAATGTCATATCGCAGCAGAACTTAAAGATTTTAATCCACAGGATTTCATGGACAGAAAAGCAGCAAAGAGAATGGAGCCTTTTTCACAGTATGCGGTAGCAGCTGCTAAAGAGGCAATCGAGGACAGTGGACTTGATATTTCAAAAGAAGACCCATACATGGTAGGCTGTGCGATAGGTTCGGGAATCGGAAGTCTTCAGGCAATGGAACGTGAAACACAGAAGCTTCATGAGAAAGGACCGGGAAGGGTAAATCCTCTCCTTGTTCCACTTATGATCTGCAATATGGCAGCAGGAAATGTTTCAATCCAGTTCGGTCTCAAAGGAAAGAGCATAAATGATGTTACGGCATGTGCGACAGGAACAAATACTATCGGTGAAGCATACAGAAGTATCCAGTATGGAGAAGCTGATGTGATGGTTGCCGGAGGAACAGAGGGCAGTGTATGTCCTATAGGAATAGCAGGGTTTACAGCACTTACAGCGCTTTCGACAGTGGATGATCCGGCAAAATGTTCACTTCCATTTGATAAAAACAGAAGTGGTTTCGTAATGGGAGAAGGTGCCGGAGTTGTAATCCTTGAGGAGCTTGAGCATGCAAAGGCAAGAGGCGCAAAGATTTATGCTGAGGTAGCCGGATACGGATGTTCATCTGATGCATACCATATCACTTCACCACAGGAGGATGGTGCCGGGGCTGCCAGAGCCATGACAAACGCAATGAACGATGCAGGTGTTGTGCCTGCCGATGTAAAATATATCAATGCACATGGAACAGGAACACATCACAATGATCTGTTCGAGACAAGAGCGATAAAGCTTGCGTTCGGAGATGAGGCTGCAGAATTAAAGATCAATTCTACAAAATCAATGATCGGACATCTTCTCGGAGCTGCCGGAGCAGTAGAGTTTATCACATGTGTAAAGGAGATCCAGGATGGATTTATCCATAAAACAGTTGGATACGAGACACCTGATGAAGAAATCGATCTTAATTACTGTAAGGAAAGCTATGAAGAGCCTGTAGAGTACGCACTCAGCAACTCACTTGGGTTCGGAGGCCATAACGCAAGTATTTTGCTGAAAGCATATAAATAAGCCTAAACAGCATCAATTAGTAGAAAGGACATGAGCATATGTCATTATTAAATACACAACAGATCATGGAAATCCTTCCACATCGCAATCCATTTCTGCTTATAGATACGATCGAGGAACTTGTGCCGGGAGAAAAAGCAGTTGCAAAAAAGAATGTGACTATGAATGAACCATATTTCATGGGACATTTTCCGGGAAACCCGGTCATGCCAGGAGTTCTTATCATTGAAGCACTTGCCCAGACAGGAGCGGTTGCAATCCTATGTCAGGATGAGTGGAAAGGAAAAACAGCTTATTTTGCAGGAATAAATAATGCAAAGTTTAAGCAAAAAGTTGTGCCGGGAGATACTCTTGAGCTTACGACTGAGATCATAAAAGTAAAAGGCCCTATTGGTGTAGGAAAAGCCGTTGCAAAAGTAAATGGTAAGACAGCCTGCATGGCAGAGCTTACATTTGCAATCGGATAGCTGATGTAAAAAGGGAGATATCATGAAGTTATTTAAGAATAGAAATAAAGATAAAGAGATCGAAGCAGAGGCTTCTGCAAAATCTGCTGAAAACGTTAATGTTACAGAAGCAGCAGATACTGCGAAAACGCAGACGATACAGGATGAAGCGCCTGAGACTATCGTGTGTCCAAAATGTGGGAAGACGATATTAAAAGATGTAGTAAAAAAACATAAATATGTTTGTTATGAATGTAACCATTATTTCCGTGTGAGAGCAAAAAACAGAATAAGAATGGTTGCGGACAAGGATACATTTGAGCCATGGTTCAGTGAACTTGTAACAGAAAACCCGCTTAATTTCCCGGAGTATGAGGAAAAAATTGCAAAGACACAGGAAAAGACCGGACTTACTGAGGGAATTATCGTAGGAAAGGCAAAAATCTATGGAGAAGATACAGTTCTTGGTGTGATAGATTCACGTTTTATGATGGGAAGCATGGGGCATGTTGTCGGTGAGAAGATCACCCGTGCATTTGAAAGAGCTACAGAAGAAAAGCTTCCTGTAATATTATTCTGCTGTTCTGGTGGTGCGAGGATGCAGGAGGGAATCATTTCACTTATGCAGATGGCAAAAACCTCAGCCGCAGCAAAAAAACATTCACAGGCAGGACTCTTATACGTTCCTGTTCTTACAGATCCTACAACCGGAGGCGTCACAGCAAGCTTTGCAATGCTTGGAGATATAATCCTCGCTGAGCCTAAGGCACTTATCGGCTTTGCAGGACCACGAGTTATTGAGCAGACCATAGGACAGAAGCTGCCGGAAGGTTTCCAGAGAGCAGAGTTCCAGCTCGAACATGGATTTGTTGATATGATAGTTGAGCGTGAAAGCTTGAAAATGACACTCTATAAGATACTTCACATTCATAAGCCGCTTGATGGATATAATAATTTTGATCCACTTCATCAGGATGACAATTATGAACCGACAGAGCTTATGAAGGAGCGAGAGACAAAAGCAAAGCCATTTAAAGTATGGGATAAAGTAAGTGCAGCAAGACAGATAAGAAGACTGGCATCTGTTGATTACATGGATTATATTTTTGATGAGTTCATGGAGATGCATGGAGACAGATATTTCAGGGATGATCCTGCTATAGTAGGAGGGATTGCGTATCTGGATGGTCAGCCGGTAACTGTTATCGGAGTTCATAAGGGAAAAGATTTAGAGGACTGTGGCAGGAGAAATTATGGAATGCCATCACCGGAAGGATATAGAAAGGCTTTACGCCTTATGAAGCAGGCAGAAAAATTTAACCGTCCGATAATAACATTTGTAAATACATCAGGTGCTTACCCTGGAATGGAAGCAGAGGAAAATGGACAGGGAGAAGCAATTGCAAGAAATTTATATGAGATGTCAGGAATAAAGGTTCCGATTTTATGTCTTATGATAGGTGAAGGCGGAAGTGGTGGAGCTTTAGCTCTTTCAGTCGGAAATGAAGTCTGGATGATGGAAAATGCTACATATTCTATCCTTTCACCGGAAGGCTTTGCTTCGATCCTTTGGAAGGACGGAAAACGTGCAAAAGAGGCAGCAGAGGTTATGAAGATAACTGCGCACGATTTAAAGGAACTGGATGTCGTTGATGATATTATTCCGGAGTATGGTGGAGCCGATGAGGATGCACTTTCTTCTATCGGAAACTATATGAAGGGAAATATGAAGAAATTTCTTGAAAAAGAGAGTAAGAAAACAAAAGAAGAGTTGGTGGAAGAAAGATATAATCGTTTCCGCAAGTTCTAGAAAGGCTGTATATTATGAAGATAATAGGAACAGGAAGTTCGCTGCCGCAAAAGGTTGTAACTAACGACGACCTTGCGGCGATCATGGACACGTCAGATGAGTGGATAAGTTCAAGAACCGGGATCAGAAAACGCCATATTGCTACAACAGAAACAACAACATCGCTTGCAGTTGAAGCAGTAAAGGCTGCTCTTTCAGATGCCGGAACAGATGGAAGTGAAATCGACCTTATTATAGCGGCGAGCGTTACAGGGGATAAAATAGTACCGTCTCTTGCGTGTCAGATCCAGGCAGAGATCGGGGCAGACAGTGCAGTGGCATTTGATATAAATGCAGCATGTTCGGGATTTTTATTTGCACTTGCAACAGCAGATGCTTATTTTAAGACAGGAAGATTTCATAAAGCAGTTATCTTAGGTGCAGAGGTGCTCTCAAAGATAATGGATTGGAATGATAGAAGTACGTGTGTTCTTTTTGGAGATGGAGCGGGGGCTGCAGTTGTTTCAGATGAAGGGGATTCGTTTAAGGCTTTTGTACAGGGGTCTGACGGAGCAGGTGGAAAAGCACTTGATGCAGATAACCGCCCGGTATTAAATCCATTTGTCGAAAACAAGGCTGAAAATAAGCCGGGATATGTGACTATGGATGGAAGATCTGTATACAAATTTGCTGTAAAAACTGTGCCGGCTGCGATAAAACAGTTATTGGAAGAAACAGGATGGAACGGAGATGATGTATCACTTTATCTTCTCCATCAGGCAAATGTCAGGATAATAGAGTCAGTTGCTAAGAGGCTTAAGCAGCCGATGGAAAAATTTCCTGTAAATTTACAGGAATGTGGTAATATTTCTGCTGCAAGTGTACCGATTTTGCTTGATAAAGTTCGCAAAGATGGTATGATAAAGACCGAGGACAAAATAATTTTATCAGGATTTGGTGCCGGACTTACATGGGGAGCCTGTGCCATAGAATGGTAAGAGGAAGAGGTATATTATGACAGCAGAAGAAACTTTAAACGAATTACTTGTAGGTCTGTTCAAGGATCTTATGGAAATAGAGGCGCGCTGCCTTATTACTGAAGAGTTTTCAGATATTTCAATAAATGATATGCACATAATCGAGGCAATCGGTGTAGATGAACCGAAACGTTCCGGTACGGTTGCAGCTCTGATGTCGATCACGCTTGGAACACTTACGAAGGCGATTGATGGTCTTACGAGAAAGGGCTATGTAAGCAGAATACGAAGTGATGAGGATAAGAGGGTAGTAAAGCTGTCATTAACTGATAAAGGAAAGAGTGCTTTCTATCATCATGAGCAGTTTCATGAGCATATGATAGAACACATAAAAGATGGTGTGAATCCTGAAGAATTGAAAGTTTTGGTCAATGCACTTGCAAAATTATCTGATTACTTCAAGGTTGTATATTCAGATGATGAAGAGAATCAATACCAAAACTGGGATAATATAAATGAGGATAATAAATAAAATGAATAATTTTTATATAAATCCTTCAAAATTTACTTGATTAAAGCAATAAATTTTTATAAAATAAACTTGTTAATGTGAAAATAATTTTGTAAAGGAGATATAAAAATGAGCTATGTTGATGAAGTACTCGCAGTAGTACAGAAAAAAAACGCTGAACAGCCTGAATTCTTACAGGCAGTAACAGAGGTACTTGATTCTTTAAGACCTGTAATCGAGGCAAATGAGGAGCTTTACAGAAAGAACGCTATCCTCGAGAGAATCACAGAGCCGGATCGTCAGATCATGTTCAGAGTACCATGGGTAGACGACAATGGTCAGGTACAGGTAAACAGAGGTTTCCGTGTACAGTTCAATAACGCAATCGGACCTTACAAGGGAGGTCTCAGACTTCACCCTTCAGTAAACCTTGGAATCATCAAATTCTTAGGATTTGAGCAGATCTTCAAGAACTCTCTTACAACACTTCCGATCGGTGGTGGTAAAGGTGGTTCTGATTTTGATCCTAAGGGCAAATCAGACAGAGAGATTATGGCATTCTGCCAGAGCTTCATGACAGAGCTTTCTAAATATATCGGAGCAGATGTTGATGTTCCTGCCGGAGATATCGGAACAGGTGCAAGAGAGATCGGCTTCATGTTTGGTCAGTACAAGAGAATCCGTGGATCCTTCGAGGGAGTTCTCACAGGTAAGGGACTTACATATGGTGGATCACTTGCCCGTACACAGGCTACAGGATATGGTCTGTTATACCTTACAAACGCATTATGGAAGGACAACGGACTTGACTTAAACGGAAAGACAGCAGCAGTTTCAGGTTCAGGAAACGTTGCTATCTACGCTATCGAGAAGGCACAGCAGCTCGGTGTCAAGGTTGTTACATGCTCTGATTCTACAGGCTGGATTTATGATCCTGAAGGAATCGATGTTGCACTCCTTAAAGAGGTTAAAGAGGTTAAGCGTGCACGTCTTACAGAGTACGCTGCAGCTAAGCCAAGCGCTGAGTACCATGCAAAAGAGAACGGTGAGCACGGCGTATGGCAGTACAAGGTAGACCTTGCTCTTCCATGTGCTACACAGAACGAGTTAGATCTTGACGATGCAAAGATGCTCGTAGCAAACGGTGTTACATCTGTTACAGAGGGTGCTAACATGCCTACAACTCTTGAGGCTACAAAATACCTTCAGGAG